>OBMA010000663.1_pt1 | contig 20624 bp, 15 predicted proteins | sample 1539141 | NCBI WGS metagenome assembly OBMA01 (sample SAMEA3991484, study PRJEB22521) | metagenome | biome: anthropogenic terrestrial biome; feature: sewage plant; material: raw primary sludge | place: Sweden | collected 2012-09-26
CCGAATATCCACTATATTGTTAATGCCTGTACCAGACAAGGTGCAGGCATATCCTATGGTGGATAACGGGTTTCTCTCAGGCTTCCCGTGAACGCGAGTAGGGTGTGTTCTGCACCGTTTTTTTAGCCTGCCCGCATCCGATGTGATTGATGGTTTATGCAGCAACCTCAATCACAAAAATGGCAAACAACAACAGCGCCCTCACCAAGGCGAACAAGGCCAAAAATGACGAGTTTTATACCCAGTTGGCCGACATTGAGAATGAACTGCAACACTACAAAGAGCACTTCAGCGGCAAGACGGTACTCTGCAACTGCGACGACCCGCGCGTCAGCAATTTCTTCCATTATTTCTCCTACAAGTTTGAAGATTTGGGGCTGAAACGCCTCATCACCACCTGCTATAAGAATCAGGAACGCGACTTCTTCAGCAAGAACGAATGTGACCAGGCGGTCTATCTGGAATACGAGGGCGACAAGAACGGCAACCACATACCCGATGCGGAAGAAATAGGCGTGAAACCGCTGAAAGGCGATGGCGACTTCCGCAGCGCAGAGTGCATTGAGCTGCTGAAACAAGCGGACATCGTGGTTACCAATCCGCCCTTCTCGCTGTTCAGAGAATATGTGGCCCAACTAATGGAACACAACAAGAAATTTGTGATAATAGGCAGCCTAAACGCAATCACCTATAAAGAGATATTTGCATTAATCAAACAAGACAAGATATGGTTAGGTTATGGGTTCAAGGCAGGAAATGCCTATTTTTCAATACCCACTAAGGATAAAGAGTATGCCTCTGGCGTGTTTGATGTTCAAACAGGTTTAGTAAAATTCAGAAACTGCGCATGGTTCACTAATCTTGATATTCCCAAACGTCACGAAAACCTTATCTTATACAAGAAATACAAACCCGATGAATTTCCAAAATATGACAATTACGATGCCATCAATGTGGACAAGGTAGCCAATATTCCTTGTGACTATAACGGAGTTATGGGCGTCCCCATCTCATTTTTGGAAAAATACAATCCTGAACAATTTGAAATAATAGGAAACATTGGTTCTTACGCACCAGATGGATATTCTTTATCTTCTGCTGTCTACATTAATGGAGAAAAAAAATTCAAAAGAATCTTAATCCGCCGCAAACACTAACAACCGACAAAAAAAATCAAACAACCAGCAATATGCAAATAGAATTGAACGAAGTAACGGTAGCCGACCTATCGAAAGATTACAAAGACGATGCCGAGAACGGTGTGACAGCCTACGGCGGCAAACTGGACATACGTCCGCCCTACCAGAGGGAATTCATCTACAAGGACAAACAGCGGGAGGCCGTTATCGACACTGTGCTGAAGGGTTTTCCACTGAATGTGATGTACTGGGCCACCCACACCGACGGCACCTACGAGGTGATGGACGGACAGCAGCGCACCATCAGCATCTGCCAATATGTGGCGGGCGTATACAGCGTCCCCATCAACGCACAGCAAATGTACTTCGGCAATCTGCAGACGGACATTCAGCAACGGATTCTCGGCTACAAACTGATGGTGTACTTCTGCACTGGCGAGCCCAGCGAGAAACTTGACTGGTTCAAGACCATCAACATTGCTGGCGAGAGACTCACCGACCAGGAACTGCGCAATGCGGTATATCACGGCCCATGGGTGAGCGATGCCAAACGATACTTCAGCAAGACGGGCTGCGCTGCCTACGGCATCGGCGGCAACTACCTCACCGGCTCGCCCATCCGGCAGGAATTTCTGGAGACTGTCATCCGCTGGATTTCGGACGGACACATCGACCAATACATGGCGGAGCACCAGCACAAGGACTCGGCCGAGGATTTGTGGAACTACTTCAACTCGGTCATCAGCTGGGTGCAGACGGTCTACTCTCACTACTACAAGGAAATGAAAGGGGTGGACTGGGGCACACTCTTCAACAAGTATGGCACCGAGGCGCACGACCCTGCCGAAATGAATTCGCAGGTGGCACGGCTGATAGATGACGAGGATGTGAGCAACAGGAAGGGCATCTTCGCTTATCTGCTCAGCCATGAGGAGAAGGAACTGAACATACGCGCCTTCAGCGAAAAGCAGAAACGGCTGGCCTATCAGCGGCAGCAGGGCATCTGCCCCATCTGTCACAAGCATTTCGAGATAACCGAAATGGAGGGCGACCACATCACCCCATGGTGCGAGGGGGGCAAAACCAGTGACGACAATCTGCAAATGCTCTGCAAAGATTGCAACCGACGGAAGTCGGACAAATAAAAAAACAGCGACGAGGGTCTTTCCTTTTTTTTATCGCCCTGATTTCAGCCTTTCAAGGCCAACATAGCAACAAAAACCGCCATTTGTAATGGCGGTTTTTTGTCATTATCGCCATTCACAATGGAGATATTTGCAATTTTTCGCCATTTGCAATGGAGAATATTCGTATATTTGCAGAAAGGAGGAATGAACAATGGCAACACGCATCACAAAGGAAATACTGAAAGACATCATCGAAGACCAAAAGGAATTTCTGTCGGGCAGAAAAATCATAGAACGGACATTCCCCGAATCCTATCTGGATAGCGAAGAAATCATTATAATAACAGGTGTGCGCCGTTGCGGCAAATCGGTGCTGCTGCAGCAGATACGCAAGCGGATGCCCCAGAGCGACTACTTTTTCAATTTTGACGATGACCGTCTGACTTCCTTCAACATCGACAATTTCACCGATTTGTGTGAGGTCTTCGCCGAACTGTACGGCAACGAGAATTATTATTACTTTGACGAAATACAAAACATTCCGGGATGGGAGCATTTCGTGAAACGGCTCTACAATCAAGGCAAAAAGATATTCATAACCGGCAGCAATGCCCGTATGCTGAGCCGCGAGCTGGGGACCCTGCTCACTGGCTGCTACATCGGCATGGAGCTATACCCTTTCTCATTCAAGGAATTTCTCTGTCTGGAAGGGGAACAAAAACTGATTGACAATACAGCCGGCACCCTCAACAAGGGCAAGATGCAACGATTGTTCTCCAGCTATCTGCGGATGGGCGGATTCCCCATGTATCTGAAGTCGGAAGAGAAAGTGATACTGAAAACACTATACGACAACATACTTTACAAGGATGTCATGGTAAGACATCAGATTGCAGGCGAAAAGGAAGTGAAAGAGCTGGTCTATTTTGCCATCAGCAATATAGGCAAACCGTTCAGCTATAGTTCGTTGGCGAAGGCTTCAGACATTAAAAGCCCCACTACGGTCAAAAACTACATCGGATATATAGAAAACAGCTACCTGCTCTTTTCCATTCCCAAAATGGATTACTCCGTCAAAAAACAGATATCCTCATCAAAAAAAATATATGTGATTGACAACGCTCTCATGCTGAGTCTGGGTTTCCACTTCAGCGGAGAGGAGGGACGGCTGCTGGAGAATCTGGTGTTTGTGGAACTGAAAAGGAGAAATGCGGGAGAAATATTTTACTATAACGACGGGAACAACGAATGTGACTTTATGACGATAGACGGCATACAAGTGACTAACGCCATACAGGTGTGCTACCTCATGAGTGACGAGAATACCCGCAAACGGGAAATAAAAGGACTGACAAACGCCATGCTGGCCTGCCACCTTACCGAGGGCTACATCATCACCGCATCGGAAGATGAAGACACTGAAATAAATGGATTGGACATTCACATCATTTCTGCCAGCAAATGGCTGCTTGAAGATTCAAATAAATAAATCTTCCATCACTTTGCGCCTGAGGCACTATCCTTTCGGCCAAGACAGCCAAAAGAAACATACGTCCCTTGGCAGATGCCCGCCTCTGCTATTTATTCATATTTTCCACCTCCCACTTATTCCGTAGCTGATTTTTCAGTATATTTGCAAATTGAGAATTTTTCTGATAACAGACAAAGGGGGAGGCAATAGTCAGCACCATTGGCCGATGAGCCATTTCCCGAACTGAACATATAAAGAAAGGAGAACAGATGGATAAGAAATTCAAGAGAACACTGGTAACCTCAGCACTGCCCTACGCCAACGGCCCCGTACATATCGGACACCTGGCTGGCGTTTACGTACCCGCCGACATCTATGTGCGCTGGCTACGGCTCAAGGGCGAAGACGTTTTATTTATCGGTGGCTCTGACGAGCACGGAGTGCCTATCACCATCCAGGCTAAAAAAGAGGGCGTGGACCCTCAGGTCATTGTAGACCGCTACCACAACCTCATCAAAAAATCGTTTGAGGAATTCGGCATCTCGTTCGACATCTACTCCCGCACCACTTCAAAAACCCATACCGAGGTGGCCTCCACTTTCTTCAAGACGCTCTACGACAAGGGCATCTTTGTGGAGAAAACTTCTGACCAATATTACGACGAGAAGGCACAGCAGTTTCTGGCCGACCGCTACATCACCGGCACTTGCCCGCACTGCGGCAACAAGAATGCCTATGGTGACCAGTGCGAGGCCTGCGGCACTTCGCTCAGCCCACTCGACCTGATTGACCCCGTATCAAAAATAACAGGAACCAAACCCGTGCTGCGACAGACCAAACACTGGTATCTGCCACTCGACAAGTATCAGGACTGGCTCACCAAGTGGATTCTGGAGGAGCACAAGGAGTGGAAACCAAACGTGTATGGCCAGTGCAAAAGCTGGCTCGACATGGGTCTGCAACCCCGTGCCGTGAGCCGTGACCTCAACTGGGGCATTCCGCTCCCTATCGAGGGTGCCGAGGGCAAGGTGCTCTATGTCTGGTTCGATGCCCCCATCGGCTACATATCCAACACCAAGGAACTCCGTCCCGACGACTGGGAGACTTGGTGGAAAGACCCTTCAACCCGTCTGGTTCACTTCATCGGCAAAGACAACATCGTGTTCCACTGCATCGTGTTCCCTACCATGCTGAAGGCCGAAGGCAGCTACATTCTGCCCGACAATGTGCCGGCCAATGAGTTCCTGAATCTGGAGGGCGACAAGATTTCCACCTCCCGCAACTGGGCCGTATGGCTTAACGAATATCTGGAAGATATGCCGGGCAAGCAGGACGTGCTGCGCTATGTGCTCACCGCCAACGCTCCCGAAACGAAGGATAACGACTTTACATGGAAGGACTTCCAGGCCCGCAACAACAGCGAGCTGGTAGCCATCTACGGCAACTTTGTCAACCGTACCATGGTGCTTACCCAGAAATATTACGAGGGCAAGGTGCCGGCCCGCGGCGAACTGACCGACTATGACAAAGCCACCATGCAGGAGTTCTCGAATGTACGTCAGGAGATGGACAACTACCTCGACAACTTCCGCTTCCGCGATGCTCTGAAGGAGGTGATGAACCTCGCCCGCATCGGCAACAAATATCTGGCTGAGACGGAGCCTTGGAAACTGATAAAGACGGACCCCGAACGCGTAAAGACCATCATGAACCTCAGCATACAAATCTGCGCCAATCTGTCGGCGGCTTTTGAGCCGTTCCTGCCTTTCAGCACCGACAAACTGCGCAAGCAGATGAACATCGGACAATTCAAGTGGAGCGACTTGGGCAGCATCGACCTCGTGGAGGCCGGACACCAGATGGCCACACCTGAACTGCTGTTTGAGAAGATTGAGGACAGCGTGGTGGAGGCTCAGGTGCAGAAGCTGCTCGATACCAAGCAGAAGAACCTGCTGGCCAACTGGCAGCCTAAACCCGTGAAGGGTGACACTCCTTTCGAGAACTTCGAGAAGCTGGACATTCGTGTGGGTACCGTGCTGGAGTGCCAGAAGGTGCCTAAGGCCGACAAGCTGCTGCAATTCAAGATTGACGACGGCATGGGCGGACGCACCATCGTGTCGGGCATCGCCAAATATTACAACCCTGAGGAGCTGGTGGGACAGCAGGTCTGCTTCATTGCCAACCTGCCCGTCCGCAAACTCAAAGGGGTGGACAGCCAGGGTATGATTCTCTCCACCATCAATGCCGACGGAAAGCTCTGCATTGTGCAGCCGCAGAAGCCTACCAAGCCCGGATGTACCGTTGAATAGTTTTTTTCATGATACTGATTGAATAAGATGATTCGTTCATTCAGAGAAGGTCCTTTCTCCACCCCGTGGAGGAGGGACTTTTTTATACTTTTACATTTATGCCATGAGAGGTATTTTCATTAAACTGATATTGGTGGCCGCAGGACTTGCATCTGCACTGGGTGCGACGGCTATACAGCTGGATTCGGTGGCCGCCATACGCCACCGTGCCATGGGCGCCTACCGCCACAAGCAGCTCGGCCGCGCCATCAGGCTGTATTGGCAGGCTGTGGCCATGGGCGACAGCAGCATCACGCCCTATTACAACATGGCCTGCTGCTATTGCCGCGCAAAACGGGTGGACTCTTGCCACTATGCGCTGCAACTGGCACTGGACCGCGGCTATATGAACTATGCCGAGATGTCATTCGACTACGACCTGCAGCCCCTGCAGTCGCAACCCTATTGGAACAGTATGTACCAGCAGGCAACAAGAAACGCGGACGGCAAGATACCGCAAAAAATGTTCTACGATGCCCTGATGCAATCGCTGGCCGCTGCCGACTCGGCCGCCCTGCTCCGGCTGTCGGCACCCACCCTGCGCACCTCGCTGGCAGGTCCTTCCGCCCGACATCTGCTGAGCCGGCTCGACACCCTGCGGATTTTCAGCCACATTGCCAGCGCAAAGGAACTGCGCGAAAAAGCGGAACTGCTGACTCGCAGCCTCAGCTACGAAAATAACCACTTTGTGGACCGTGAGGAATACTTCCTTCAGCTCCCTATCCCTTATTTCGACGCCGATATGGCACGGCTGCTGACCTCGGCCGATTTGCACTTCAGGCTGCACACGGTCGATGATATGTACTCACAACTCGACTCCGTATGGATAGAGGAGAATGTTGCCCCCATAAGCCAACCCATAACGGCACTCACCGACACGGTGATGGCACTGGCAGTACATGTGAAAGGAGACAAGGCCTATGACTATCAGGCACGGCTAAGCCGTAATGAGTTCAGACAGATAGACCTCCTGCTCAGTCAGTCTGCAATCCTCTCACCCGCCGAATATGCCCGAATGGTCAAAACGGGCAATCTCTATTTTCTGCGGCTGGCCTCCCTGCCGATGCGCAAGCAGTTCAAAGGACTGAAAATCGCTTTCTATGCCGGCAGCAAAGCGGCTGTGGTGGTACAGGACAACCACTACTGCCTGATGCGGTGCGCGGGCTTGAAATGGCTGGAGGAATGGATTAAAAATCAGATGAAAGAAGAAAAGAAAAAATAGAAAAGAGATGAAAACAGAAAACACCGACAAAGACAAACGCGCCATCTCGTTCGCCATATTGGCAGCGGCACTCTACGCGGTGAGCACTCCCGCCTCAAAAAAACTGCTACAGAACGTGCAGCCTTCCATGATGGCGGCTTTTCTGTATCTGGGTGCGGGCATCGGGATGTCAGCCCTGAACCTTTTTGGCAGGAATCTGCACTTTGCACAGAAAGAGGAGAACCTGAGCCTGCACGATTGGCCCTATGTGCTGTCAATGATAGTTCTGGACATCGCCGCACCCCTGCTGATGATGTTCGGCTTGAGCCACACCACCGCATCAAGCGCCTCGCTGCTCAACAATTTTGAGATTGTGGCCACCTCGCTGATTGCCTCCATGCTGTTTCACGAACGGGTGAACCGACAGCTGTGGGTAGCCATTCTGCTGGTTTTCACCGCCAGTGTGCTGCTCACATTCAACGGTGACCAGACCTCCCTGAAGTTTTCGTGGGGAGCCGTGCTGGTGATTGGAGCCACCATCTGCTGGGGACTGGAGAACAACTGCACCCGGCAAATTGCCGACAAGAATCCTTGTCAGATTGTCATTTTCAAGGGTTTCGGCTCCGGTCTGGCCTCTTTGGCCATCGCCTTCATCATCGGCGAGGCACTGCCCTCCCTGCCCACCATTGCCGCCATCTGCACACTGGGATTTGTGTCGTATGGACTGAGCATCTACTTCTACACCTATTCACAGCGCACCATCGGTGCCGCCCAGACCAGCACCTACTATGCCTGCGCCCCTTTTATCGGGGTGCTGCTCTCCATCCTGCTGCTGGGCGAGTCTCTGACGTTGGTTTTCTGCATCGCATTCATTCTGATGGCGGTCGGCATGCTGCTGGCTGCCAGAGCCGAAGTGAACAAAAAATAAACGGAGGATACCCCCGCCACAAGTGCGAAGAGGGCATCCTCCGTTTTATACTGGTCTAATCTCCTTTTTATTTGGCAATGAATCTCAGCTCCACCCGTCGGTTCTTGGATCTCCCCGCCTCAGTGGCATCCGAAGCCACTGGCCGCGTATTGCCATAACCCACAGTAGAGAGCAAATCAGGATTGCAGCCCTGACCAATCAGAAAATCACGGACTCCGTTGGCCCTGTCAAGCGATAGCTTCTGATTGGTCTCAGCAGTGCCGATGCTGTCGGTGTGCCCGCTGATTTCCACTTTCAGATTGCTCTTGATAATGATTTTGGCCAAACGAGTCAGCTCAGGCTTGGAATAAGGCAACACCTCCGACTTGCCAAACTCGAAAAACAGATTGTTGATAGGCACCGCGGTGCCATTTTTTATCATATCGTTAAAGGTAACCATGTCGATATCCTTATTGACCACGGTCTCCTTATCCACATTTCGCAAATCGATGTTGGCCGATACGGGGAAGAAACTGTCCTGGCGGACATAATAGCCGTAAATCTTGCCCAAAGGCAATACCATGAAGTACGTGCCATCTGAAGGGTCTGACTTGGATATTCCCACATTCTTGCCAGTCGACAGGTCTTCCCAGTCTATCTCGGCATCAATCGGCTGTTTGGCCTTGTTGACCAGACGGCCCGACACGGTAGCTACATAATCCGGACGGAGTTTGCCGGGCAGATTGATGGAATAGATATCATCGGGGCCATCGGGGGTTGATGCTTTTGAAAAATAAGCCACTTTGCCGTCGGTGGAAACCTGATAACCCCAGTCACTGGCGGCTGTGTTGATTTCCTTGCCCATATTGACTGGTGTGCTCCAGCAGGTCCAGCATGAATCGGCCAGGCGGGTGGTCTTGTAAATGTCGAGACCGCCCAGACCGTCATGTCCGTCAGAGGCAAAATACAGCGTCTTCATATCTGGATGAAGAAAAGGCGAACGCTCGCAGTAGATGGTATTGATAGCTGGGCCCAAGTTGACCGGGGCACCCCACGACCCGTCGGAATCACGTTGCGAAACGTAGAGGTCTGACTGATGGTGTCCTGCTATGCCATGATACGGTATAAATGCACCGTTGAAGAGAGAATCGGGATAGTAATTGTAACTGTCATTACGCACGCTGGCAAATATCATCACCTTGCCGTCGCTGCTGAAGGTGAGGTCACCTTGCCAATCACCCGAATTGACGGTATCGGAGAAAGTGCGGGATACACTCCACCCTTTTGCCGTGCGGTTGGCATAGTATAGTTTGCCGTCCCGAAAATAGGCCATGGTGTTGCCGTCGGTACTGACGGAGAGCGGCGCGTCATTCTCTTTGGTGGACAGAGCCGATACCAAAGAAGCCTTGCCCCAGCCTTTGGCTGTCCGTCTGGACAGAAAAACATCCTCGCCCGCCAAATTGTCGGGACGGACTTGCGCACAGAAGTACAGTTTTTTGTTATCCGCCGAAATGACAGGGACATATTCTGAACCGACAACTGAATTGGCCGCCGTAACGGCATGGGCTTTTATGGTGTTGTCCCATGGTGCCTCAATCAAGGCCAGCAAGCCGGTGATAGGCTGCGGACGGGAAGCCCATAATGGCTGATACTTCCGCACAATGGCTGCCGCCGCTGCCCAGTTATGCGCGGTGAGTGAAGGTCCAATCAGATATTGAAGAGCCAGATAGGCCCGGTCGGACGGCGCCGCCTCGCGGATATAGGCATCGGATAACTTTTTCCCATCAGCAAAGCCAAGATAGACTCTGGCCCCCATCAAAGCCAACGCATATTCTTTGGTTCTCATCGAATCCAAATGAGCACGCAAGGAGGGATTGCGTATCGCCCCCAATGCCGAATCATACTTCTTGTAAAACGAATCGACAGAGATGGTCTCGCCATCTCTCACAAAACAGTCGTGCAAAGCCAATAGCAGATTGTCGGAACGCAGTTTTGGGAAAGAGTCGTAGCAATAGGCCAATGCCTTGGCATCGCGCTGGCGCAACCCTATGGCACGGACGCTGTCAAATACCAGATCATCAACACTGCCTGCGGGATAACGGTGACGGGAAGCGGCATAGGTGCGCCAACGGCCAGGAACCGCCGAATGTGCCAACTGACAGCCGTAATAGCCATTCTGCGCCGCTTTCTGATTCTTGCTGCCAGGATAGTCGGCCAAATATTGGGTGAAAGCAGCCGGATTGCCGGATTTTTCGGCTTTCGCAAGCTCAAAATCACAAATGTGGTCCCATGCCTTTCCGGCATCCTTGGCATAAGGATAAATCCGCACAAAATTGCGGAAAGCTGCTTCGGTATTCTGCTTCAGTGCCTCCTGATAAACCAGATGGCAACGCTGGGCTTCCGCCTGGTCGGTATATCTGGGGTGAGCCCGCTTATACACGTTGACAAACAGCTGATAGGCCGAGATGCGATGAGACGGCTGGGCATCCTCGCACAACTGGGCACTGAGGGTGTCCATGCAGACTGCAATGGTGGAATCATTGATATGTGCTTTGTTCAGTTTCGCCCAGCCTTTGGCATCCAGCTGCAAATACTGATTATAGACACGTACCATCGTCTGATAAGCCCGATAGGCATCATGCCCCTTGTAGGCACGGGCTGACAACAGATAAGACTTGGCAAAAAGGATTTCCATATCCGTCGGCTCCTTTTCCAATTTGCGGTTGATTTTAGCCTCAGCTTTCTCATAGTGGCCCGCATCAATGAGTTTGACATACTTGTTCTGCGCTTGGACTGCACACAATGCGCCCAAGAACAAAAACAAAAGACACAATTTTTTCATTTAAATAAAAGAATTTTAATTTCAATTTCAGTCGGCAAAAGTACGGAAAATAAGAACTGCCGATACATCATTTTGCTAAAAAAAAGAAAAAAAAGTAAGAACAGTTTTTCGGTTTTTCATTTTTTAACCAAACCCGTTTTTTGCCTGTTTGCTTTTCTCAAAAAGATTTATATCTTTGTCAACAACTGTAAAACAAGAAATCATTAAAAAGCATAACTATTATGACTAAAAGCATTAAAGGAACAAAGACCGAAAAGAATTTGATGAAGACATTTGCAGGCGAATCACAAGCACGCAACCGCTATACTTATTTTGCCAGCGCAGCCCGCAAAGAGGGTTATGAACAGATAGCAGCCAATTTTGAGGAGACAGCCAATCAGGAGAAGGAACATGCCAAACTGATGTTCAAGTGGCTGGAGGGTGGCTCTGTAGAGATAGTAGCAGCCTACCCTGCCGGCGTTATCGGCAACACCATCGACAATCTGAAGGCAGCAGCTGGCGGTGAGAATGAGGAATGGGCCGAACTCTACCCCGCTTGCGCCAAAACCGCTGATGAGGAAGGATTTCCTGAGATTGCACTGATGTATCGCAACATAAGCATTGCCGAGAAGAACCATGAAGACCGCTACCGTGCCTTCTTACAGAAGTTGCAGGACGGCAAGACATTCAGCCGCGATGAGGAGGTTATCTGGATGTGCCGCAACTGTGGATTCACCATCAAGTCGAAAGAGGCTCCGCTGGTTTGTCCGGCTTGCAAGCATCCTCAGGCTTACTTTGAGGTTCGCCGCGACTATTAATCGCTGATTACCCAATAATCACATAACAAGGCCGTATCCATTTGGATGCGGCCTTTTTTTACCCTTGCCAATAAGACAAGAAACCCCGCATCTCGGTGAGATGCGGGGCTTCTTGTCTTATTTTTTGTCCGTCTTATTTCAAACCAGTCTCCACAGTGTGGAATTTCTCATGCAGTTTCTTGTAGATATAACGGCCTGACTCTGTCAGAATCTTCTCGTCAAACGGCTGCATATAACCCGTGTTCCAGTTAAGAGCCGCGCAAGCGCCACCCTCGGCACTGAAATTCCAGTTACACCAGCTTACCACTTGTTTGCCGTCGTTGTTGCCGTTGAAAATATCCAGCCACATATCGGCCAAGTCAGGACGGAAGTTGCTCCATCCACTGGCATCGGTCGTGCCCCACTCGGTAACGAAGATAGGAAGCTCCTTCAGAATACAAGGAGTCTTGCCATCACCCGTCTTGAATGCCTTCATGAAGTTCACATCCCAGAATTTGACTGCGGTCTCATCGTGACGGCCGTCGTTGTGCGATGCTGCATAGAAGTGGAACGTATACATCAGATTCTCATATTTCTTGCCGTTGGCATCGACTGGCTCATTGCCAACCACATCCTGTGGACGCTGATCCCAATGAGGAGTACCACATATCACCACTACATCCTTGTCGTAGCTGCGGATTATCTTCAGCATCTCCTCGCAATAAGGCTTGATATGGTCTTTCCAAGTGACACGAGGGTCGTAGAAAGAAGGCCATTTGGAACCACCAAACTGGTTGTTGTGATAGTTCACGCCATTAGGCTCGTTGCATACCTCATAGATGACGTGGCTTTGCTTTTGATAGCGGCGTGCGCAGTAGGTGAAAAAATCGGCAGCCAAGTCACGGCCGGTATCACGACGCTTGCGATATACAGCCGACTGAGGGTTACCTGGGGTAAGTGTATGCCAGTCAATGATAAGATACATACCATTCTCGCCACACCACTTCACCAGATTGTCAATATAGCGGGTACGATGGGTAGGATTGTAGGCATAGCCACCCTCCTCGTCAACATAAACTGCGATACGGAATACATTGGTGTTCCAATCGTCACGCAGGGTGCGCATATTTTCACGTGTCAGGCAAGCCACACCAGCCCACTGCATACCATGAGAACTCATACCGCGCAGCTGAACGGGATTGCCGTAACGGTCGCACAAGCAACGGATGCCTTTGCTGTTCTTTCCAACTTTCAGCTTGCCCCACAACTGTACGGGCGAACCGATTGGATAGGTAGGCGCTGATAGCACCTCCACGTTCTCTGACGTGCTGTCGATGGTTCCGTTAGAACTAACCGACTCTGTGTTGAATTCGGGAGCGATGTATTCGCTCTGTGCCATCAGGCTGCCGCTGCACAATGCCATTGCCAACGAAAAGATTAGTTTTTTTGTATACATTTTATTTTAATATTATTCTCTTGCTTGGTCCATTCGATGCTTCAGGCAATCTTGTTCGCATCAGGGCTCGTATTTACCACAAAAATAATAAAAAATGTGTGGATTAACGAAAATTATGCGAAATCTTGTCTTTTTATAGCCTGCCTACGCCTGCAAACGGTGTCATCAATGGATGTTCAACTCATTGAGCTTCTGCTGATAGCGTTTGGCATTTTCCAGATGTTCAGCCTTGGTGACTGCAAAATTGTGATAACCCGAAAAATCCTCTTTGGCACACATATAAATGAATTTGTGCTCCTTGTAGTTGAGCACGGCATCAAGGGCTCCGATAGACGGGATGCGGATAGGGCCGGGAGGCAGACCTGCATATTTGTAGGTGTTGTAAGGCGAGTCGGTACCCAGCTGGAAAGTATAAATGCGCTTGAGGGTAAAATTGTGCAAGGCATATTTGACAGTAGGGTCCGATTCCAGTTTCATGCCAATGCGGTAACGGTTGATATAAAGCCCGGCTACCACTGGCTGCTCATCAGGCTTGATGGTTTCCTCCTCCACTATCGAGGCCAGCGTGGACACCTGCATCGGAGTAAGGCCCGTACGCTGTAGTTTCTGCTTGCGGCTGGCATTCCAGAATCCGTCATACTCCTTTTTCATACGGTCCATCAGCTTGTCGGGCGTGATGTTCCAATACATCTCATATGTGTTAGGTATGAACAGGGCCAGCACGGTCTTGTCGTCCACACCATACTTGGCAAGTTCGGCTTTATTGGTAAGCATATTGATGGCTGTGAGGGAGTCCATCTCCAGCACCACCGACAGCCGGTGGGCCAGTTCCTCGTTGGTGCGGATATTATTGAAGGTCAGCTTCACGGGAGACTGCCGGCCGCTGGCCAGCATACGCAACAGCGTAAAGTTGCTCATTCCATCTTTCAGTTCGTAGTAGCCGCTCTTGACGTGGCCAGGATAGCGTTTCAGCTTGGCGGTAATGATGAAACTCTCTGTGGAGCGCACGGCACCCGTCTTTTGCAAATGGGCTATCACATCGTCAAACTGCTCCCCTTTATAGATGCGCAGTGCACGTTCCTCTCCCTTCGGCAGCTGTATGTTGCTACCAAATATCACATTATAGGCACCTATGGCACCTATGATGCCTATCAGCACTAATGTCAAAAATGCGTATAGCAGTTTGCTATGCTTTTTAGCGGGTTTCTCCCCATTCTCCTCTTTCATGCTTTTTGTTGTTTTCTTTTGTTGCTTTTTTGCCTTTTCGTCTTTTTTAAGACCGATTTTCTCTATATGATGCCAAAAATAAATAAAAATTGGCAAAAAGTCGCTTATTTTTTTGGGAAGTTAAAAAATAGCCTTATTTTTGCATCGTCAAAAAAACAAGAAGACAAGCAACTGCCTTTATGGTGAGGTGGGTGAGTGGCTGAAACCACCAGTTTGCTAAACTGACGTACGGGTAACCGTACCGGGGGTTCGAATCCCCCCCTCACCGCTCCTTGTTCATGGCACCGATTACTTATGTGGTTGGTGCCTTTTTTTTATTTATTCAGAATTTAATGGATAATCAAAATCAGTCACAAGCAACATCAACATCGCCCAAAGTGGCAGTGGTGGATGCCGATACTTCAGCACGAATCACCTCTTTGCGCTTTTTGCTGATGGTTCTCATCGTTTTTCTTCACAGTTATGTCGAGGTGCCGAACGAGCCCTTCGCCTCTCATTTTGTCCGTACTGCCTTTGCAGGTGTGTTCACACGCTGTGGCGTTCCCCTTTTCTTCTTCATCTCGGCATTCCTGCTATTCAGCAAAAATGACCCCTACCCATTGGCACTGAAGAAGAGGGCCCGTTCCATTCTGTTGCCTTATGTGGTGTGGACGGCTTTTGCGCTGGCGGCCTTCTTTGCCTTGCAATCACTGCCGGCCATGTCCGGATTTTTTACCCACACCAACCGCATCATCCGCAACTTCTCCTGCAGCGACTGGTTCTTTTCGTTTGTGGGCACATTCCCCACGCACAATCCTTATCCTTTCGTCTATCAGTTCTGGTTTCTCCGCGATTTAATGCTGCTTTTCCTGCTGGCCCCCATTGTCAGGACATTGGTTTCACGATACCCATTTCAGGTGATAATCCTCGCAGTGTTCGCTTGGTTCAACAATCTCAACTGGCTGCCGCTTTCGTCTGAGGCGATTCTGTTTTTCGTACTTGGCTGTTACGCAGCACTCGTCCGTTTCCATTTTTCCACTTTCGACTCCATTTCTGTGGTAAGTATGGTTGCCTGCTACCTGGCACTATTGACAGCCGAAGTGCTGTGGGAGCCACAATTTCCCATCATTCACCGATTCACCGAGTTTTTCGGTTGTGTACTGATGATACGCATATCGGCTTGTCTGGTGGCCATACCCCGCCTGTTTTCATACCTGAAACGACTGAACGCATTTTCTTTCTGGATGTTTGCGATGCAGAGCCCCCTGCTATTGCCCGCCATTGAGGGAGCCTACAAACGATGTTTGCCGATGAGTGGCTATTGGATGGTTTTGCATTATTTCACTGTGGCCTTAGCCTGCATCTTCCTTTCCGTGGCATCAGGCTGGCTGTTGCGCCGACTTTTCCCACGTCTGTTCTCAATCCTCACAGGAGGCCGTTAGGCAAATGGCACAACAATAAATAGAAAGCTATTTTTTCCTGCTATTGTTACTTGTCTTTCCACATTCACTCACTTTTTATTATCTTTGTACTCATAGGCATTGTTGCCTGTCACATATAGAGTAAAGGTATAGCCCTTATGGAAGAAAAGAAAGAGAACAATATAGTTGATAAGGTCACCAAGGAAGAATATAAATACGGATTTGTGACGGATGTGGAATCTGACACTATTCCCAAGGGACTGAATGAGGACATTATCCGTATGATATCCAAAAAGAAAAATGAGCCCGACTGGCTGCTCAGTTTCCGCCTCAAGGCATTCGCCCATTGGCAGACCTTGGAGATGCCGCATTGGGCACATCTCGACATCCCCCCTATCGATTATCAGGACATCTATTACTACTCCGCCCCCAAGCCCAAATCGGCCCAGAAGGATGCCAACGGAGTGGACCCCGAACTGAACAAGACATTTGACAAACTGGGCATTCCGCTGCAAGAGCGCGCCCAGCTGTCGGGCATGGCAGTCGATGCCGTCATGGACAGTGTGTCGGTCAAGACCACCTTCAAGGAGAGTCTGGCCGAACTTGGCATCATTTTCTGCTCCATCAGTTCCGCCGTACGCGACTATCCCGACCTGGTGCGCAAGTATCTCGGCTCGGTGGTACCCTATACCGACAACTTTTTTGCTGCCCTCAACTCCGCCGTATTCAGCGACGGCTCATTCGTATATATACCCAAAGGGGTGCGCTGCCCTATGGAACTTTCTTCCTATTTCCGCATCAATGCGGCCAAGACTGGCCAGTTTGAGCGCACTCTGATTGTGGCAGACGATGACAGTTATGTATCGTATCTGGAAGGCTGCACTGCTCCGATGCGCGACGAGGCCCAACTGCATGCCGCCATTGTGGAGATGGTGGTGCACGACAGAGCCGAAATCAAATACTCAACCGTACAGAACTGGTACCCTGGCGACAAGAACGGCAAGGGCGGCATCTACAACTGCGTCACAAAACGCGCACTCTGCAAGGGCGACGACTCAAAGGTGTCGTGGACTCAGGTGGAGACAGGCTCGGCCATCACCTGGAAATATCCAAGCTGCATACTCAAGGGCGACAACTCGGTGGGCGAGTTCTATTCGGTGGCAGTCACCAACAACTATCAGCAGGCCGACACGGGCACCAAAATGATACACTTGGGACGGAACACCAAAAGCCGGATTGTTTCCAAGGGAATATCGGCAGGACATAGCCAGAACAGCTACCGCGGTGAGGTGAGAGTCGTGCCCAATGCGGTCAATGCCCGCAACTTCTCGCAATGCGACAGTCTGCTGCTGGGCGACAAGTGCGGCGCTCACACGTTCCCTTACATTCAGGTGGATAACGATACGTCGCGAGTGGAGCATGAGGCTACCACCTCGAAAGTGGATGAGGACCAGATTTTCTATTGCAACCAACGCGGCATCAGCTCCGAAGATGCTGTAGGCCTCATCGTTAATGGATATGCCAAGGAGGTCATCAACAAGCTCCCGATGGAATTTGCGGTAGAGGCGCAAAAACTGCTTTCTGTCTCCCTCGAAAATTCGGTAGGATAAGAGCCGTGACATTCATTTTTTACTGAAAATATTAAGTGCGATAAATATGAAATTGTTAGAGATAAAAGATTTACATGCCAACATTGGCGATAAGGAAATACTGAAAGGGGTCAACCTCACCATCAATGCGGGTGAGGTGCATGCTGTGATGGGTCCGAATGGCTCCGGCAAGAGCACCCTCTCGGCTGTTCTGACGGGTAGCCCGGCCTATACGGTCACTTCGGGTGAGGTCATCTTCAATGGCAAGAATCTGCTGGAGATGCCACCTGAGGACCGTGCCCGCGAGGGTATCTTCCTCAGTTTCCAATATCCTGTGGAGATTCCGGGAGTCAGCATGGTCAACTTCATGCGGACAGCAGTCAACGAGAAACGGAAATACCAGGGACTGGACCCTATGTCGGCTTCCGATTTTCTGAAACTGATGCGTGAACGCAAGGAGTTGGTGGAACTGGACAATAAGCTGGCCAACCGTTCGGTCAACGAGGGATTCTCAGGCGGAGAGAAAAAACGCAATGAGATTTTCCAGATGGCCATGCTTGAGCCTAAGCTCTCCATTCTTGACGAAACGGACAGCGGTCTGGACATTGATGCTCTCCGCATCGTGGCCAAGGGCGTCAATCACCTCCGCAATGCCGAGAATGCCAGCATCGTAATTACCCACTACCAGCGACTGCTCGACTATATTGTGCCCGATGTGGTGCACGTGCTCTACAAGGGCCGCATCGTAAAGACGGCCGGCAAGGAACTGGCCCTCACTCTCGAAGAGAAGGGCTACGACTGGATTAAAAAGGAATTGGGCGACCTTTAAGGCCGTTTGTTGTTAATTTTTTTGCATACAATATGTCCGTAGAACAGGAATACATAGATATTTATAGACAGTTTTCGACGCAAATAAAGCAGAATGCCGCCGAACCGACCAATGCGGTACGCGACGCGGCTTTTGACTGCTTTGCGCAGCAAGGGTTCCCCACTGCCGCCCTGGAGGGCTACCAGCATAGCAACCTGCAGGAACGCTATGCCGTCAACTACGGCATAAACCTTTCACAATTTAACATTGCTTTCAATCCCTATGAGTCATTCCGATGCGATGTGCAATCCATCAAGTCGCACCTGCTCTTTGTGGTCAACGATGTATTTTGCGATGAGACGCAACAGGCCCAGCTGGTACTCGACAAACTTTCACAACAGGGAGTGATTGCGGGCAGTCTGCGCAAGGTGGGTGCACAACACCCTGAACTGTTAAAGCGGTTTTACGCCAAAGCAGCCGACTTCAACACAGATGCTACCGTGGCCTTCAATACCGCATTTGCCATGGATGGTCTGTTTCTGTATGTACCAAAGGGCGTGAAACTGGATGCTCCGGTACAGCTTATCAATGTGATGAATGGTGATGCCGACAGCATGGCCACCAGCCGCAATCTTGTCATCATTGACGAGGGGGCCCGGGCCCAACTGCTGGTATGCGGTCATGCTGCCAAATCTTGCAAATATCTCTGTAACCGCGTTACCGAAGTTTTTGTAGGAAAAAATGCTAACTACGAGCAGTATAAACTGGAGGACACCACCGCCGACACTACCAACATAGGTTCACTGTTTGTGCAACAGGACGAGGCTTCGGATGTACTTATCAATGAAATAACATTACATAATGGATTTACCCGCAACAATGTGAATGTGGACCTTCTGGGTGAACACGCATCGCTCAATCTTTGCGGAATGGCTATCGGCGACAAGCAGGAGCACATTGAAAACCATACGTTTATCAATCATGCGGTACCTCACTGCCACAGCACCGAACTCTATAAATATGTACTCAACGATGCGGCTGTCGGGTCCTTCGATGGTAAAATTCTGGTGCGGCCAGGTGCTCAAAAGACGGAAGCCTATCAGAGCAACAAGAACATTGTGGTCACACAGTCGGCCAAGATGTATACCAAACCACACCTCGAAATTTATGCCGACGATGTAAAGTGCAGTCATGGCGCAGCTGTGGGCCAGCTGGATGAGGAGGCCATCTTCTATATGCGTTCGCGCGGCATTTCGCTGACTGAGGCCCGTATGCTGCTGATGCTGGCTTTTGCCAACGATGTGGTGGAGAATATCAAGATTGAAGCTTTGCGCACGCGCATGCACCTGCTCATTGAGAAGCGATTCAGAGGCGAGAATTATAAGTGCAATTCGTGCGACAGCTGTAAATAGATTTTATGGTATGGCAAGTTGGAAAGAACGTACACAAGTGCTGCTGGGCAAGACGGTCATGGCCAGCCTTGAGTGCAAGCATGTGCTGATAGTAGGTGCCGGCGGTGTAGGGGCCTATGTGTCCGAAATGCTGTGCCGGGCGGGTGTGGGACATCTCACCATTGTGGATGCCGATACCGTGAACGAGAGCAACATCAACCGACAGCTGGTGGCACTCCACTCCACCATAGGACGCACCAAGACGGAGGTGCTGGGTGAACGCCTGCGCGACATCAATCCTGAGCTCAATCTGAACCTTATCACCGACTTTATGAAGGACGAGAAGATTCCGCAACTGCTTGATGCCTGCCATTACGATTATGTGGTGGATGCCATTGACTCTTTGGCTCCGAAAGTGTTTCTCATAGTCAGCACACTCGAACGCCACATACCGCTCATCTCGTCAATGGGGGCAGGCGCCAAGACTGATATCAGCAAAATTCAGGTAACAGACATCTCCAAATCATATAACTGCAATCTGGCACGAATGGTACGCAAACGGCTTACCAAATTCGGCATCAAAAAGGGATTTCCCGTCTGTTTCAGTTCCGAACTGGCCAATCCTGCGGCCATCATACCTTGCGAGGGAGAACGCAACAAGATAACCACGGTGGGCACCATTTCATATATGCCCGCCACTTTTGGCAATTTTATCGCCGCTTACATTTTACGCCAATTTGCGGCAGAAGCCGAATTGTAATTTTGGCTGGGATATGGGGTAGTAGTGTGTTGTTTCCGCTAGGTTTCTGTGGTTGTTTCGCATCCCATAATTGTTTCTTATCCTCTATCCTTTCTCTATCGTCCAGTCGTCAATATTCTTGGTCTCCTCGGCAAAGTTCACGCCGATGCGGAACACCTGCTGGGGACCGCCCAGATAGCTGT
>OBMA010000667.1_pt1 | contig 20603 bp, 16 predicted proteins | sample 1539141 | NCBI WGS metagenome assembly OBMA01 (sample SAMEA3991484, study PRJEB22521) | metagenome | biome: anthropogenic terrestrial biome; feature: sewage plant; material: raw primary sludge | place: Sweden | collected 2012-09-26
CATGGCGCTATCTGAAAATATTTATCGCTTCCGCAGGCACCACAGCAATATAAGCAGCTTCTGATGGTGTCCGGATTCGATAAATATTTTCAGATAGCGCCATGTTTCCGCGATGAGGATGCGCGTGCGGACAGGTCTCCGGGTGAGTTCTATCAGCTTGATTTCGAGATGAGCTACGCAACGCAGGAAGACGTGTTCAGAGTTGGCGAAGAAGTGCTTACGGCGGCTTTTGATAAATTCGCACCTGAAGGATATACTGTTACCAAAGCTCCATACCCTGTAATACCTTATAGACAGGCAATGCTTGAATTCGGCAGCGATAAGCCGGACCTTCGCAATCCGCTGCGTATCATAGATCTTTCAGAATTCTTTACACAGTGCACGTTCAAGCCATTTATCGGAAGGACTGTCAGAGCGATCAATGTGCATCAGCAGATGTCAAAAGGTTTTCATGAAAAGCTTCTGAAATTTGCGACGGATATGGGTATGGGCGGACTTGGGTATCTTGAAGTAATGGACGATATGAGCTATCGCGGTCCGATAGACAAGTTTATCCCTGAGCCGCTCAAGGCAGAGCTTGTATCTCTTGCGAACCTGAAGGCAGGCGATACGATCTTCTTTATCGCAGATAAGGAAAAGCAGGCGGCAGAGTACGCCGGGCATCTCAGAAATGAGATAGCAGCACGCCTTGATCTGTGCGAAAAGAATTCATTCAGGTTCTGTTACGTCTCTGATTTTCCAATGTATGAGGAAGATCCGGAGACGAAGAAACCCGGATTTATGCACAATCCCTTCTCGATGCCGCAGGGAGGTCTTGAGGCTCTTGATGCCGAGAATCCGTATGACATACTTGCATATCAGTACGATATCGTATGCAATGGCATTGAGCTTTCATCTGGTGCTGTCCGCAATCATGATATAGAGATAATGAAGAAGGCATTTGCAATCGCCGGATATGATGAGGAGACATTAAAAGCGAAGTTCGGAGCACTCTATCAGGCATTCCAGTTCGGAGCACCGCCTCATGCCGGAATGGCACCGGGCGTTGACCGCATGATAATGTTACTGCGCGGCGAAGAGAATATTCGCGAAGTTATCGCATTTCCGATGAACAGTGCAGCTGAAGACCTTATGTGCGGCGCACCGAATGATGTGACGGAGCATCAGCTCCGCGAAGTTCACATCAAGGTTCGGGACTAAAAGACAGATATATTTAGAGTGACGAAATGCAGTAAAAATACACATTTTATTCATGAATACTGTATTTTTTACGCTTGTAAAATGCATCAGCAAAATATGTACAGTATATAGAATAATAATTGACACGTATACTGCATTTTAGGAGTGACATAAGGGGTGCATTGACTAAAACATCAGTTATGATGCAGTATTATTTGAATGGATAAGTTACATATACTGCATTTTACAGGGGATGACCCCCTTGATAAGCAAAAAAAAGCAGTATACAGGAGATGCTTTTTTCAGAGTACTGTATTCAAAAAAGTGACCGTTCGAAAGGCAACAATAAATACAGTATAATTCGAAGATCTGTCCATATATACTGTATTATCTGAAGAGAATATCAGCACATGCAATATGCAGCTGTGAAAAAGCTGCAACGGATATGCCTAATGAAAGTCTGATAAAAATATGATGTACGAGTAGCACAGTGCGGATGTCACGGGATAGCAACTGAAGCAGCCGAAGCAGCCGAAGCAGTAGAAGCAACTGAAGCAGCCGAAGCAGCAGAAGCGGCAATGTAGTAAAAGCAGGAAAGGCGGAATGTCTTATGAAGCATGAAATTTCGGATGAAACCGTTGATTATGTTGGAATCCTTTCAAAACTTGAGATAACAGGGGATGAGAAGGAAAAGGCAAAAGCTGATATAGCGGAAATGCTCGATTATATCGACAAGCTTGGTGAACTTGATACAGATGGCGTAGAACCGCTCACGCACGTTATGAATAATCCGACTGCATTTCGTGAGGACGAGGTGACAAATAGCGATGGACATGAAGAAACACTTGCAAATGCACCTGAGGTGCAGGATCAGATGCTGTCTGTACCTAAGACATTTTGATACTGATGAAAGCAGCAGCTGGAAATGGAGCAAAATATGGAATTAGTAGATATGGGCGCCTGTGAGCTTGGCAGGGAAATAAAGGACGGAAAAGTATCAGCTGTCGAGGCGACGAAAGCTGTGATAGACAGGATACATGCAAAAGAAAAGGACTATAACTGTTACATTACATTGGACGAAGAAGGCGCGCTGAAAAGTGCAGAAGAAGTCCAAAAGAAGATAGATGATGGAAGCATATACGAACCGGCATGCGTTGGCGGAATAGATGATTATAGGGGAACTGCCTGCATGGACAACATGGAAGTCACAAGCAGTCAAAGCGCGGGAAATAATGGCAGTAATGTACAGAAGATGCAGTCATATCCGCTTGCAGGCGTACCGATCGCACTTAAAGATAACCTTTGCACAAAAGGCATGGCGACGACTTGTGCGTCAAAGATACTCACTGGATTTGAACCCACATTTGATGCGTTTGCAGTAGACAGACTTAAAAATGCAGGGGCAGTGATACTTGGCAAGACAAATATGGACGAATTTGCGATGGGCTCAACGACAGAAACGTCGACGTATGGCCCGACGAAAAATCCGGTGAATCCAGAGCATGTACCGGGCGGCTCATCAGGCGGATCTGCTGCTGCTACAGCTTTAGGTGAGTGCGGATACGCACTTGGATCAGATACAGGCGGCTCTATAAGACAGCCTGCGTCATATTGCGGTGTTGTAGGAATGAAACCGACATATGGTACAGTTTCAAGGTACGGTCTTATAGCATATGGTTCGTCACTTGATCAGATAGGACCACTCACAAGAAATGTCGAGGATTGTGCAGCCGTACTTGAATTGATCGCGGGATATGATAAAGCCGACGGTACATCACTTGACAGAAAAGATACCGATTTTACATCAGCACTTGTGACAGACGTAAAGGGACTGAAGATAGGAATTCCAGACGACTATTTTACGAAAGGCCTACAGAAAGAAGTTGCGGATGCCGTTTTGAACACAGCTAAAGAACTTGAAAAAATGGGAGCAATAGTAGAACATTTTGATCTTGGACTTACAGAATATGACATTCCCACATATTATACGATCGCCGATGCTGAAGCGAGCTCAAATCTTGAGCGTTTTGATGGTGTAAAATATGGCTTTAGAGCAAAGGGATACAATGGACTTCACGATATGTATAAGCGCACACGATCGGAGGGATTTGGAGCAGAAGTCAAGCGTCGTATCATGATAGGCTCATTTGTGCTTAGCTCCGGATATTATGACGCGTATTATCTGAAAGCGCTTAAAGTCAGGACAATGATAAAGAAAGCGTTTGATGATGCATTTACAAAATATGATATGATACTTGGCCCGGTAGCCCCTACAACTGCACCTGAAATGGGGACGAGCCTTACAGACCCAATGCAGATGTATCTTGGAGACATATATACCGTACCGGCTAATCTTGCCGGACTTCCGGCAATAAGTCTGCCGTGTGGCAGAGACGCAGAGGGGCTTCCTATAGGAGTTCAGTTCACAGGAAACTGCTATTCTGAGAAGACTCTGATCAGAGCTGCTTACACATGGGAGAGCATATATTCGTCAGGAAGCACTAAAGCAGGCAACGCAGGAAGTGTATCAGCAGGAAGCACTAAAGCAGGCGACGCAGGAAGTGCATCAGCATGCAGTCCATCAGATGGCGGAGCTGTGGCAGCAGCCGGCACAGCACCGATAGGGGAGGCACAGAATGTCTGAAGAAGATTACGAGATAGTCCTGGGACTTGAAGTTCATATCGAACTTGCAACTGCGACAAAGATATTTTGCGGGTGTTCCACAAAATTCGGCGGTACCCCTAATTCACATACTTGTCCGGTATGTACCGGAATGCCGGGATCCCTTCCCGTGTTAAATAAAAAAGTCCTTGAATACGCCATTGCCATGGGACTGGCAACAGATTGTGAGATAACAAGATACGGGCGATTTGACAGAAAGAATTATTTCTATCCGGATAATCCGCAAAACTATCAGATATCACAACTCTATCTGCCTATATGTCGAAATGGAAGTGTTGAGATCAAGACAAAAGCCGGAGATAAGCGTGTCAGAATCCACGAGATGCATATGGAAGAAGATGCAGGCAAACTTATCCATGATGATGTGAATGATATAACACTTGTAGATTACAACAGATCAGGTGTACCGCTTATCGAGATAGTGTCGGAACCGGATATGCGGAACGCAGAAGAAGTCATAGCTTATCTGGAGAAGATAAGGACAACGGCTCAGTATCTGGGTGTCTCAGACTGCAAACTGCAGGAAGGCTCGATGAGAGCAGATGTGAATCTTTCTGTTCATAAGCATGGAGAAGCACTTGGAACACGTGCCGAGATGAAGAATCTAAGTTCATTCAAAGCAATAACACGTGCTATAGAATATGAGAGCGGAAGACAGGAAGACCTTATCGAATCAGGAGAGCAGGTTGTCCAGGAAACACGCAGATGGGATGATAATAAAGGATGCTCATATCCGATGCGAAGCAAAGAAGATGCCAAGGATTACAGGTATTTCCCGGATCCGGACATTCCGCCTGTACGCGTAACAGATGATATGATTGATGAGATAAGGGGACACCAGCCTGAATTCAGAGAAGAAAAGGAAGAGAGATACGCGAAAGAATATGATCTTCCGGAATATGATATAGAACAATTGACCTCATCAAAACACCTTGCGGATCTATTTGAGGCGGCAGCGGCGATATGTGGAAAGCCAAAACTTGTCTCAAACTGGCTTATGAGTGAAACAATGCGTCTTATGAAGGAGACTGAGACGGATCCGGAAGATCTTAGATTTTCACCGGAACATCTCGCGGCACTTGTTGAACTCACATCGGCAAAGAAGATCAACAGTTCAGTCGCAAAGACGGTATTTGAAAAGATATTTTCTGATGATATCGATCCGGAAGTCTATGTTAAGGAAAATGGACTTGAGACGGTGGAAGATGATGGTGCGATAAAGACAGCGGCTGAGAAGATAATCTCAGACAATCCACAGTCAGTCGCTGATTATGAAGCCGGAAAGAAGAAAGCGATAGGATTTCTCGTTGGACAGATGATGAAGGAGACTCATGGAAAAGTAGATCCTGCGTCAGTAAGCCAGATACTTGAAGAGCTGTTGAATAGATAGTTCGATGCAACGGTAAAATCACATGAAGCGATAATTAAATCATGAATAAACAAATTGCAAATAAATGAAGCTAGTCCATGATATATTTTAGGAATGTAATAGAAGCCTCAGGGTGCAATGTCGTTGCGGAGATACCGAGAACAGCCTCGCTCTGCTGCCCTTGAAACTGAGTCTTGGCTGCCGCCAGGTAATCATAACACTTGGAATCTTTTATCTTGCTTGAATCAGTCACATAGATTCCAACAGCGACGGGGTCTTTCATTGTAGATGGATCATGATGGTCGATCTTCCTGTCGGTTATCTCACTGGCATCAAAATTCTCTGCATCTGTATTATCAAAGGTACTTTTGTCTGTGTAGTAGATCTGACCTTCGTATTTTGCAAGTTCGTCCTTTGTAAGAACTGTACTAAGGTCTTTATAATATTGAAACTGCGCATAATATTCAAACATCGTATCATCGCAGATAACATCATCAATCTGGTTGGCAGCACACATCGCAGCAAATTTTTCTGTATTTGAAAGGGCATACTGATCATTACTATATAAAGATAGAGAAGTTGAATAATCTATGTATATCTGGTATTTTGATGTATCAATACCAAGCTGGGAAGAAAGATCTTTATCCCAGGTATCAATAGTGGTTGTTGGCATTGCTGAGGAATCTGCATTTATGAGCATAGCACATAACGCATCATCTTTATGTGTCATTGCGCTATGTATGCAGCTTATAAGTACGATGATGCCGATTATAGTGGCGAGAAAAGGGACTTTGTAGTACATCCAGAAGTACCCAAGCTTTTCTTTACGTGTCATTTCTTTTGTTTTCTGTGTCTGTTCTCTTATTTCATCACGTATAGCCATTTTTGTCCTCTTTTTTTGTGATATTTGCCTTAAGAATACGTGAATGATACTTCACTTTGTATGTCAAGTCAATTGATTTAGAGGTTATTTAATATAATTATCACAAATCGGACACACATTTATTTCATTATCATAGTATGATGCATCTACCAAGGATGCCCTAAATTGCTTGAAAAAAATGAAGTATTGATTTAGTATGTTGTAGAGCGCTTTTTTATGCTTTTCTTTCTTTTCAACTTCACTTTTTCTTCAATATTATATTTGTCTGAAATGGAGTATGAGATATGTATGATGAGACTTTTGTGGAATGCATGGTTTCACGCAAACCATCTGTACTGATGAGATTTCTTTATTTTCTCTTTCTTCTTATGACGATATTTTTCTGCATGATCGGCATTGTGCCAAATTTGATGTATTTTTTGCTGCTCGCGCTTGGCACGGGTTTTTTGTGCTGGTTTATACACCGGAGAATCAATATAGAATATGAGTATTCATATTGCTCCAAGGAACTTTCTATAGATAAGATATTTGATAAGAGCAGCCGTAAATCGGTCTGCACATTTGATATTGATAAAATGGAAATCTTCGCACCTGTTAATTCCTATCATTTGGATGACTACAGAAAACGTTCAGTAAAGGAAAGTGATTATAGTTCAAGCATATCATCTCAGCCTGAAAAACGTTATGCGATGTATTATAACGGGGATTCTAAGATTATCCTGGAACCGAATGAGGAACTTGTTAAAGCTCTGAAAAATGCGGCTCCGCGTAAAGTATTCACTGACTGAAAAGAGGAGGTCTAAATGGCACAGATAATACAGGACGGTATTACTTTTGATGATGTTCTGCTCGTTCCGGCTTATTCAAAGGTGATTCCCAATCAGGTAGATCTGACAACACATCTAACGAAATCTATTAAGCTGAATATTCCGATGATGAGCGCTGGCATGGATACGGTAACTGAGCATAGTATGGCAATCGCTATGGCAAGACAGGGCGGCATCGGAATCATTCACAAAAATATGTCAATTGAAGCTCAGGCTGAAGAAGTTGACAAGGTAAAGAGATCGGAGAATGGAGTCATCACTGATCCTTTTTCACTTTCTCCTGAACATACGCTTGCAGATGCTGAAGCTCTCATGTCTAAATTTAAAATTTCCGGAGTTCCTATAACTGAAGGCAAAAAGCTTGTTGGAATCATCACTAACCGTGATCTGAAATTTGAAACAGATTATTCCAAGAAAATAAAAGAATCAATGACATCTGAAGGTCTTATTACAGCAAAAGCCGGGATAACACTTGAGGAAGCAAAGGCTATACTTGCTAAGGCGAGAAAAGAGAAATTACCGCTTGTCGATGATAATTTTAATCTTGTCGGACTTATAACGATAAAAGATATCGAAAAGACGATAAAATATCCGCTCGCAGCGAAAGACAGTCAGGGACGCTTGCTCTGCGGAGCAGGAGTCGGCATTACAGCCAATGTTCTTGACAGGGTATCAGCACTCATAGATGCCAAGGTGGACGTGGTCGTACTTGATTCAGCACACGGGCATTCAGAGAATGTACTGAAATGTCTGCGCATGATAAAAGAAAAATTTCCGGATCTTCAGGTTATAGCGGGAAATGTTGCTACAGCGGAAGGTACAAAAGCACTTATAGATGCAGGAGCTGACGCGGTAAAGGTCGGGATTGGTCCTGGTTCAATATGCACAACACGTATCATATCAGGTGTTGGTGTACCACAGATAACAGCGATAATGAATGCATATTCTGTAGCTAAAGAGAGCGGTATCCCAATAATCGCGGATGGCGGTATCAAGTTTTCGGGAGATATGACAAAGGCGATAGCAGCCGGCGGAAATGTATGTATGATGGGAAGCATATTTGCCGGATGTGAAGAGAGCCCGGGTACGATAGAACTTTATCAGGGAAGAAAATATAAGGTATACAGAGGCATGGGATCAATCCCGGCAATGGAAAACGGCAGTAAAGATCGTTATTTCCAGTCAGATGCAAAGAAACTTGTTCCAGAAGGTGTTGAAGGACGTGTTGCATTCAAGGGATCTGTTGAAGATACAGTATTTCAGCTTATCGGAGGAATCAGATCCGGTATGGGATACTGTGGCACACAGAATATCAAAGAGCTTCAGGATAAAGGACGTTTCGTAAAGATCACGTCTGCATCACTCAGAGAGAGCCATCCTCATGATATTCACATCACAAAAGAAGCACCTAACTACAGCGTGGAGAACGAGGACAAATAGGCGGATACATTTTGAATAATAAAGCCAGGTCGGGATGGTAAAGATGTAATGGAATTAAATTCTACTTTAGTCAATTCAACAGATGAAAGGATACTGCAGAATTTTCAGGATAATTTCTGCAGGCTTATTGGAGTCTGCGCAGTCTGCTTTAATTCCGAAGGAAGAGCATGTACGGTGCCTTCGGGCAGCAGCAGCGACCTGACCAAATTCTCACAGCATATTACTGAATCTGATATATCCCGTCTGTATGAGCGCGTTTCAAGTGGAAATCTTGAAGACGAAGCGATAGAAGATACTGATGTTCCGGATATAAAATACGGTGCGGTTGTTGTACGTACCCAGAGTGGAAAATGCAGTCTTGTATGGATACTTCAGGCTGCTGTCAGTGATCCTGATACTGAAGGATTTGCAAAAGAAGCAGTTGGCGGATTCTCAAGATACTTAAGTCAGGAATCTTTTATACGATCACTCGATCTGCTCTGCGGTTTTGCAGGTTATATCTCAGCAGTACAGAATTCTGACGGATATACTGTAAAAGCGGCTCCGTATAGTGAATCATACGGTGATCCGCAGGATGAAGAATGTGAGAAGAAAGATCGGAAATATCAGGCTCTTACGGATATGCTCCAGGTTCTTGACAGCGATGAAGACATTGTGACGCTTATGAATAAGCTGTTACGATATGCAGCAGTAACCCTCGATATAAGCAGTGCTCAGGTATATAAGATACATAACGGAGACAGAGAGCAGATGGACGTCATCGCGCAGTACTGTGCAAGCGGGACTGTCTCTCTGTTTGATCATACGCTTAATATAAAGCGGCTTCCATTCCTATATACAGATCAGGTCATGACATATAATGAGGGACGCAGAGCTGACGAAGAGACAACGAGATACTGCAGAGATTATGGTATCAAAGCTCTTATCGTACTTCCAATAAATATAAGATCGATAAGTGACAGTGTTATCGGCATGTATATCTGTTTTGAGGAAACAAGACGTATCCATACATGGAGCGTCGATGAGATACAGCTGATGAAGTATGCAGCGACAGTTATGCAGGCGCTTGTCAACCTGCAGATAAAAAATGATTCGCTGAAGATGACAGAAGAGTTTCAGGATTCGGTACTGTGCTTTATCGGAAACGCGATATATGTGCGTAACCTGAATGATGGTTCGATACTGTTTTCAAATAATATGCTTCAAAAAGATTTTGCTCAGGAAGTCAGGGATGGTACGCTGTACGATCTCTTTGAAAAGAACATTCCTGCTGATTCAACATCCGGCTGCATCGAAGTCGAGTATGCAAAGAAACATCAGTGGTATGAACTTGCTTATGCAAAACTTGCGTGGATAAGCGATACGAATAAGCCTGCGCTGCTTTGCTCAATCCACGACGAGACTGAGAAAAAACAATATCAGAAGCGAATTGAACAGCAGGCATATACAGATTTCCTTACAGGGTTGTTTAATCGTATGTGCTGCGAACGAGATCTTGCAAAATATGTTGATTATGCAAGATCAAATGGTGTTGCCGGTACGCTCCTGTATATGGATCTTGATGATTTTAAACATATCAATGACGGACTCGGACACCAGAACGGAGATTTACTCTTACGTTCTATAGCTAAGAGCATTCACGGAATCGAAGGAATAAATAACACATGCTACAGAATGGGCGGCGATGAATTTGTCATAATAATACCGCCGGAATACTATACAGAAGAAAGCCGTATCCTTGATGAAATAAAATCTATTTTTAACAAACCGTGGTTCATAAAGGATGCGGATTATTACTGCACGATGAGTATGGGAGTTGTTCATTTCCCGGAAAGCGGAACGGATGTGCAGGAGCTTATCAAAAAAGCAGATATCGCAATGTACGAATCAAAGAAATCAGGAAAGAATCGTATAACGCGATATAGCGGCTCAGAAAAGACTACATCAAGCAGACGTCTTGACATGGAAAAATATATGCGTGAAGCGGTGGAAGATGACTGCAGACAGTTTGAAGTCTATTATCAGCCGATAATCGATATGCAGCTTGAAGGAAGACCGTGTTCTGGAGCTGAAGCTCTCATAAGATGGAACAGTCCCAAACTTGGATTTATAGGACCGGCGGATTTTATTCCACTTGCTGAATATCTTGGACTTATCAATCCGATAGGTGACTATGTACTGAATGAGGCATGTAAGGCATGTCACAGATGGAATGAAAACGGACATCCGGGATATAAAGTCAACGTCAATCTGTCAGTAGTTCAGCTGCTTCAGTCGGATATAGTAGATAAAGTCATGAGTGCGTTGAGAGAAACACAATTAAAACCCGGAAACCTGACTCTTGAGGTTACGGAGAGCCTTGCAATCAATGATATGTCAAGGATGCACGATATTCTGGAAAAGATTCGTGAGACAGGGGTACGTATCGCACTCGATGATTTTGGCACGGGATATTCTTCGCTGAATCATATAAGAGAGATACCGTTAGATGTTATCAAGGTCGATCAGAGCTTTGTAAGAGATCTTTCTTCTGATTCGTATTCACAGTCATTTATCAGAATGGTCTCAGATCTGGGCAATACGATAGATAAACGTATATGCGTAGAAGGTATTGAGATGGAAGACCAGTTTAAGATACTGGAAGACATGAATGTAAGGCTTGTTCAGGGATACTATATAGACAAGCCTATGCCAAAGGATTCGTTTGAAAAGAAATATGTTGATAATGGAATCGTTCAGGATGAAGAAAACGAGATGAAGAGTGGAGGAAAGAAACATGAAAATAGTGTCATTTGCCCAGGAACTGTCAAAAAGCGTATATCCAGGAAGAGGTCTGATGATTGGAAGAAGCAGTGACGGTAAGAATGCGATAGCGGTCTACTTTATCATGGGACGAAGCGTTAACAGCAGAAACAGAGTTTTTGTGACAGATGGAGACGGAATCAGGACGCAGGCATTCGATCCGAGCAAGCTTACAGATCCAAGTCTGATAATATATGCGCCTGTACGTGTTTTTGGCAGCAGCACTATAGTGACAAATGGAGATCAGACTGACACGATATATGAAGGGCTTGAAAAGGGTCTTTCATTTGAAATGGCACTCAGAAGCCGCAAGTTCGAACCGGATGAGCCGAATTTCACGCCTCGCGTATCCGCAGTGATAAAAAAAGAAAAGAATAACTTCGATTATGAGATATCAATACTCAAGAGCGCAGACGGAGATCCTTCATCATGCAGCCGATTTACTTTTTCTTATGAGAATCCAAAGGTTGGAGAAGGTCATTTCATCCATACATATACGGATGATGGAAATCCGCTTCCGAGTTTTGAAGGAGAACCGACACGCGTGTCATGTGACGGCAGTATCGATGAATTGACGGAAACTGTATGGAACAGTCTTAATGAAGATAATAAGGTATCACTTTTTGTCAGATATATCGATCTTGAAACAGGGAATGTGGAATCACGGATAAAAAACAAGAATGCATGAACATGCGTGAGAAGAAAGAACAATAGGAATATCAGGAATAGCAGGAATAGCAGCAACAGCAGGAATAGAGACAACAGAGCAGAGTTTTGAGCATCACAGGAGGCTAGAAATGAAAGAATTACAACTTAAGTATGGATGCAATCCGAACCAGAAACCATCAAGGATATTTATGGATGATGAATCCGATCTTCCGGTCACGGTAATTAATGGCAGACCTGGATATATCAATTTTCTCGATGCTCTCAATGGGTATCAACTCGTAAAAGAACTTAAGGAAGCTACCGGACTGCCGGCAGCGACATCATTCAAGCATGTCTCTCCTGCAGGAGCAGCTGTAGGTTATGAACTATCAGATATTGACAGAAAGGTGAACCGTGTTGATAAGGACGCACCGCTCTCAGAGCTTGCAAGTGCATATGCCCGTGCGCGCGGAGCAGACCGCATGTCTTCATTTGGAGATTTCATCTCACTTTCTGATAAATGTGATAAGGAAACGGCAATGCTCATAAAGCACGAGGTCTCAGATGGCATTATCGCTCCGGATTACGATCCGGAAGCACTTGATATACTGAAGTCAAAGAAAAAAGGCAATTATAATATAATTCAGATAGATCCGGCATACAGACCCGCACCTATAGAGCATAAGCAGGTATACGGAGTTACTTTTGAACAGGGACGAAATGAAGTCAAGCTGGATACTTCGATCCTTGAAAATATTGTCACAAAGAATAAGAATCTGCCGGACAGCGCGAAGAAGGATCTTCTTATTTCCCTGATAACACTGAAATATACGCAGTCTAATTCGGTATGCTACGTTAAAGGCGGACAGGCTATAGGCATTGGCGCCGGACAGCAGTCGAGAATCCATTGCACAAGGCTTGCAGGTTCTAAGGCAGATAAGTGGTATCTTCGTTATTCTCCGCAGGTTCAGGCACTTAAGTTCAGAGACGATATAGGGCGTGCAGATGTTGATAATTCGATAGACCTCTATACAGGAGATGAGTCTGCTGACCTTCTTGCAGATGGCACATGGCAGATGTTTTTCGCAGAAAAACCTAATGTTTTCACAGAAGATGAGAAGAAAGAATGGTTAAAGGGATTAACGGATGTAGCACTTGGTTCTGATGCATTCTTCCCGTTTGGAGATAATATCGAGCGTGCCCACAAGAGCGGTGCAAAATATGTGGCTCAGCCCGGCGGATCGATTAGAGATGATAATGTAATAGAAGCCTGTGACAAATATGATATGGTAATGTGCTTTAACGGAATAAGGCTTTTCCATCACTGATATGACATAAGTGATAGAAGAAAGAATCAGATCGCACAGTGAGATTATTACACCTGCATTTAAATAATATTTCAGAAGGAGTCATTTGTATGAGCGAACCCGGTGAAAATACGGATATTTCAAGTGAAGAGGAGAACCTGAATTCACTGACACATAATTTTATTGAGGATGAGATCGAAAAAGATCTTGCCGAAGGAGTATACGACTGCGTGCATACGCGTTTTCCGCCGGAACCTAACGGATGTCTCCATATAGGTCATGCAAAGAGCATAATCCTTAATTCTACACTTGCAAAAGCTCATGGCGGCACATTCAATCTTCGCTTTGATGATACAAATCCGACAAAAGAAAAGAATGAATTTGTTGAAGCGATCAAGAAGGACGTAGCGTGGCTTGGCGCTGACTATGGCGACAGGATCTTCTTTGCATCCAATTATTTTGATCAGATGTATGAAGCCGCAGAAAAACTTATCATGAAGGGTAAGGCATATATTTCAAAGCTTACCGCAGATCAGATGAGAGAGTACCGTGGAACGCTTACGGAACCAGGCAGGAATGATCCTGACCGCGAGAGAAGCATAGATGACAATCTCAGGATCTTCCGGGAAATGAGAGACGGAAAATACGCAGACGGTGAGCTTACACTGCGAGCGAAGATAGATATGACATCACCTAATATAAATATGCGTGATCCTATCATTTATCGTGTTGCACACATGTCACATCAGAATACAGGTGATAAATGGTGCATATATCCTATGTACGATTTTGCTCATCCGATAGAGGATGCGATCGAAGGGATAACACATTCACTTTGCACACTTGAATTCGAAGATCACAGACCTCTGTATAACTGGGTCGTGACAGAACTCGAATATCCGCATCCTCCGCGTCAGATAGAATTTGCCAAGATGTATTTAAAGAATGTTGTCACAGGCAAAAGATATATCAAGAAGCTTGTAGAGGATGGTACTGTAGACGGATGGGATGATCCAAGGCTTGTATCGATCGCAGCACTAAGACGTCGTGGATTCACACCGGGATCGATCAGGAAATTCGTTGAGATGTGCGGGATCTCCAAGGCTAATTCAACAGCTGAGTATCCGATGCTCGAGTATTGCATAAGAGAGGATCTCAAACTGTCAAGACCGCGTGTGATGGCAGTGCTTCATCCGATAAAACTTATCATAGATAATTATCCTGAAGGACAAAAAGAAGTTCTTTCAGTAGAGAATAATCTGGAAAACGAGTCATTAGGAAGCCGTGAGGTTTCATTTGGCAGGAACCTGTATATTGAAGCTGATGATTTTATGGAAGAGCCGCCAAGAAAGTATTTCAGGATGTTCCCGGGTAATGAAGTACGTCTGATGCATGCATATTTTGTGAAATGCACCGGCTGTGATAAAGATGAGAATGGAAATATCACGGCAGTCCACTGTACATACGATCCCGAGACAAAGGGTGGTAACAGTCAGGATGGGCGAAAGGTCAAAGGTACGATACACTGGGTTAATGCCGATGACTGTGCGAAAGCGGATATTCGTTTATATGAGAATATAATAGACGAGGAAAAAGGGGTGTATAATGAAGACGGAACCCTTAATCTCAATCCTGATTCACTGACAGTACTTAAGCAGTGTCCAATCGAGAAAATGCTTGGCGATGCGAAATCATATGACAGTTTTCAGTTTGTGCGTAACGGATATTTCTGTGTGGACTGTAAGGATTCAAAGGACGGAGCACCGGTATTTAACAGGATTGTGTCACTTAAATCATCATTCGTGCTTCCGCAGAATGCAAAGTGAGAACGAGAAGTAATTCTTATGCAGCTTGGAGTGCCACATAAGAATCAGGATTATGATATAGCAAAAAAATATTTTATGTATGTGGGAGGTTTTAACATGGGAGATCTATTATCAGGACTTGATTCGTTGGGTCTTGGAAATCTTGAGGATATGAATCTTTTTGATAAGACACTGGATGGTGCAAAAGACGGTAATCCTGAGAAAAATGTAAAGCCAAAGATCACGGAAGAGGACTTCCTTTTTGATAAAGGTTATAAATGCCCGATATGTGATAATGATATTTCTGCGAAGACAGTTAAAGTCGGAAAAGCCAAGCTTATAGGTACAGATCTTGATCTCAGACCTAAATATAGCGGAGTAGATCCACTGAAATATGATGTTGTTGCATGCCCGCATTGCGGATATGCAGCGCTCACCAGATATTTTCAGTATATGACTGACGGTCAGTTCAAGGCGGTAAAGGCTAAGATCTGCGCGAACTTTAAACCTCAGAGTAGCGATCAAAGGGCAGTCTACACATACGACGAAGCACTCGAAAGGTATAAGCTTGCACTGGCCAATGCTATCGTAAAGCAGACGAAGGCAAGTGAGAAGGCATACATCTGCCTTAAGACCGGGTGGCTGCTTCGCAGTAAGGGTGAATCATTGAACAAGGATGATGCCGATTATGCGCAGCAGTATGCGGCAAATGAGAAGGAAGAACGTTCATTTCTACAGAACGCTATGGAAGGCTTTATAAATGCAAGACAGACCGAGAGCTTTCCTATGTGTGGAATGGATGAGAGCACGGTTGATTATCTTATTGCTGTACTTGCAACTGAATTTGAAAAATATGATATTGCTTCAAAACTTATCGGCAATCTCATAACTTCAAAGACTACGAATCCCAGAATGAAGGAAAAGTCACGTGATCTTAAGGATATAGTGCTTAAGAAGATGAAAGAAAAAGGTCTGGTATAAAATATGCGCGAATTACCTCTGAGCCTGCAGCTTGATGGAGATGAACCACTTTATATTCAGATATACAGGGGCATTCGGGATGAGATAATGAATGGAGCGATCCTTACGGGTGAGAAGCTCCCGTCAGCCAGGAATCTTGCGGCATCTCTTCAGGTATCACGTACTACAGTAGATGAAGCTTATTCTCAGCTTGTCTCTGAAGGGTATGTAGAATCACAGGAAAAAAAAGGATATTTTGTCTGCGGACTTGATGGTATATATGATGTCAGCAGCAGGTCAGGCAATAAAGTAACATATATCACAGAAAGTAAAGCCATCCCTAAGGAATGGCTTTTTGATTTTTCGCCTATGGCAACCGACATGAGTGAATTTCCATATGCTACATGGAAAAAGATAATGCGCGGGATCATGGTGGACGATAGAAATTCAATGTTTATGATGGGATCTTCTCAGGGCGATCTGGAACTTCGAAATACTCTGTGCCGTTATCTTCATGGATCACGCGGTGTGAGGTGCAGACCGGAACAGCTTATAATAGGCGCAGGAAATGATTACCTTTTATTTCTCCTGTCAAGGATCATTGGACAGGATAGAAATATCGCGATGGAAAATCCGTCATATATTCGTGCATGCAGGATGTTCAGGTCTATAGGATGTAAAGTAACTCCGGTCGATATAGACCAGAACGGGATCATTACGCAGTACCTTAGAGAGTCCCTGGCAGATACAGTGTATCTTATGCCGGCACATCAGTTCCCAATGGGCTTTGTAATGCCGGCATCGAGACGTGCTGAACTATTAAAATGGGCATCGGAAGATGATTCGAGATATATCATCGAAGATGATTACGACAGCGAATTCAGATATAAGGGAAGACCGGTCCCTTCACTTCAGGGAACTGACAGATTCGGGAGCGTTATATACATAGGGACTTTTTCAAAATCGATCGCGCCGGCGATACGTATCAGTTATATGGTACTGCCGGAAAGTCTGATGGAAAGATACAAAGAGAGATGCGGGTTTTATTCATCAACTGTATCACGTATTGATCAGGCGATATTAAATGAATTCATAAGCGCAGGATATTTTGAACGTTATCTTAACAAGATGCGTAAAAAGTACAAGATGAAACACGATGAGATGCAGAGGGGTCTGCGGGCATTTACGAATGAATTCAGTGTTTCGGGTGAAAACGCAGGACTACATATGATCCTTACGGACAGAACAGGGAGAAGTGAGGAAGAGCTGGTTGAATCCGCGCGTGCAAAAGGGATAAGAGTATACGGAAATAAAGATAATTATATATCCGGGCAGCCTAAGGATGATATAGCAAGAATCCTGCTTGGATATGCACCGCTTTCACTGACGGATATTGATAAAGGTTTGAAAAGTCTTCAAGGTGCCTGGAAAATATAAAAAAATCGGGCTGACACCATCACGAAATTGATGTATCAGTCCGAATTTTCTGTTAGATAAAAGTGATCAGATCATGACTTACTGTCATTATTCTCAGGTTCATCATCGAAGAAATTCTCGATCTCTCCGCCTGCTTTTTCAGCTTTCTTTTCAACTTTTCCGGCTGTACTCTTTACCGCATCGGTAACATCTTTTTTTACTGCATCGATTCCTTCGCGGTCATATTTCTCTTTTTCACCGACGATCTTGTCACTGACTTTTGCAGCCGCGGCTCCAAGACCTTCTTTGAATTCGCCGGCCTTCTCGATCGCTTCATTTTTCAGATCGACATATGTACGGTTGTGAGATTTATGATCAGCAGAGTTTGTTTCATCAAGATCCTCAAGATCATCATCAAAATCATCATCACCGAAATCGTCGTCAGAAGTCTCATCCTTACTCTGAAGATAATAATATGCACCTACTGCAGCAGCAGCTATCGTGCTGGTGACAAGAAGAAATTTTCCAAAACTATGTTTAGCCATTATATCGCTCCTTTCAGATTGACGTATAGCACTATTCTAATACTACGAAAGCAAATTGAAAAGTAGTTTATAAAAACATAATAATTATTTTTGACACACCTATACTATTGTGTTAATATACATCTGCGACTGATTAAGTCAACAAGCTGAAAAACCGGAGGATCCTTTATGAATGAGAAATTTTTTGATCTAAAAAAAGAAAAGCAGGATCGCATAATAAATGCATCATTTGAGATTTTTTCTGAGAATGGATATTTACATGCAAGTACAGATGATATCGTGAAGAAAGCAGAGATCAGCAAAGGGCTGCTTTTCCATTATTTTATAAGCAAGATCGGACTATACACTTTTCTGTATGACTATGCGGCAAGATATATTTCACTTGAGATCAAATCGTCGATGTCAGGTAACACAAAAGATTATTTTGCGTTGAGAAAGATAATCGCATTTGCTGATATGCAGATCATGGGAAATTATCCATATATGCTTCTTTTTGTTGAACGGGCTGCCGAAGAGAATGACAGCAGCGCAACAGCAGCAATACAGTCATCAAGGATCGAATTTGAACAGAAGATGAGCGATCTGTATGAAAGCTCAGATCATTCAGTATTCAAAGATCAGCAGACATACGAATGTGTTGGCAAGATGCTTGATTATTCGATAAGCGGTGTAATGCATAAGCATGCAAATGAGGGGACACTTGTTCCTGAGAAGGTATTTGGCGAGTCAAATGATATGATCGAGCAGATGAAAAGGTTTGTCGTATGAGACATATGATAGATAGTGATCCGAATGGCATGATCGCAGGGATCAGCCTTTTTGCGCTTGATATGGATGGCACGATATACCTGGGCGAAAAATGGATAGACGGTGCCATGGATTTTTTCAAAGCGGTAAAGCGTGCGGGGAAGGATTTCATTTTCCTGACAAATAACTCGTCCAAAAATCCAGAGGTTTATGTTACAAAACTACACCGGATGGGTATGGATGCATCAGAAGATATGATAGTGACATCAGGTCAGGCAACTGTAGATTACCTTAATGAGAATTTTCCTGGGAAGAAGGTCTTTCTTCTGGGAAATGAGATGCTTGCGAAGGAGTTCTGTGAGGATGGCATTGATCTGGTAACTGAAGGAGCAGAAGTTGTTGTGACAGCATTTGACACATCCCTTGATTATGCAAAGATGTGCATGGTATGTGATTATGTGAGAGAAGGACTGCCATATATTGAAACTCATCCGGATCTGAACTGCCCCACTGAGACAGGATTCATTCCGGATGCAGGCTCGATACAGGCATTTATTAAAGCGTCAACGGGACGCGATCCAGATGTGATAATCGGGAAACCGTATGGTCACATAATAGATTATATGATCAAGAGAACCGGCGCGGAAAAAGAAAAGACAGCAATGATCGGTGACAGGCTGTATACTGATGTGGCGGCAGGGGTGAACAATGGACTTAAAGGGATACTTGTTCTGAGTGGTGAAGCCGGACTTTCAGATTTGGATGCGTCATCTGTAAGCCCCGATCTGATATTTTCTTCCTTAAGGGAGATGATTCCATATGTGTGAAGGGAGACGATTCCAGATATGTGAAAATCGCTTGAATAACGGATGGTAATGTGTTAAGCTGAAGTAGACGTCGGAAACGTTACCGGAATCGTTGCCAACAAGCGATGATAATAAGTGTGAGTACGAAAGGGATAAAATGAGGAAAAGTGGGATTCTTCTTCCAATAGCATCGTTACCTTCAGAGTATGGGATAGGATGTATGTCATCTGCTGCATATGAGTTTGTTGACTTTCTGAAAGCAGCCGGACAGTCATTTTGGCAGATTCTCCCGATAGGACCTACGGGATATGGCGACTCTCCTTATCAGTCATTTTCTACATTTGCAGGTAATCCATATTTTATTTCCCCGGAAGACCTTATAAAACGTGGATGGCTCAAGAAGAGTGAATGTGCAAAATATGATTTTGGAGATGACCCGGAATATATCGATTATGAGAAGGTATATAAGAGCAGATTCAGAATGCTTCGCAAGGCTTTTGAACGCAGTGATATAAAAAAAGACGAACAATTTATCGAGTTTACGCGGAAGAATAAATTCTGGCTTGATGACTATGCGTTATATATGGCACTCAAGAATGCGCATAAGGGTGAAAGCTGGGCATGTTGGGAAGATGGTCTTCGCCTTCGTCATAAAGCAGCGATGGCTGATGCTATGGCAAAATACGACGATGAGATCACATTTTATAAATTCCAGCAGTATCTGTTCGAAGTGGAATGGCAGGATCTTAAAGGATATGCAAACAGGAACGGCGTGGAGATCGTAGGTGACATTCCAATCTATGTTGCGGCGGACAGTGCTGATACATGGTCACATCCAGAGATGTTTCAGCTTAATGATGACTGTGTGCCGATTGCCGTGGCGGGATGCCCGCCTGATGCATTTTCATCGACAGGACAGTTATGGGGCAATCCGCTCTATGACTGGGAATATCTAAAAAAGACCGATTATGCATGGTGGATGCAAAGGATAGATTACTGTTATTCACTGTATGATGTGCTTAGAATAGATCATTTCAGAGGATTTGACGAGTATTATTCTATTCCCTATGGTGACAGCACTGCTGAATTCGGACATTGGGAGAAGGGACCCGGGTATGATCTCTTTAGAACGATGAAGGAGAAACTGGGACCGCGCAGAGTTATAGCGGAGGATCTTGGATTCCTG
>OBMA010000668.1_pt1 | contig 20598 bp, 16 predicted proteins | sample 1539141 | NCBI WGS metagenome assembly OBMA01 (sample SAMEA3991484, study PRJEB22521) | metagenome | biome: anthropogenic terrestrial biome; feature: sewage plant; material: raw primary sludge | place: Sweden | collected 2012-09-26
CAATCCGTGATACAGATATGGCTACAGAGATGGTAACATACTCGAATAACAATATCCTTGCATCAGCTGGTCAGTCAATGCTTGCACAGGCTAATCAGAGCAACCAGGGTGTTCTTTCACTCCTTCAGGGATGATCTGAACGCTAAAGCATTCATAGTATTCTGAAATTCATTCATTGCCTACAACTACCTGAAAAAGGAACCGATTTCTGATCGGTTCCTTTTTCTATTATTAAAAAAATTTCAAAAGACTATAAACTAATCGTTTATTTTTCCGATATAAAGAACAGGTAGGTTAATAACAACAACAAATAAGGTAATTGAAGGTGAGCCGTTCCAGGGATGGAATGAGTAGAATGAAAAAGGAGAAATACTATGGTAGTACAACACAATCTTCAGGCTATGAATTCAAACAGGATGTTAAACATAACCACATCAGCACAGGCTAAGTCAACTGAGAAACTTTCATCAGGCTATAAGATCAACCGTGCAGCAGATGATGCAGCAGGGCTTGCAATATCAGAAAAGATGAGACGTCAGATCAGAGGACTTACACAGGCTTCTTCAAACGCACAGGATGGTATCTCATGCGTACAGACAGCTGAAGGTGCACTCGGTGAAGTTCATGACATGCTGCAGCGTATGAACGAACTGTCAGTCAAAGGTGAAAATGCAACACTTACAACAACAGACCGTACATACATCCAGGCAGAAGTACAGCAGCTTATGAGTGAAATTGATCGTGTACAGTCAACAACAACATTCAATGAACAGAACCTTCTCGATGGAACATTCAATAACAAGGGACTGCAGGTAGGAGCCGAAGCAGGACAGCACATCAACATCTCAATTGCATCAATGGATCTTGAAGGTCTTTACAAAGATGCAGCCAACACAAGTATCTCTTATCATGCACTTGACGCAAACGGAAATCCGACTGCTACATCAACACAGATGACAACAGCGATAGCAAAGGCTACTGTTGAAGTATTCCGTGGTGATGGCAAAGTAACGACTAAGGATTTCGCAAGTCTGAACGCATTCGTAAAGAGCGCACTACAGACAGTATCAACACAGAGATCTGATCTTGGTGCTATACAGAATCGTCTTGAGCACACGATCAAGAACCTTAACAACGTAGCTGAGAATACGACAAGCGCTGAATCTTCAATCCGTGATACAGATATGGCTACAGAGATGGTAACATACTCGAATAACAATATCCTTGCATCAGCTGGTCAGTCAATGCTCGCACAGGCTAATCAGAGCAACCAGGGTGTTATGTCACTCCTTCAGGGGTGATAAGCACTACAGCAGGCTGACAAGCACTACAGCAAAAATGGCATAGCTTTCAGGGCTGACAAGCACTACAGCAAAAATGGTATATGCAGGATAAGATCATATCTGAGCATAAGATTGCTTCATCTGCCGACATGGAGATTTATCCCGTGTCGGCAGATGTTTTTGTCTAAACACAGATGCTATGATAAAATGATATAGAATTATGAGAGTTTTCGAAGAAAACGAAGTAATTCGTAGCATCATGATAAGGTGCAAGTGAAAGAAAATACTTCAGTATGGAGTAGATGATGAAGAAAATCATTTTTTTTGACGGCGGGATAGAGACGCAGAGCTTTTTCTCGAAGCAGCTCGATAAAGCACTGCGGCAGATGGGACATGAGACATATACATTTAATCTACGGCAGCCGCTTCATAGTGCACATCCATTTTTTAAATTTATTGAAAAAGGAAACACAGTCCTTATCAATTTCAATTACCACGGAATGAGCGGAGAATATTATTTTATCGATCAGCAGAACGGACATATGATATGGGATGATCTGGCGATACCGAGCTATGATATCGTAGTCGACCATCCATACTACTATCATACATTTCTGTGCGATATGCCGCGGCTTTATCATCAGATATCGATCGATAGAAATCATATCAAGTATTTGAAACGTTTCTGGCCGGAGATAGAGCTTGGACCGTTTCTACCGCTTGCAGGGACAAGACTTAATCCGGGCAAACCGCTGTTGCCGATAGAGAAGCGCAGATATGAAGTCGCGATGACAGGCAATTACACGCCGCCATCTCATTTTGAAAAATATATAACAAGACTCGACGATGAATATACGGCATTTTATTACGGCATCATAGATGACATGCTCGCACACCCGGAGAAAACCCTTGAAGATACTGCCGAGGAGCATATAAGGCGAGAGATACCGGAAGTGTCTGAAGCGGAACTCAAGTCGGTCATGCCAAATCTTATTTTCATAGATAATTACATCAGATTCACAGTACGCGGCAGAGCAGTAGCAGAACTTGCTGATAATGGAATCAAGGTGAATCTGTTCGGCGGCGGCTGGAATCAGTTGGAATGCAAACATCCGGAGAATCTGATAGTTGGTGAGTCACTGATATCATCGCAGTGTCTTGAAATGCTCGGTGATACAAAGGTATCACTTAACGTTATGCCGTGGTTCAAGGACGGTGCGCATGATCGTATATTCAACTCGATGCTGAACGGCGCAGTGTCGCTTACAGATTCAAGCGTATATCTGGACAGCATTCTGCACAGTGGTACTGACAGCATGATATATTCACTTTCGGATATGGATGCGATACCGGATATGGTCTCATCACTTCTTTCGGACAACGACAGGATGCAGCAGATTGCTGACAATGGATATAGGATGGCTGCTAAAGATCACACCTGGGGCAACCGCGCCAAGGTACTTCACGATTATATTGAAAGCGGCCAGATGTAAGTGAGAAATGTAAGAGAATTGTGATAGAAAAATGTAACATGATCTTAAATTAGACAGCGGGGGTATAATCATGATCACACCGATTTCGATATGTATAATCGCAAAAAATGAAGAAGAGCATATGGAAGCTTTTATGAAGAGCATAAAGACGGCTTTCTTAGGAAAACCGGTGGAGATCATCGTGCTTGACACAGGCTCGAAGGACGCAACGAAGAAGATAGCAAAGAGATATGCTGACCGCGTGGAGGACTTTACATGGATATCGGATTTCAGCGCCGCCAGAAACAGGTCAATAGAACTTGCGTCAAATGACTGGATATTAGTGCTCGACTGCGATGAGATGGTGATGCATGCGAATTTTGATGATATGCAGAGATTTATCCGCGAGCATCCGGACACGCTGGGACAGCTCCTTCGTCACAACCATTATCAGATGAACGGAACAGATGGCGTCTACAACGACAGAGTCGAGAGACTTTTCAACAGAAAGATATTTCACTATTTTGAACCCATACATGAGCAGGTCGTTCCACTTGATAAAGATCATGAATATGTAGAGGCTCCGATAGATGTTGAGGTCGATCATTCGGGGTACCTTGGCAGCGAGGAAAAGAAACTTGCGAAGGCAAAGCGCAACAATGACATCTTATTTGACATGCTGGAAAAAAATCCGGACAACCCGAATAATCCATATATCTATTTTCAGATCGGACAGTCATACAATATGGTGAATGACCAGGAAAATGCGGCTAAATATTTTGGCAAGGGGCTTGAATTTGACGTCAATCCTAATCTTAAATATGTGCACATGATGGTACAGGCTTATGGCTATTCACTGCTCGCACTGAAGCGGTATGACGAGGCACTGCAGTTTGAGAATATATATGACACGTTTGGAGACAATGCGGATTTTGACTGTCTTATGGGACTCATCTATATGCGGACAAATCACATACTGAAAGCCATGGAGCAGTTCCTGAAAGCGACCACTTACGAGACATCGGAAGTTGAGGGAGCGAACTCGTTTTTAGCGCGTTACAACATGGGTGTCATCAATGAAGCATTGGGAAATAATAAGGATGCACTGATGATATATAAGGCATGCGGTGCGTTTAAACCGGCGCTTGAGCGAATAGCGGAGATTGAAAAGAGCGAGGCGGGTGAAGCGTGTGAAGCAGGTGAAGCGGATGAAGCAGGTGAAGCAGGATCTATGAACCCCTGCGGCAATAAAGACCGTGTTAATAGTGTGAAAAATGACGAGGAGACCCATTCATGAAGATCATGATGATGGACTGGAACAGCTTCGGACGTGAAGACATCATGGCTGCTTTTACAAGGCAGGGACACGAAGTCGTCAAATTTCCGTTTTCCAAGAAAGAGCCACGGCGCGACGATAAAATTCAGAATGAAATAAAAGAGACGATGCACAGGGAAAGCCCGGATGTGGTCTTTTCGTTCAATTATTTTCCCATTATAGCGCTAGTATGTAAGGACGAAGATGTTCCGTACATCTCGTGGATCTATGACAGTCCATATGTGCTGCTCTATTCGTATACGACAATATTTCCGACTAATCACATATTCTTATTTGACAGAAATCAGGTAAAAAAGTTTCATGACAATCGCATAATGACGGTCAACTATCTGCCTATGGCTGCTGATGCACACAGGCTTTCACTCTTGTGTGATAAAGCTTCTGATACGGAAAATAAAAAATATAGCGCAGATGTGTCTTTTGTCGGTTCTCTTTATAAGGGAGAGCATGACTTTTATGGCAGAATGAAGAACCTGAGCGATTATACACATGGCTATCTTGAAGCAGTGATGAAGTCGCAGATGCAGATATACGGCGCGGATATTGTCGAAGAATGTCTGACCCCCGACATCATCAAGGATATGCAGAAGGCACTGCCGATGCAGACTTCTGAAGACGGCGTGGAAACTCTTTCGTATCTGTATGGTCAGTATGTGATCGACAGGGAGATCACAGCACGCGAACGCAGATCACTGCTTGGCAGTGTGGCTGCGAAGTATGATCTGTCGCTTTATGCGGGGAAACGGGATACAGGCAGCGAAGATACTAATAGCAGAAACATGGAAGATGTGAATCCGGGCTGTCAGGAAATGAAACTATGTAGATTTAAGAATCTTGGCGCAGTCGATTACTATACTGAGGCACCGCTCGTATACAGAAATTCCAAGATAAACCTGAACATAACACTTCGAAGCATTAAGAGTGGAATGCCGCTTAGAGTATTTGAGATAATGGGTTCGGGTGGATTCCTGCTTACAAATTATCAGGCAGATTTTGAGGGTTCATTTAAGGCAGGTGAGGATTACGTCTATTTTGACAGCAGCAAGGATCTTCTTGACAAGTGCGGATATTACCTTGCGGACAGTAATAATGCCGAGCGCATGGAAATAGCAAAAAATGGATTTGAGAAGATGATGAAATATAATACGTATGACTGCAGGGTAAGGGAGATGCTGGCAGCGCTGTAGGATGAAACAGATCGCGTTATATGCGTAGTAATATCGCAATCCAGTATAGGTGAGGAAGGGTGCATATGGGTCTACCGGTTTCGGTATGTATAATCGTTGAAAACGAAGAGAATAATATCGAGAGATGCCTTAAGTCCTTTGCTGGACTTGACTTTGAAATTGTGGTCGTAGATACGGGGTCAACAGACAGGACGAAGGAAAACGCATCGAAATACACCGATAATATATATGATTATGTTTGGTGTGATGACTTCAGTGCTGCGCGGAATTATTCACTTTCCAAGGCATCAAACGACTGGATATTTATGATCGACAGTGATGAATGGCTGGAATCCGCAGATACTGAGGAAATGCTTTATTTCATGCAGCATTTGAAGAACGCGGCAGGAAGTATAACAAGGGTAAATAAGGTCGGAACGCCGGACGAACCCGGGGAGACGATCGATCATACAGAGCGTTTTTTTGACAGACGTATATATCATTACGAGGGACTCATCCATGAGCAACTTGTAAGGAAAAGCTATAAAAACACAGAGTCGATTGAGACATATCTTATGAAGATAACGATAGGTCACGATGGTTACTGCATGGACGCAGATGCGAGAGCACAGAAAGCAGAGAGAAATAAGATGCTGCTTCTCCGGGAACTAGAAAATGACAAGGATAACCCGTATATCTACTATCAGCTTGGGAAAGCCTGTGATATAAAAGGCGATTCAAAAGAGGCTATAGAATATTACGAAAAAGGGCTTTCATACAGACCCGATCCGACACTTGCATATGCGGAAGCAATGATACTTTCGTACGGAAATGATCTCATAGAAAACGATGAATATAAGAAGGCTTTGAATCTGTCAGAGTATTCAGAGAATCTTGGCTGCTGCGCTGATTATAACGATATGCTCGGAGAAGCTTGCTTGCATGAGAATACCAGGCAGTCGCGCAGATTTGCAAGGGAGTATTACGGCATGGCACTTCATTCTGAACGTGAAATATCTGTGGGCGCAGCATCTGCAGTGCCAAAGGCAAGACTTATGCAGATGAATGAAGATCCACTGTCATTGCGAAAGCCGGGAGAAAAACTCATAAGTATCATCATTCCATGCTATAACGCATCAGCTCTTATTTCCCGATGCTTTGATTCACTGAAAGCGCAGACTATAGGAATAGATCACCTGCAGATCATATTTGTTGATGATGCTTCGACCGACGATACATGGGAGAAGCTCAGATCATTTGAGAGTGAACTGCCGGATAATGTCTGCATAATCAGGAACGACGAGAATATGCGGCAGGGTACGGCGCGCAATATTGCTCTTTCGTATGCGTCAGGAGAGTATGTTCAATATGTCGATGCAGACGACTGGATAGAGCCTGACATGTGCCGCACAATGTATAACGATGCGGTGATCAATGACAGTGATATTGTCTGTTGCTGCGGTATACGCGAAGGAGGCGGCAGCGCCAGTTATGTATATCCGAGTCTGACTGATGGGGAAAATGACAAAAGACTTCTTATAGATAGCGATGTTAAGCGTGGAATGTTCCTGCTAACGTCGAGTATGGGCGAGGTCACGTGCAACAAGCTTATATCAAGAGAGTTTATTGCCTGCAACAATATCTCATTTCCCGAGCGGCTGGCATACGAAGACAATTACTGGTACAATATACTCTATCTGTATGCGGAGCGCGTATATATCGATCACAACAGATTCTATCATTACTGCGTCAATCAGGACTCTACTGTTTTGAAGAAAGAGCAGACTTATCAAGATGATCTTCTTACGGTAAATAAGATAAAATGGGAGATGTGGAGTGAACGGGGATTCCTGAACAAGTTTAGGGACGAGCTCGAGATCGATTTCCTGTACAGTGCATATATAGGGTATCTCAGAATCATCTTTTTGAGATACAGCGATGTAAGATATGATCTGTTCATCAAGCTGAAAGGGTTTGTACTTACATTCATCCCGGATTACAGAACGAATTCACTTATCAGGACTAATTTCTCAGAGTTCGACAAACTTCTTTTGGAGATGCTGGTGACAGAGGTAGATGAGAAGGAATTTGGCTCAGTGATGACGTATGCAATTGAATATATGCGTAAAAAAAGCAATTAGGATTGGAGAAAGATATGGAAAGCATGGATTACGATTTTCTTATAGTCGGCGCGGGTCTTTATGGCGCAGTATTTGCAAATGAATTAAAGAAACGCGGCAAAAAATGCATGGTGATAGATAAGCGTGATCATATCGCTGGCAACATATATACGGAGAGTATAGGCGGCATACAGGTTCACAGATATGGAGCACATATATTTCACACATCTGACAGACACGTGTGGGATTATATAAATCAGTTTGCTGATTTTAATAATTATATAAATGCGCCGGTAGCAAGATATAAGGACGAACTATACAACCTGCCGTTCAATATGAATACATTTCATGAGATGTGGGGAGTTATAACACCACAGGAAGCAAAAGCAAAGATAGATGAGCAGATATCACAGCTTTCGATAAAAGATCCACAGAATCTGGAAGAGCAGGCATTGTCTCTTGCAGGCACTGACGTATATACAAAGCTCATCAAAGGCTACACTGAGAAACAGTGGGGACGTGAGTGTAAAGATCTGCCCTCATTTATCATCAAGAGACTTCCACTTCGTTTTACATATAATAATAATTATTTTAACGACAGATATCAGGGAATACCGATAGGCGGATATACTGCGGTAGTTGAGAGACTACTTGGCGATACGGAAGTGAAACTCGGTATATCATACAGTGATTACATCACATCGCAGCCGGACAGCGTAACTGCAGCACAGACAGGCGAGAAGATAACGAACGGACAGACAGAATTTTTATCCATCGATGGAAATCATTTTGAAAGAGTTGTGTATACGGGCATGCTTGACGAGTTCTTTGCAGAGAGACTTGGAACTCTTGAGTACAGGTCACTCAGATTTGATACAAAATACATACCTGACTGTGATAATTATCAGGGGAATGCAGTCGTAAATTACACAGAGCGTGAGATACCCTATACACGAATAATAGAGCATAAGCATTTTGAGTTCGGCACGCAGTCCGGGACAGTCATAACTAAAGAATTTCCACAGGAGTGGAAGCCTGGTGATGAGCCATATTATCCGGTAAATGATGAGAAAAATACGATGTTGTTTGCGAAGTACAAGCAGCTCGCGGATATGTGCGGCGGAAAAGTCATCTTTGGGGGACGTCTTGGTCAGTATAAGTATTACGACATGGACAAGGTCATCGCGGAGGCAATCGTTACCGCCGACGCTGTATAAGAAAGTGCCCACATGCAGGATATAGCTGCTGTGGGCATTGTTTGATTTAGCAGTAGCTATTGAAGAGCATGCCGCTGTATTCACTTGTAATGTAGGGGTTGGCAAAGTTCTTGCCGGGATTCTTATATTCTACGACAGTCTTATCGACGTAACGCATCGGGTTAAGCGATATCTGATTCGACTTATTAAGGAGTGCGTTAGTAAAACTCTTGACTGGCGTAAGACTCTGATCGATATCTCCGTTCTGGATCTTCTTTCGGAATGTATCCTCGTTTAGTTCAAGAGTACCATCAAGATTAAGGTTTACACCAACATCGGTGAGACCTTTTGCAAAAGTGCGGGATATGCCGCTAAAGTCATTTACGATATCGTTGCTCTTTGGCTGCGAATCAGTATACTCGGAAGCAGCGCGAAGGAAGGAATTATATCCGTTAACAAGGGAACCGATGTTTTCAGCGAGTGAATCGACATCGGTCTTAAGACCGATCGAAACGATGCTGTCATTTTCCTGATCAGTCGTGTTATGCAGTGTGACATCGAACGCGTTTGCAACGGTAAAACTGTTGGATTCGGATGTATGGTCAGTTCCATTTATCGAGAATTTTGCATCACTTGCAAGTGACGTAACAGTATTAATCCCAAGATAATCAACGGTTCCGGTATTTTTACTTGTATGGTCTTCGGATATAGTGAATAGAAGTCCTTCACTGTCATGCTTTCCGGTCGTGGATGATTCGAGCTTTAAAGCTGTCTGCGTCTGATCATCAGGATTATCTATTACCTCGGCGTTAAGTCCTATCTTTGCATTGTTGATAAGGCGGCCCAGACGCTGCTGGAGATCTTCATTTGTATCACCTGAGTGCACTGAGAACTGAAACTCATAGCTTAGTGAATTTATGCCTATATCAAATGAATATGTGTCAGGAGAGATCGATGCCTGTGCATCGCTGGTCAGATAATTCCCGACATTTGTCTGCGGTTTTGCCAGAGACGATACGGTCATATCGAAGCCTTGAACTGGAGCGGCCTCATCACTGTCATTATTATAAGTAACAGTAGCGATGCTTTCGTCTGTTGAAGAAGCTGATTTTTTATCGAGCACTCCATCGGAATTAAAACTGCCAAGAGAAGAGATAGTATTCTTAAGAGTACGCGCATTTTCTTTTACGCTTACAGCAAATTCCTGAGTGCTTTTACTATTATGAAGAAGATACAGGGGGGCATCTTTGTTCTGATCGACAATGGAATTATAGACACTGCGCAGTTCGCTCTTCTTATGTGTATCATAGCGAGAGTTAGTCTTTGGCGCATATGTCGTCATATAGAAATTATAGACGGTATTAAGTGCACTAAAATTAGCCATATCAGCCCCTCCTTTCTTCCATGAAATATGCGCTTTCGGTCTTAACGTGACCGGCAGTCTATGCGGGTTCGGTATCGGCGTATCCATCGCCGATGATAATGATGCTGATCCGTTAAACTACACGCAGGGCATAGAAACCTATTTACCTATCTAAATACTATCACTTTATTTTCAATAATTCAATACGATTTTAAAAAGTTTTAAAAAGTATAGAAGAGAAATATTGAAAAAAATTGGCAAAAGTTGTCAACAGATGTATTGACTACCAGAAATGTCTATGTTATAGTAATCAGGCGAGGCGAAGAGGGTCTTTTTTTTTTGCCTATAAAAATAGGCTTAAATCGATCTGCATAAACCGTGCACTGCTGCATATGCGGCAGGAATCATTAATAATTCAGATACAGTATGTGGAGGTAACATTATGCGTACAAAGATCACATTGGCATGCACAGAGTGCCAGAACCGTAACTATAATACAACAAAGGATAAGAAGACACATCCTGAGCGTATGGAAATCAAGAAATATTGTCCTACATGCAGAAAGCACACAGTTCACAAAGAGACAAAGTGATTAGTACTGCCCGGATCGGCTGAAAGGAGTTTGGCATGTCAGATACATCCGATAAGAAAGAGAAGTCTGTCAGCTTCTGGCAGGGACTTAAGATTGAATTTGCTAAGATTACATGGCCGGATAAGGAATCTTTACAGAAGCAGACTACGTCAGTATTACTGGTATCTGTTATTTCAGGTATCTTAATCGCACTGCTTGACATGGGATTTCAGTATTTTGTCAATTTTATCACGAAATTCTAATTCTGGGAAAGGCACGGTCATCGTATGGCAGAAACAGAGAACAAGACAGATCTAAAAGCGGCTGTCAGTACGGACGCTGCTGAAACAGTTGAAAATACTACTGCGGATGCTGCGGAAACTGCTGTGAACACTTCTTCTGAAGTGAAGTGGTATGTCGCACACACTTATTCAGGATATGAGAATAAGGTTAAAGCAAATATTGAGAAGACAATCGAGAACAGACATATGGAAGACAGAATCCTTGAGGTTCGTGTTCCTATGGAAGAAGTTCAGGAAGAGAAGAACGGCGTAAATAAGATCGTTCAGAGGAAAATGTTTCCTGGATATGTCCTTGTCAATATGATAATGAATGATGAAACATGGTATGTTGTCCGTAATACAAGAGGTGTTACAGGCTTCGTAGGACCGGGAAGCAAACCGGTTCCGCTTACAGAAGCTGAGATGAAACCGCTTGGAGTTTCAACAGGCAGCGATCATATATCAGTTGATTTTGCCGAGGGAGATACAATCTCCGTTGTCGCAGGTGTTTGGAAAGATACCATCGGTGTTGTACAGCGTATGGATTATAACAAGCAGATGGCTACGATCAACGTTGAACTCTTCGGAAGATCGACACCGGTAGAAATCAGTTTTGCACAGATAAGAAACATGAAATGATTATCATGTATTTATCCGCGGAATAATCGCCGCGTATAGATAGAGTGGGAGCTGCATCACCCGGACACAGCGTTCGGAGTGGGAACCGCAGCGCCAGTTACCACATTTTATTAGGAGGTGCCATTATGGCTAAGAAAGTAACAGGTTATATCAAGTTACAGATCCAGGCTGGTAAGGCTACACCAGCACCGCCGGTAGGTCCAGCACTTGGACAGCACGGCGTTAACATCGTTGAATTCACAAAGCAGTTCAACGCAAAGACAGCAGATATGGGAGACTATATCATTCCTGTCGTTATCACAGTTTATGCAGACAGAAGCTTCAGTTTTATCACGAAGACTCCGCCCGCACCGGTACTTCTCAAGAAAGCATGCAAGATCCAGAAAGCTTCCGGAACACCGAACACCAATAAGGTCGCTACGGTAACAAAGGCTCAGCTTAAGGAAATCGCAGAGACTAAGATGCCTGATCTTAATGCAGCTAATGTTGAATCAGCTATGAGTATGATCGCTGGTACAGCAAGAAGCATGGGAATCACAGTAGAAGACTGATGCAAAGTGTGGGAGGCAGTGTGACTGCCGCTTGACCACTATAGGAGGATAATGATGAAACACGGAAAGAAATATACAGATGCCGCCAAACTCATTGAGAGCGGAAAATTCTATGATCCCGCAGAAGCTACTGAGCTTGTAAAGAAGACAGCTACAGCAAAGTTTGATGAGACAGTAGAAGTACATATCAGAACAGGCTGCGATGGACGTCATGCTGATCAGCAGATCAGAGGCGCAGTAGTACTTCCTCACGGAACAGGTAAGAAAGTCCGCGTTCTCGTATTTGCAAAGGGACCTAAGGCTGATGAAGCTGAAAAGGCTGGAGCAGATTTCGTAGGCGGAGAAGAACTTATTCCGAAGATACAGAAGGAAGGCTGGTTCGAATTTGACGTTGTTGTTGCAACACCTGACATGATGGGTGTCGTAGGACGTCTTGGTAAAGTTCTCGGACCTAAAGGACTTATGCCTAACCCTAAGGCCGGAACAGTAACAATGGATGTTACAAAAGCTATCAACGATATTAAAGCAGGTAAGATCGAGTATCGTCTTGACAAGGCTAACATCATCCATGTACCGGTTGGAAAGGCTTCATTCAGCGCAGAACAGCTTGCCGAGAACTTTAATGCTCTTATGGAAGCTATCGAGAAAGCAAAGCCATCAACTGTAAAGGGACAGTATCTTAAGAGCATATCTCTTACAACAACGATGGGTCCTGGAATAAAGATCAATCCTGCAAAGTATTGATTTATATCAGGTAGTATAAAAAGTTAGATTGTTATAATGATCGCACGTTTAGTTTAGCTGAACTACTACGATTGTATGAGACCTCCGCAGAAATGCGGGGGTCTTTTTTGAAAGAAAAAAGTTGATGTTTCATTTTGACAGTGAATCTTTTACATAAAGATGATAATATAGTATCTATGAATAAAAATAGAATGAATAATAAAAACAGCAAAGTGCTTATATTGTTTCTGATAACTTTTACATTAGTCTGCGCTGCCGGCATAGCTATGGTGGCGCTATATGTCGGAAATAACGATAAAGTCAAGGCGGCGGGAACATCAGAGATGTCCGATAATGTCAATGATTCTAAAACTGCATCTGCACGGACGGATAATAGCGAGCAGACTAATCCACTTATAGAGAAGCAGACAGAGTCAACAGCTTCAGACGAGACTGCCGGCGGCACATCAAAGACTGCAGATAAGGTTAAAGGCAAGTATGATGATATACTCGCAGATAAAACATACATGGCACAGAATGGCATATATGAAAAAAAAGCATCATCAGATGACAAGATAACTCTTACATTTGCGGGCGACATTCTATTTGACAGCCATTATGCAGTAATGTCTAAACTTAATGGAAACGGTGGAACACTGGAAAATGCGATAGATCCGGCAGCACTCAAGATAATGAATGATTCCGATATAATGATGATAAATAACGAATTTCCTTACTCGGATAGAGGGACTCCGACAGAAGGAAAAAAATATACATTCAGAGCAGATCCGGCAACAGTGTCTTATTTGACACAGATGGGAGCAGATATCGTATCGCTTGCAAACAATCATGCATATGATTACGGAGCAGATGCGCTTATGGATACTTTCAGTACACTTGACGGAGCAGGCATACCTTATGTTGGAGCAGGCGCAAACCGTGATAGAGCGGAAATGCCAATAAGCTTTATAGTAAATGATACCAAGATTACTTTTATATCTGCAACACAGATAGAAAGAAATGATGTGCCTGATACAAAAGCCGCTACAGATACGACTCCCGGCGTATTCAGATGCATGGATGACACAAGACTTCTCGACGATATAAAGTCGGCAAAAGCTGATAGCGACTACGTCATAGTTTATATTCACTGGGGAACCGAGAATGAAGAGAATACCGACTGGCTTCAGGAAAAACAGGCACCTGAGATAGCAGCAGCTGGGGCTGATCTTATAGTCGGAGACCATCCGCACTGCCTGCAGCGCCTTGATTATGTCGGAGGCGTTCCGGTCATATACAGTATGGGCAACTTCTGGTTCAACTCAAAGACAGTAAATACAGGTCTGTTACAGTATACGATAAATAAGAACGGAACTCCTGACATCAAGTTCATCCCATGTCTTCAGAAAGACTGCAAGACAACATTACTTTCCAGAGCAGACGGAGCCTCACTACTTGATTATATGCGCAATATTTCGCAAAACGTCTCCATCGACGCGGACGGAAACGTTACAGCGAAATAGCAATTACTTACTATTGTTGCCATCATGTTTAGTACTGGATTCATTGCAAAAATATCGCTTGACGCGAACACATGCGTGTGCTATTGTAAACAAGGTCGCACGAAATCGACCATGCCGAAGACAGCAGGTGCCAGATATGGCATAAGAGAAATCACCTGCCGAGGATAAGACGTATGAATTTACAGCCTTCCTCGTTCACGTGGAGGGCTTTTTTCTTACTGAGTCGGCATCAAAATCTATAAGGAGGTAAAAGTATGGCAAAAGTAGAAGAGAAGAAACCAGTAGTTGACGAAATCTCTACACACCTCAAGGATGCCAAATCAGTCGTTCTCGTTGATTACCGCGGACTTACTGTTGAACAGGACACACAGCTGAGAAAACAGCTTCGTGAAGCCGGAGTAAGCTACAAGGTATACAAGAACACAATGATGAGATTTGCATTCAAGGGAACAGATTATGAACCCCTTGATCCTTATCTCAATGGACCCAGCGGATGTGCTATCGTAGGTGGAGATGATCCAATCGCACCTGCAAGGATAATGTGTGATTTCGCTAAGAAGGCAGATAAGCTCGAGATCAAGGGCGGCGTTGTTGAAGGAAAACTTTACGATGCTGATGGAATCAAGAGTCTTTCAACTATTCCTTCAAGAGAAGTACTTCTTTCAAAACTGCTCGGAAGCTTACAGGCTCCTGTTACAAACTTTGCACGTGTCATTAAGCAGATCGCTGAGAAGAGTGGCGAAGCAGCACCTGCAGCAGAAGCACCGGCAGAGACAGTGGCAGCAGAAGCAGCACCCGCAGCTGAGACAGCTGCACCAGAAACTCCTGCAGCCGAGTAACAGCTCAGGGATTATCAGAAAATCAAACTAAAAACATACGGAGGTAAATTATCATGGCAAAAATGTCAACAGATGAACTGATTGATGCTATATCAGAACTTAGCGTTCTTGAACTCAATGATCTTGTTAAGGCTTGCGAGGAGAAGTTTGGTGTTTCCGCAGCAGCAGGAGTAGTAGTTGCAGCAGCAGGTGCCGGAGCAGGCGCAGCAGCTGAAGAAAAGACTGAATTCGATGTTGAGCTGACAGAAGCCGGCGCAAATAAGATCAAGGTCATCAAGGTTGTTCGTGAACTTACAGGACTTGGACTTAAAGAAGCTAAGGATCTTGTTGAAGCAGCTCCTAAGGTTGTTAAGGAAGCAGCTCCTAAGGCTGAAGCTGAAGATATCCAGAAGAAACTTGAAGCAGAAGGTGCTAAGGTTACTCTTAAGTAATCTGAACCTGATGTTTGCAGATACCGGCACCCCGCATAATACGGGGTACCGGATTCTTCATGTGTAGGAAGTACTTAGAGAGTCTACATAAAAGTAGTTCAAAGTACCAAAGCATAATAATCTCTTTTGACAGATGATCTGGCTCAAAACCTATCTCTATAATTAATTTACAAAATTAATTTCAAAAAAATCCCAATAATCATTGACGACCAACATAATATGAGCTATACTGGATAATGCGCTTTTACGGTGTATTAGTATCCTCATGCTCTTTTTTATCGACATGAAGTGGTATAGATTCAGAAAGAACGGGGTGAATTGTCAATGGATAAGAACAGAATACGTCCGATTGCCTCAGGCAAACATGTACGTATGACCTATGCTCGCCAAAAGGAAGTACTGGAGATGCCCAATCTTATTGAGGTTCAGAAGAACTCATATGACTGGTTTCTTAGGGACGGACTTAAAGAAGCTTTCGATGATATTTCTCCTATCACCGATCACAGTGGCAAGCTGAGTCTGGAGTTTATGGATTTTGAACTCTGCAAAGATCAGACCAAATATTCTATTGAAGAATGCAAACAGCGTGATGCAACATATGCAGCACCGCTGAAGGTAAAAGTCCGCCTTATCAATAAGGATAAGGATATCAGTGAAAACGAGATATTCATGGGCGACCTTCCGCTGATGACAGATACAGGAACATTTGTCATAAATGGTGCAGAGCGTGTAATCGTCAGCCAGCTTGTACGTTCTCCCGGCATATATTATTCTGTCGCACACGATAAGATCGGCAAGAAGCTGTATTCATGCCAGGTGATACCTAATCGTGGTGCATGGCTTGAATATGAGACTGATTCAAATGATGTCTTCTATGTACGTGTAGATCGTACAAGGAAGGTTCCGGTTACTGTGCTCATAAGAGCTCTTGGTGTTGGAACAAATCAGGAGATCATCGATATGTTCGGTGATGAGCCGAAGATCGAGGGCAGTTTCACTAAAGATACTTCGACGAATTATGAGGAAGGTCTTCTTGAATTATATAAGAAGATGCGCCCTGGCGAACCTCTTAATATTGAAAATGCAGAGACTGCGGTAAATAATATGTTCTTTGACCCTAAGAGATATGATCTTGCTAAGGTCGGAAGATATAAGTTCAACAAGAAGTTGATGCTTCGCAACAGAATCCGCGGGATGGTTCTCGCAGAGGATGCTGTATGCACATATACAGGTGAAGTCGTAGCCAAAGCTGGAACGACAGTTACTCCGGAGATAGCTGATGAGATTCAGAATGAAGCAGTAGCTTCTGTTCTCGTTCAGACTGAAACAGGCAATGTCAAAGTCCTTTCGAATATGATGGTTGATATCTCAAAATATATCGACTGTGATCCGAAATCACTCGGCATAAATGAGCTTGTTTATTTTCCTGCTCTTAAGAATATCCTTGAAGAGTATAAGGGTAAAGATGCAGAAGAACTTGCAAAACTTATCGAGAGAAATGTTCATATGCTTATACCTAAGCATATTACAAAAGAAGATATACTCGCTTCAATAAACTATAATATGCATATTGAGTATGGCGTAGGACACGATGATGATATCGATCACCTTGGCAATCGTCGTATAAGAGCTGTCGGAGAACTGCTTCAGAATCAGTACAAGATAGGTCTTTCAAGACTTGAGAGAGTAGTTCGTGAGCGTATGTCTACAAGCAGTGAGCAGGAAGGCCCTTCACCGCAGTCACTTATTAATATCAAGCCTGTACAGGCAGCAGTCAAAGAGTTCTTTGGTTCATCACAGTTGTCACAGTTCATGGATCAGAATAACCCGCTTGGCGAGCTTACAAATAAGAGACGTCTTTCAGCCTTAGGTCCCGGCGGTCTTTCAAGAGATCGTGCATCATTTGAGGTTCGAGATGTACATTATACGCATTACGGACGTATGTGCCCTATCGAGACACCTGAAGGTCCTAACATCGGACTTATCAACTCGCTGGCATGCTATGCGCGTATCAATGAATACGGATTCATCGAGGCTCCGTATCGTAAGATAGATAAGACAGATGCAGCTAATCCGCGTGTCACTGATGAAGTTCAGTATATGACAGCAGATGAGGAAGATAATTATCATATCGCTCAGGCATCGGCTGTCCTTGATAAAGACGGACATTTTGTAAATGAAAACGTCTCAGGGCGTTATAGAGATGAGACACAGGAATATATCAAGACGATGTTCGATTTCATGGATGTATCGCCTAAGATGGTATTTTCTGTGGCAACTGCACTTGTACCTTTCCTTCAGAACGATGATGCTAACCGTGCACTGATGGGATCAAACATGCAGCGTCAGGCTGTACCGCTTCTCTTTACTGAAGCTCCGGTAGTCGGAACTGGTATGGAAGCAAAGGCAGCTATCGATTCAGGTGTATGCGTGCTCGCACGTAAAGCCGGAACCGTAAAGTATGTCGCAGCTGATAAGATCATTGTCAAGAATGATGATAAGTCTGAAGAAGAATATCATCTTACAAAGTTTATGAGATCGAACCAGTCGAACTGCTACAACCAGAAGCCGATAGTATTTACCGGTGATCATGTTGAACAGGGAGAAGTTATCGCTGATGGACCGTCTACTGACGGAGGCGAGCTTGCACTTGGAAAGAATCCGCTCATTGGCTTCATGTCATGGGAAGGATACAATTACGAGGATGCTGTTCTTATCAGTGAGAGACTTGTACGTGATGATGTCTATACATCAGTTCATATCGAGGAACACGAGATTGAGTCGAGAGATACAAAATTAGGACCGGAAGAGATAACAAGAGATGTTCCGGGAGCACCTGCTGATGCACTCAGAAATCTTGATGATGATGGTATCATTCGTATCGGTGCTGAAGTACGTGCCGGAGATATACTTGTAGGCAAGGTAACACCTAAGGGCGAGACTGAACTTACAGCAGAAGAGAAGCTTCTTCGTGCGATATTCGGAGAGAAAGCGCGTGAAGTTCGTGATACATCACTTAAACTTCCTCACGGCGAATATGGCATCGTTGTTGAAGCGCGTACATTTACAAGAGAGAACGGAGACGAACTTGCTCCTGGAGTAAACAAGGCAGTTCGTATCTATATCGCACAGAAGAGAAAGATATCAGCCGGAGATAAGATGGCTGGTCGTCACGGAAATAAGGGTGTTGTTTCAAGAGTACTTCCTATCGAGGATATGCCTTATCTTCCTAATGGACGTCCACTTGATATCGTGCTTAACCCGCTTGGCGTTCCTTCACGTATGAATATCGGACAGGTACTTGAAATACATCTTTCACTTGCAGCCGCAGCACTTGGCTTCAACGTATCTACACCGGTATTTGATGGTGCTAAGGAAAATGACATAATGGATACACTTGAACTCGCTAACGATTATGTAAATCTCGAGTGGGACGAATTCAAGAAAAAGCATAAGGATGATCTTCTTCCGGAAGTGATGGATTACCTTCATGATAATCTTGATCACCGTAAGGTATGGAAGGGTGTTCCAATCTCAAGAGATGGTAAAGTACAGCTTCGTGATGGTCGTACAGGAGAATGCTTTGATGGTCCTACGACTATTGGACATATGCATTACCTGAAGCTTCACCACCTTGTAGATGATAAGATCCATGCCCGTTCAACAGGTCCTTATTCAGTTATCACGCAGCAGCCGCTGGGCGGCAAAGCTCAGTTTGGTGGACAGCGTTTCGGAGAGATGGAAGTTTGGGCTCTTGAAGCTTACGGCGCTGCATATACGCTGCAGGAGATCCTGACAGTCAAGTCAGATGATACTATTGGGCGTGTCAAGACGTATGAAGCCATAATCAAAGGCAAGAACATTCCTGAACCCGGAATACCTGAATCATTCAAGGTACTTCTCAAGGAACTTCAGGCACTGGCACTTGATATCAGAGTCCTTCGTGAAGATGGATCTGAAGTTGATATAAGCGAAAACATCGATGAAATGGAGACAAATTTCAGAGATGTCGAGAATGAATCGACAAAGTACTATGGTCATAACAATTATGATCAGGGTGAACTTGGCAAGATGGGATATCAGAAGCAGCAGATAAGCGAATCTGGTGAGTTTGAGTCAGCTGATGAAGAAGAGAGTGATTCTGATGATTCATTAGAAGGACTTGATGATTCTTCAGATATACCTGATGGCGAATCAGATTTTGAAGATTCAGATTCTGACAGATAGATTCTGATAGACAAAGAGTGTCATCGTTTTCCGTCTCAATAGAGGAGACGGGTAAAATACGGAAGCGAGGTTAATATGTCGGATAATATTCAGAAGGGTTATCAGCCTATGTCATTTGATGCCATAAAGATCAGTCTGGCGTCTCCGGACAAGATCCTTGAATGGTCTCACGGCGAGGTAACAAAACCTGAAACGATCAACTACAGGACACTTAAACCTGAGAGGGACGGTCTTTTCTGTGAAAAGATATTTGGACCTACGAAAGACTGGGAGTGCCATTGCGGAAAATACAAGAAGATTCGTTATAAGGGCGTTATCTGCGACAGATGTGGCGTTGAGGTAACGAAGGCTGCAGTCCGTAGAGAGCGTATGGGTCATATCACTCTTGCAGCTCCGGTATCTCATATCTGGTATTTTAAGGGTATACCGAGCAGAATGGGTCTTATTCTTGATCTTTCACCGAGGGTTCTTGAAAAGGTACTTTATTTTGCATCATATGTAGTTCTTGATCCCGGCAATAAAGCGGAGACAGGGCTTGAATATAAGCAGGTTCTCAGCGAGAAGGAATATCAGGATAAGAAAGATGAACTTGGAAATAAGTTCCGCGCAGGAATGGGAGCTGAATCTATCAAAGAGCTTCTGTGCGCTATAGATCTTGATAAAGAATCGACTGAGATGCGTGAGGAACTTGAAAACGCTACAGGTCAGAAGAGAGCACGTATAATCAAGAGACTTGAAGTTGTCGAGTCTTTCAGACAGTCAGGGAACAGACCTGAATGGATGATCCTTGATTATATACCGGTTATCCCACCTGATCTTCGTCCTATGATTCAGCTTGATGGCGGAAGATTTGCGACATCAGATCTTAACGATCTTT
>OBMA010000670.1_pt1 | contig 20592 bp, 13 predicted proteins | sample 1539141 | NCBI WGS metagenome assembly OBMA01 (sample SAMEA3991484, study PRJEB22521) | metagenome | biome: anthropogenic terrestrial biome; feature: sewage plant; material: raw primary sludge | place: Sweden | collected 2012-09-26
GGAGACATTTTGATGAATTTCCTCTCGCACGTCCTTTTTGAAGATTTTCCAAAGTGCGTCTTTCTGAACTTGATATATACAGATTCTCTATGAATGGCATATCATGATTTGTTCCTTTTGGGCCTTCCATAAGGTGAACTTTCAACCCTGGTAACGAGATGTTTTTTGAATAGGAATAGGTCAGGTAAATATCACCATCAGCAGTCGGTTTGAGTTCATAAGCAGAACGATGGCTAATTACAGCTTGAGGATAGAGTTGCCCAAGTATATAAAAAACATTTCTCCTGATGATTACATCAGGATTATCTTCTAGATTTGTTGTATAAATCTTAGGAGCTATCTTTCGAAGAAGACCTTCCTTTATCATCGATGTTCTTTGTTGAGACAAGGACTTATCAGATGTTGCCATAACAATCTCCATCACATTAGCCAAACTCTTGTTTTTTGCCATAATTTTCTTTTATCAGTCATTATTCAATGCAAATGTAGGTATTTTTGTCGGATAAGAAGAGTGTATGTGGGTAATTTTGTAGGATAAGCACAAAAAGCGAAGGTGTTTTAACATTTTTGATTGAAATCGTCCCCAGACTAAAGACTAAATGAGCTATTCTTACAGATTCTGCATAATATATTTTCAGCCAAGAAATAAACTCAAAATCCTTTCTTTCATGTCCACCATCATGAACTTGTACACGGAGCACGAGTTTAAGTTTACCTTATATATATAAGCAGATATAAACCTAAACTTAAACCTATTGATATATCCCAATCCCTACCATTAAATACTGGGTAAACAAAGAAGACAAATCTATACTTCACTTTCCACGGCGGAATGTGTGAAATATATTTTTCAGAATGTGTGATTGGATTATAATAATGGCTTCGTTTATTTCTTTTCTTGGTCGAAACACATTCTTGTGGCGAAATTGTCGTATCTTTGCGCAAAGACCAAGTTTTGGTTCAAATAATATCCAAACAGAGGTTAAAGCTGTTAAATCTTACTTTCTGTCACAAAATAGAAATTTGGGGAACATGGTTTTCTACCTTTATCATTACAAATAACTGATATTCAAATACATCATTATACAGCATCGGAAAATAACAGCCATCACCAGCTTCCGATACATACTGCTAGGATAACTGTTGAACATGACAAGCACGATTAAATAATATTAGAATGGCATTGACAATCAACATAAAACGGGCTTACGATTCTGCAACAGAAGATGATGGCTATCGTATTCTGGTAGACAAATTTTGGCCAAGAGGTATCAAGAAAAACGAATTAAAAGCTGACTGCTGGCCTAAAGATATTTGTCCCCCCGATTCCTTGAGACACTTTTTTCATGAAGACATAGAAAACAATTGGGAACGGTTTGCCTGTGATTATGAATCATTTCTTCTACAATCAGAAGACTTGAAACGATGGATAAAACAATGGACGGATGCAGGCCATACAAAAATAACTTTGCTATATGCTTCCAAACATGCAGAAAAAAACCATGCCTTGATTCTGAAAAAAGTAATGGAACAAATAGCATAAAGAGGAAGAACAGACTGGCGAACACACAGACCGACAGGATTTCTTCTCGATTTGTCAAAATTATAGTACATTTGCGGAAAAGAAAAGACAGAACAGCATGCTGACCATAGAAGTCCACCGGACAGGAACGCTGGAAGGAAAACTCCCTAGCGAAGAATGGAAACGAATAAAGGAACTGAAAGTGAAAGGACCTTTGAACGAAGCGGACCTCAAATTGCTCAAATCACTACCCGTCAACAATATGGGTTTCTATCTGCTGGATTTGTTTGAAGCTAACAACAAGACAAACCTATCCATGCCCGACCTATATGAACGCGCACTTAGCAGTTACAGCGTTCCAGACGGGGTAAGAAAACTGAGGAAAGGCGGACTGAAATGTCTGTCAATCAGTCTGCTAAATTTGCCTTACAGTATTGAAAAAATAGAAATAGAAACTCTGACAGGCTGCCCGGAACTGAAAGTGATAAATGTTGATGAAAAGAACGAGAAATATCGCTCTATAGATGGACTGCTATACAGCAAAGACGGCCACAAACTGATATATTGTCCACCTCGACGCGAAGGGACTGTGGAACTACCAGACGGAGTAACAGGTATTGCCCAAAGAGCTTTCCATTGGTGTGACCGGCTTGCTTGCGTAATTTTGCCCAACAGCATCAACCACCACCATATAGGAGAAGGCGCACTGGACTTTGCCAACAAACGCACAGAGGTACATTGGACCATTGATAACGAGCACTATGACATGGGCGAAACCAGATATACCCAAAACGGACAAAAACTGGAACGACACACCCCTGACCCCAAAGACTATAACGAGGGAGACACCGAATATGACCTATTGAGCAAAGGGGAATATGATTTTGTCATTCCTCACGGGGTGACTCAAATAGGAAAAGAAGCATTCAAGAATTGTTATCAACTAAAAAGCATACAGATACCCAACACTGTAACTACCATTGGCAGCGGAGCCTTTGAAGGTTGCACGCACCTAAAGGCCATAGTGCTGCCAACCAGCACCCGCAAGATAAAGGGGCACTGCTTTGACGGATGCCGCAATCTGGGGCAAATTTGCTGCTGGGCAACCACACCTCCAGACTGCAGCGACAGCATCATAGACTATACCCGCGACAAAATGCTGTATATGGCAAAAGGAGACCGTAACAAATATATGGAGGCAAAAGGATGGAAAGATTTCGCCAACATGAAAGAAGTAGAAGCCATGACTTACGTAAAACTGACCATGGCCAACGGAGAAGAACGACAGCTGATATACTCGCCCACCGTGCTGAAAGGCAAAATGCAGGACTACATAGATACACATTGGAATCTGGTGTGCAGCGCCAGCCTGACCGGAACCCTAAGCGATGAGGACATCTGCTACCTGAGACAAATGGCCACGGACGGTTGTCTGAAAAATATTGACCTGAGAGACTGCAACAGAGAACAAATTTTTCCAAAAGCATTTGAAGATGCTACCGTACTACGCAACATTACCCTCCCTAAAAATATGACCTCCATACCCCACGGTCTGCTGACAGGATGCAAATCGCTACGAAAAGTGATACTGGGCAAAAACACAAAGGAGATTGGAGCAATCGCTTTTGCTGAATGCAATATGCTGAAACATATTGACCTTGGCAACGAGGTGACTTGCATAGGCAATGGCGCCTTCTGGAACTGCTACAGCCTGGAATCGGCAGAACTGAATATCAACATTAAAACCGTGGGAGAAAATGCTTTCAGAGGGTGTGAAGGATTGCGCCGGATAAACTGTCATTGCAGCTTCCCTCCTATATGCCAAATGGATACTTTTCCACACTCAGCATTCAGCCGCTCCATTCTCACCATTCCTGCCAACGGACGCATTGACTACAGCAAAGCCGAGGTGTGGCAAAAATTCCAAAATGTGATAGCAGAAGATATGCTGTTCTGACATGTAAAAAATCTTATCTGAACATTTGTCCATCTTTATCCCCCAGCACCCACCGTTAAAAAACACCTAAAAAGATGTTGATAAACACACGGAAAAACAAAAAAACATTTAATCCCGTTAAGAGTTTTTAAACCCAGACGAAACCTGCCGTAAAACATATAAAACCTTGATACAAACGACTCTATTTAGGGTTATCTTAGCACTGCCGATACGGGAAAAGGCTTGACAAAATGAAGGCTGAAAACCCGTGGAGGTTACTTTTTTCATAAAATAAACAACAACTTTTCTCTATTACTTTTTCATTTTTAATAATTAAACAACTTTTTCTTTCAACTACTTAATTCACAATTTAAATCAAAATCAAACAACGGAAAGAGACATTTTTATTAAATCAAACAACAAAACGAAACAAAGCCGTCGGGTTAAAAACTCTGCGGCTTTTGTTTTTTCGGGGCAAAACGCTACATTTGTAATTACAAAGTAAAATCCGCAGAAAACAAAAAGTCAGTCATCGCAAATATGAAAACACTGCAAAAACGGGTAAAACAATGACAACAATAAATAATGAGACAGCAGGAGCTCTGGAACGAACCCAAAGCTCCGAAATGTGGAAAAAGACAGTCGACCTGAAAGTGACAGGCCAACTGAATTACGACGATTGGAAATTCATTGGCAGCCTAAAACGCTACAACAATCTGTCGATTATTGACCTGGAACACACAGAAGGATTGACAATGCCCGAAGACCTCAGTTTTCCTTTTGCAAAATTTTCAAGTTTGGAAAGTATAGCACTACCAGAAGGAATAGACCGAATCAGCACCTGCGAATTTGAATACTGCACCAATCTGCAATACGTTAAGCTGCCAGAAAATATCAGTTGCATAGGCGAAATGGCTTTTGAGGGATGCATAAGTCTGACGCGCATCAACCTGCCTAACAATCTAAAAAAGATTGAAGACTGTGCATTTGCTGGCTGTGCCTCATTGGACAATATCAATCTATCAGCTCATATCGAAAGCATTGGAACAGCTGCATTTGCAAACTGCACCTCACTAAAGAATATTGTATTTCCGCCCCAGTTGAAAAAGCTACCAGCTAAATGTTGCCGAAACTGCACAGCATTGGTTACAGCCATTTTACCCGAGGAACTAAATGAACTGGGATCCGAAGCCTTTGAATTTTGTCTGCGGCTGGAGGAGGCACTGATACCCGAAAAAGTGACAAGGGTGGGAGAAGCCGCATTTAAAGGCTGCATCAAGATGTCGGCCATACATTTGCCCAACACACTAACCCGGATTGACAACAAAGCATTTGAAGACTGCTCATCACTAAAGGAAGTAATATTGCCCCGACGCCTGACTGTACTTGGATCTGAAGTTCTACGCGGATGCAGCCACATAGAACGGATATTAATTCCCGAACACAAAACATACAGTACCAACGATGGGCACAATGCAAGTTGCGGCTTGACAAAAATAGGAGAGGAGGCTATGCGCCATTGCCGAAGCCTTACTTCCATCACACTGCCCGAAAGCTTACAAATGATTGATTCACACGCATTCAGAGGTTGCAAAATGCTAGCTTCCGTTGACTGTCTTGCGTCCACTCCACCCATAGCCATGCCCAATGCCTTTGCAGGTGTTGACATGGACCTTACAACCCTATACGTTCCAACAGACAGTATAGCCAGTTACAAGGCATCAGAAGGCTGGAATTCGTTTAAAAACATAAGAGGGAGAGACGATAGTGACATCCTGGTATGATGAAAATTGTGATTGAAATAATCACGAAAATAATTTTTTTGAAAAAAAAGAAAAATTTTTCATTAAAATGATTGATTATATTTAGAATGTCATTATCTTTGTCAGTGAAAACAAGCGAATAAAGATATTTCACATATATTTCTAAATTTTCCATATCATTTCATAGTTATAGATTTAAGTGAGAACATATTTAGCTGGGAAGCTAGATATGTTTTTTTTGCCCCTATGCCAAAAATAAATCTGAAAATAGATATATTTGCAAAACTTCAAGAAAATCATGCATAAGCACGCTATACTTTTTTCTGCCAATCTGCTTAGCTTGTTGCTAGCAACGGCAGCCCCAGCTCAAAACGAGCAGGCAACAACACCTGCAGATTCCCTGAACGACCAGGAAATTGAAGATTTGGTCACACCCAAGGAAGAAGCCAGCGAAAATGCAAAAAACGACCTCACTGACACAGCTATAGGGCAGCCCTTTGACAGTACGAGTATCAGTACCATTTTGGACACAGCAGACAAAAAAAATGAAGATTTCGGTGCCCATATTGATGTCACAACTCCAGGTCAATTGCAAGACCAACTTAACGACGACGAATGGATAAAAGTAACCCATCTGACAGTAACAGGCGAATTAAATGACACTGATATTGTCACCATCCAAGAGAAAGGGAAACAGACTTTGGAGATACTGGACCTGAGTAGCACCAATATTGACGAAATAGACAGTCACGAATTTGAGGGATTCAAACGGTTGACCACCATCATTTTACCATACGGGCTAAAAAGGATATCAGCCTATGCTTTTGCAGATTGCCAGCATCTACAGGAAATAGAGATACCCAACAGCGTAACCCAGATAGGCGAGGGCGCTTTTGACCACTGCACGGCACTGAAAAATATCGTTCTGCCAAATTCCCAGTTATCCAGCATAGGGAAAAGAGCCTTCCGCAACTGCCCTATTGCAGGCTCACTATCTCTGCCAAATTCTTTACACCATGTAGGCGAAGAGGCATTCAGCGGAACCGCCATAACAGCAGTAACAGCGAACGGAGAAATGACCGAAATAAGTGCCTATTCTTTTCAAAATTGCCATGCGCTTACCAACATACATTTGTCTGGCAACATTACCGCCATCGAAGAAGGAGCCTTTGAAAATTGTGAGAACATGGAAAAGGCTCAGTTGCCAGCCAACCTCACAAAAATTGAGAACGGAGCTTTTAGTGGATGTTCCCGTCTGAAAGAAATAATATGTCCCACAACAATGGTTCCTACCGTCGGGTCAGAAACCTTCAGAAATGTGGATAAGAAAAGATGCCGAATAGAGGTGAATGCCCATATCATGAAGGAATATAAAGAATCTACTGCATGGAAAGAATTTTCAGTAAAAAAGATAAAGCAATAATAAAAACCCGAACATATTAGAGAACAAAAAGCCCCGCACAGATAATTGCGCAGGGCCATAGGACACTTTCTTTGAGTCAAAACCTGACTCCAACATATAACCACCGTAGTGTATCCTAACTCGGTTGGCACGGTGCCAAAGCTCCGTTAACATTTAGATGCTTCCTTGAACAAATGCCGAAGCACTGCCCCGTATTAAACAACCACCGTTGCGCATCTGGAAGTCGGTTGGTGGGGTGTCGCCGTAGCAACTGACCATACAGATTCCAATGGAAAAAATCCACCGACCCCGTCGGTCCCCGCTCTGAATACACTACAAATATAGTTGTGTACACATGCAAATGCAAAAAAGAACACTATGTTATTAAACATAAGCATAAAAAAAAACGCCATTCCGTTTTTCACCAGAATGACGTTCTATTATTATAGTTTTATAAACCAATTACTTAAACTGAGGGATATTAGAGAAACTGCCAGATTCGCTATCTTTTAATTTCGAATTCAGTAAATAATACAAAACCACGACTCGGCCTTTCTTTGTAGTAATATAAGAACCTGAGAATTGTGAAGGATTGCCAAAAGAGACAGGAATAGAAGATGAATAAGTAGCAAGAACACTCGTAAGAGCATCTCCAGATACCTCCAACACTTTTCCTGTAATATAAATCACATCAGACTTAAAACCCCACGTTTTTCCAGATTTGCAGGATACAATCACCACCACGTCCGAAGTGGAGTCTATAGATATGTCACCATCAGCCGTTACTCCCTTAATTGACTTAGAGGAAGAATCGGCATAAATAACAACCGTAGCATTAGCCATGTTTATTTTACCATCACTCTTGATACCTGCCCCTGATGTTGACTCTTTGTCAACAGTATGTTGACCAACATTATTCAACACAATCTTTATTTTTCCACCCAGTATGTTGATGTCAGCAGGAATAGAATCAGTAGCCCCCTTAGGCAGATAGGTACCCGACTTGATGCCCCTATCGGCCGCACCATTCAGGACAATATTAATTGAATCACATTTGTTTATCGTAATATTTCCATCCGACTTGATGGCCTTGGAATCTATTGTATTTATAAGCAAGTTGATGGCACCTCCATTAACGACAACGGAATCTCCAGCGTCAATGCCATCAGCACCAATAGAACTCCCGCCGATATATCCACCATTCATACGGAAATAATCATTGGCATGGATAGCATCACCCGACTTGGTCGTAATATAGAGATTGCCTCCATCTATCTGCACATAGTCTTTCGAGCAGATTCCATGTCCATAATTGCCACTGACAGCAAGGGAGCCACTACCCTTCAATATCATTTGTCCCTTGCTCCACAATGCCGCATTATAGGTGGTATCAGCACCGACATGCTCTGAAGCAAGACCATCAGCCAAGGTATCGGCACCAATAACCTCCACCATCATTTCTTTATCGATAAGAGAAGCAATGGCCGCCCCCTTGTCATTCTTGAGCGAGAGATTATCAAGCATCAAAACGAAGCGCTTACTCGACGACACATAAAAAGAACCTGTGGAAGATGAGCCTCTAAGCACATACACCACATCCTTGATATCCTGCACATTGGTATCTGAGACTGCCGTTACATCAGCATTGTCCGCAGTAACTTTCAATCCATACGAAGCCAACGGGTTAACAATGGTAGCAGAATTGCCATTATAGGTAACAAACACCGTATCAGAAACAAATGTCATGCTATCTACATCAGTCAAAGCATACGAGCTGTCCGTTCCATCAACATTGGCCTTATTCAATACACCTTTTTGAAAAGAAAACTGCTTGACACTATCAACCTTGGTATGAGAAACAATTTTTCCTCCGCCAAGTATCATGGCATGATAACTGGCTAACGAGACACTGGCCCCAGCCAAAGCCAGTAAAAACAAAAATGTATTTTTTATTTTCATTTCTTTTCAAATTTAAGAGTCACGCCATTTGCCTTCAGCACATAAAGGCCAGCGGCAAGACCCGACACATCAATAGAACGTCCTGCCACATAGACCGTTGATACCACCAACTGACCTTTAGCACTGTATATCTGTATATTACCCAAATTATCAGGGGCATTGGCAATGTTAATAACAGAAGTAGCAGGACTTGGATAAATAAGATACTGTCCTTCTGACAAAACCCGCACCACACCAGTATTCTGCTTAAAAGTCACTTTGCGCACCTCAGAAAGAGCATACGAAGACGTTTTCTCAGCAGAAGTAGAAGACAATATAAACATCGTGTTATCCTTAAAATAGATAACACCAGACGAATCCACCGAAACAACATCTTGCGCACCACTCTTCGGCACCACAGTGACCTCAGTAGAAGAAGCGGCGGCCGATGCCATGGCATAAGTTCCCAACAACAATGTGCAAAGAACATACAAATTACGTAAACCTTGTGATTTCATATTATCAATATTTTAAATATCTGCATTAATTATATATACCTAAATTATAAACCCTAAACAAAATTCATGCTAAAAATAAAGAAACATACTTTAATAGCCTAAAAAATTAGATGAATGTGGCATAAAAACGAACAAAAGTATAAAAAAACAAAGCAAGAATACAAAAAACGAATAGGATAATGAAAAGAAAATTAAGTTAGATAAGGAAAAAAGTATATCTTTGCCGCGTATTAAGAAAAAAAAGATGGCAAAATTTGTGATAGAAGGCGGACACCGTCTGCAAGGCGAAATCACTCCTCAAGGCGCGAAGAACGAGGCGCTGGAAGTGATTTGCGCCACCGTACTTTCAAAAGAGGAGATAACCATAAGCAATGTCCCCAACATATTGGATGTCAATAATTTGATACAATTATTGATAGACATGGGAATCTATGTACGCAAAGAAGGCAACAATATCTACACATTCAAGGCCGACAGCATCAACGAAAAATATCTGGAGAGTGACGAATTTTTGAGTCGCTGTGCCTCATTGCGGGGGTCCATCATGCTCGTTGGGCCGCTGCTCAACCGAATGGGCTATGTCCTGATACCCAAACCAGGAGGAGATAAGATAGGGCGTCGCAGACTTGACACTCATTTCATCGGAATTCAGAAACTCGGGGCCGATTTTGCTTACGATGCAGACCAAAAGATCTATAAAGCCAAAGCCGAGAAACTGACAGGCTGCTATATGCTGCTCGATGAAGCCTCAGTGACGGGTACCGCCAATATCATAATGACAGCGGTGATGGCCGAGGGCATCACCACCATCTACAATGCAGCATGCGAACCCTACATACAGCAGTTATGCAAAATGCTCAACAAAATGGGAGCCAAGATAAGTGGAATAGCCTCCAATCTGCTGACCATAGAAGGGGTGAAAGAGCTGCACGGATGCAGCCATGAAATCTTGCCCGATATGATAGAAATTGGCTCATTCATAGGAATGGCCGCCATGACGGAATCAGAACTCACCATAAAGGACGTTCACTATGACGACCTTGGCATGATACCCGACAGTTTCAGAAAATTGGGAATAAAACTTGAACGACAAGGCGACAATATCCACATCCCGTCGCAGCACCTCTATTCAGTCGACACATTCATTGATGGTTCCATCATGACGGTGGCTGATGCCCCATGGCCAGGACTTACCCCAGACCTGCTGAGTGTATTCCTGGTAGTGGCCACCCAGGCTCAAGGCAGTGTGCTGATACATCAAAAAATGTTTGAAAGCCGCCTTTTCTTCGTTGATAAACTGATAGACATGGGCGCACAGATTATACTTTGCGATCCACATCGTGCCACAGTAATAGGTCAAGCCCGCCAAAATCCACTACGTGCGGCTAAGATGAGTTCTCCCGACATCAGAGCCGGCATAGCCCTGCTAATAGCAGCCATGAGCGCACATGGAACCAGCACTATCAGCAATATAGAACAGATAGATAGAGGATACGAACATATCGACCAGCGTCTTAATGAACTCGGCGCACACATCACCCGTGTAAACTGATTTCGGAACAAAAAAGCCGTATTTTCAAAAGAGAATGGCAAATAAATTTGCAGAAAAGCAAATTAAAGCATAATTTTGCACAATATTTCCTCCGTGGCTCAAATAAGTGGCATAACATGTCCGCCACCGGAAAAAACTTAATAGTATTTTTAACAAAATGTACGCTATTGTAGAAATTGCTGGACAGCAGTTCAAGGTCGAGAAAGGCCAAAAATTATTCGTTCAGCGCCTGCATGATCAGAACAATGCAGAAGAAGATGCCAAGATCGACTCAGAAATTGAGTTCAACAAGGTATTGTTGGTAGACAAGGATGGCAGTGTAACTGTCGGAACTCCTGTAGTAAGTGGAGCCAAGGTAACAGCCAAGGTTCTCTCTCACGTAAAGGGTGACAAGGTTCTTGTATTCCACAAGAAGAGAAGAAAGGGTCTGAGAAAATTGAATGGTCACCGCCAGTATTTCACTCAGATTGAGATTAACGATGTTGTTGCTTAATTTTAGGAGGAATTAGAAAATGGCACATAAAAAAGGTGTAGGTAGTTCTAAGAACGGCCGTGAGTCAGCAAGTAAGCGACTCGGATTGAAATTATTTGGTGGTGAGTTTGCCAAGGCTGGTAACATTTTGGTTCGCCAGAGAGGTACCGTGCACTATGCTGGCGAAAATGTCGGCATGGGCAAAGACCACACATTGTACGCTTTAGTTGACGGCGTTGTTGTCTTCAAACGCAAGAAGGAAGACAGATCTTACGTTTCTGTCATCCCTCAGGCTACAGAGAACAAGGCTGAATAAGCATAAAATTTACTTACGATAAATGGATGCTTCTGAAGACAACTTCAGAAGCATTTTTTGTGTGCGGCCATATAGTGTACCTCTCAATAATAACCAATCATACACAAAAATTGCTAAATTTGCGTTACATTTAATAGAAAGAAACAGTAATAATATAATGAGAAAAGGCATTTTACTATTAATCAGCTTACTGAGTGCCGTCAGTTCCATCTCGGCACAACAAACAGCAACCCCTCAGGCCAACCATCGGCAACAATATATACCCATCGCCATGGACCCCGCCCTTCGATATGGAATACTTCCTGATGGCTTGACCTACTATATCCGCCACAACGAGACCACCAAGCAACGGGCTGATTTTTACATAGTGCAGAATGTAGGCGCCATTTTGGAAGAGGACAATCAGAACGGCTTGGCCCATTTTTTGGAACACATGGCCTTTCAAGGTACCAAAAATTTTCCTGACAAGTTAATCATCAACTATCTGGAATCGGTCGGAGTCAAATTTGGAGCCAATATCAATGCCTATACATCAATTGATGAAACCGTATATAATCTGGATGCTGTTCCCACCTATCGCTGGGGTATAGTAGACAGTGCACTGTTGGTGCTGCACGACTGGTCCGGGTTTCTGACTTTGGACGGGGGCGAAATTGACAAAGAAAGAGGAGTGATAAGGGAAGAATGGCGCACCCGCAACAAAGCCAATCGCCGTATGTGGACAGCCTCACTGCCCATACTCTACCCCAACTCACAATATGCCAAACGCAATGTCATAGGCGACACCGCCATCATCAACAACTTCAAATATGACACATTGAGAGCCTACTACCACAAATGGTATCGCCCCGACCAGCAGGCCATCATCATTGTGGGAGATGTAAATGTTGACAGCGTGGAACAACGCATCAAGACCATGTTTGCCGACATACCCAAACGAATCAACCCGGTACCAAGACCCATATACCCGATAGCCGATAACAAAGAGCCGATAGTAGCTCTGATTACCGACCCAGAAGCAAAAGAGACACATATCGATATAGACTATCGCCATGCCCCTCTACCCGACAGAGTGAAAGCCAGCCAACAAGGCTACTTCATATCAGTAATGCAAAATTTGGTAACCAGTATGCTGAATGACCGTCTGGACGAAGTGACCCAGGAGGCTAATTCTCCGTTTGCCGGAGCTGCCAGCGCCTATGGCGAGCTGGTAAAATCAAGAGATGCCTTCAGCCTATATGTAGTGCCCACTGACGGGAAAGAGAATGCCGCATTCGACCGACTGCTGAAAGAGGCTGAACGCGCCCGCCGATACGGATTCACTCAATCTGAATTGGACCGCGCGAAAGCCGATATGCTCAGCAATTATGAAAAGGCATACAACGAAAGAAACAAAAACGAGAACAACTCGTATGTGCAGGAATACAAACGTAACTTTCTGGACTTTGAACCCATACCTGGTATTGAATGGGAATATGCCACCGTTGAAAATATGCTGCCTCACATCTCTATTGAAGATGTAAACAAAATGCTACAGTCTCAATTTTTCGGAGAAGAAAATATCACCATCGAAATTAACGGACCTGAAAAACTCAAAACAATTTTTGACAAAAACAAGGTAGCCAACGATGTAAAGGAGATGAAAAACCTGAATGTCACAGCCTACGTTGACAAGGTGGTCAACCAGCCATTGGTAAACAAGACTCCGAAAGCTGGAAAAATAAATAAGACCACATATAACAAATCTCTGGGGTACACTCAATGGACACTGAGCAACGGCATGAAGGTTGTACTGAAAAAGACAGACTTCAAACAGGACGAAGTGGAATTATATGCTTTCAGTAACGGAGGTTTATCGCTTGAAGACAAAGTAGCCAAACTTCCATCGGCCATGCTGGCAAGCAGCATTGTAGAGAATAATGGTTTGGGCAACTTCAATGCCGTAGCACTACGCAAAGCTCTGGCAGGAAAAATAGCCTCGGTCAATCCACGCATCTCCACTTACGACCATGGGCTGTCAGGCAGTTCTTCGGTGAAAGATTTCCAGACCATGATGCAGTTATGCTACCTCTACTTTACGGGCGTAAGAAAAGATGACACAGGATACAACTCCATTATCAGCCAATACCGTACGGCACTTATCAACAGAGCCGTCGACCCGAATTCGGCTTTCGGCGACAGTGTGAATGTAACTGTAAGCAACCACAACTCACGCACCATGCCTTTTGACACTGCTCAACTCAACAAAGTCAATCAAGCGGATGCTCTTGCATTCTTCCGTCTCTGCTTCAGCAATCCAGCCAACTTCACAGTGGTAATTGTAGGAAACATAGATGAGCAAACAATGAAATCAGATATCCTGACCTATCTGGGAGGATTGAAAACAGGGAAAAATCCAGGCAGATGGATTGACCGTAACATAAGAGTGCCAAAAGGGAAAGTGGAAAATCACTTCAGCAAAGAATTGACCATTACCAAGGCTTCCAATTTCATTTACTATTCAGGAGAAATGGAACCTACCCTCCAAAACAGACTGAACATACAAGCAGTAAAGAACATATTAGGATTGAGATACCTGGAATCACTCCGCGAAAAGGAAGGTGGCACCTATGGAGTGTCAACCAGAGCAGGAATTTCCAAAACACCAATTCAGCAGGCCTATCTGCAAATGTCGTTCGAGACAGACCCTAAAATGGAGAATGTGCTGCTCCCAATGATACAAAGTGAGATTGACACCATTCTGGCCAAAGGTCCATTAACCAATGACCTGCAAAAAACAAAAGAGATAATGCTGAAAAACCATAAAGAGAGCATCCGCGAGAATGACTACTGGCAAAGCGTATTATCAACTTATTTGCAAGATGGTTACGACTACGAGACTGACTACGAATCCGCTGTCAATGCAATAACAGCCGAATCCATAAAGACGACTTTGAGCAAGATTATGAATCAGGGCAACCGCATTGAAGTGGTGATGATGCCTAAATAAGCAGAGCCCTCAATACACAAAAACGTATTCTGAAAATTTCAGAATACGTTTTTTTTGACTTTTATTATTCATAATTTGATAAAATGAGTATTTTTGTAGCATAGTGTTTGATGTGTTTATAAAATAATGTTTTATCAAATTTTGGTCTTATGAAAAAAAGATTATTAATGTACTGTACATTAGCCATAAGCAATGTATTAAGTATGACAGCCCAAACATCGGCATACAAGATAGCCGATTGGGAGGACTTTAAGACAGCAGCCGTCACTTATACATTTGACGATTGCCTGATAAATCAATACAATACCGTTGTTCCCTTATTCAACAAATATGGTTACAAAGGGAGTTTCTACATTGTGAGTAATTGGGCCAATAATCCTGGTAACACCCATTACACTTGGGCCAATGCAAAAACCATGTATGCGGCAGGCCACGAAATAGGCAGCCACACAGTAAGTCATGCCGACCTCAACAATGCATCGACCTACGAAGCCGAAATGAAAAATTCAAAAAGTGCTGTCGAAAGCAATGTAGGCAACACCTGCAAAACCATAGTGTATCCCGATTGCGTAACACCTAGCAGCGAATCCGTCTGCGCAAAATATTACATAGGAGGGCGAATCTGTAACGGACAAGTGGAAGGGAAAACGCCAAACGACTTCTACCAGATTGGCTGTCTGATATGCGGCAACCAAGGCAACTACAACTCCACATCGAGCATAACAGGAGCCTTTCAGACTGCCAAAAACAAAGGAGGATGGTGCGTACTGCTGATACATGAAATCAACAACGGAAGCGGCTATTCACCTCTATCATCTACCGTTGTGGATGAGACTCTGCAATATCTTAAAAATAATGATTCCTACTATTGGGTAACAACATTCGGCAATGCCATCTGCTACATCAAGGAGCGCAATGCTGCCTCGCTGACCGAGGTAAGCAACACCAACAGCAAGATTACCATGACCGTTACCGATAATCTGGACAACAGCCTTTATAACTACCCATTGAGTCTGCGCCGCACACTGCCAAGTGGATGGACAGATGTGACAGTGACCCAAAACGGCAAAGAGGTGGAATCGTCAATAAGCAATGGATACATTTATTTTAAAGCCGTTCCTGACGGTGGAACCGTAACCCTGGCACCTACAACCACAGAGGTGCTGCCCACCGCATCCATCACCAATCCATCGGCAGCTGTCACCTGGAAGGCCGACAGCACCTACAGCATCAACTGGAAGATGAGTGGAGCAAGCAGCAGTGACAACATTCTATACTGGAACTACGCAGGAAGCGGCGACATCACCCCTACAAGTGCCAGTGCCTCCTCTGAATGGAGCAACGGCGACAATTTCACATGGAGCGCCAGCAATGTACTCACCAACGACACAACTGGCCGATGGGCAGCAGCCAGCTCACCATACGCGGGTCAATGGGTGATGCTGACCCTATCAGGCACCTCCACCATATCAGGCGTACAGATTGACGAATACGCACGATTCGGAACAATATCGGGATTTGAAATTCAATATGACAATGGTGACAACAACTGGAAAACAGCCTACACCGGCACCACTATCGGCAGCAATTTCAGTTGTTCATTCTCACCGGTAAGTGCCTCCAGAGTAAGACTATACATAACTGGCGCAAGCAACGTCAACATCAATTACTTTGGCTTGATAGCCGCAAGCAAGACAGCCCTCTACTCCACCATAGGAGCAGACGGCAGCTACAAATGGACCATACCGACCAGCTATGCCGGCACCACAGGAACATTGAGCATAACCACAGCCTCAGGATCCCTGCTGGCTGAAAGCAAAACCATAACCATAACAAAAACAGAAAACGGCGGAAGCAATACTGGAGGTAACACGGGAGACAACACTAATGTTACCATTGATGGAGGATATACAGGCCCTAGCTGTGACGGAGAGGGCTCAGGAGCCTACCATACAGGCATCTATCGCAACCTATTCAGCGAAATATTGGGCAAGACCGACACTGAAGTTCAAAATAAAATTGACGCCATCTGGAAACAATTTTTCACTCCAGGCGGCACAAATGCGGTCTATTACAATGTCGGCGACACCATGGCCTACATTTACGACACAGGCAACCAGGATGTACGTACAGAAGGAATGTCGTATGGAATGATGATATGCGTACAGCTGAATCATCAGGATGAATTCAACAAAATATGGCGTTGGGCCAAGAAGTATATGCAATACCAATCGGGTGACTGGGACGGATATTTCAAATGGCAATGTGCAACCGATGGAACAGTAAAAGGGAGCAGCTGCGCATCTGACGGTGAAGAATACTTTATTACCGCCCTGCTGTTTGCTTCCAACCGATGGGGAAACACGGGCGACATTGATTACAATGCCGAAGCACAAAACATTTTGAGTAAAGTACAAGAAAAGTCAGGCACAGGTAATGTTTATTCTCTCTTCAACAAGAGCAACCACCTGGTTACATTTGTGCCTTATGGCAACTCAGCCGACTATTCTGACCCATCGTACAATCTTCCAGGATTTCTGGAATTGTGGGCCCGCTGGAGTGATACCAACAACGACTTCTGGTACGCTGCCGCCAAGGCTGCCCGCACGCTGCTGAAGAATGCAAGCAACACTACTTCTGGTCTGTTCCCTGACTATTGTTCGTTTGCAGGTGAGCCTCTTAAAGGAGAGTATGCCGACTACGACACCAAACAATACAAATATGACGCCATACGCTGCGCTATGAATGTGGGTATGGACTATAACTGGTTCCGCAGCGATTCAACCAATCAAAACCAGATGATGACCCGTCTGCTGACCTTCTTCAAGAACAACAACTACACCAACGGATACTTTGACTGGAATGGAAGCAACCCTTCCGGCAGCTATTCTGAAGGTATAGCAGGTGCCAACGGTGTAGGATGCTTTGCCGTAAGCGACCAAGCACTGGCCAAAGAGAACCTGACAAAATTGTGGAACATGAATGCTCCAACCGGTCAATGGCGCTACTACAATGGCATGGTATACTTCTTGTCAATGCTGCACGCATCGGGAAACTTCAAAATTTACAAACCGACTCCAGCCATGGTAGATACCACTATCACAGGCAAAGGCAGTGTCACTTTCAATGGTGTAAAATATACCGAAAACACCAAGTTTACGACCTACTACAACTGCAAAATTTACAACGTAACTATCAACATCAACAATACAGGTGTTGAACTTGTAAGCAGCAATTCCTCCCTTGGCCTCAATCCGAATCCTACGAACTGCTATTTTGAGGTCAACGCCAATGGCAAGGTAAAAAATGTTACCATATTTGACTTGATAGGCAACAAGGTTCTAAGCCAGACAGGCAGCAGCCACATCAACTGCGGACACTTGCCTAAAGGCATCTACATTGTCAAAGTGGAAATAGAGGGACAAGGCACTCAAACCACCAAACTTTGCATAAAGTAAAGTAAAAACAGAATTATAAACGAATGGGGCTGCGCCAGTAAATGACGCAGCCCCATTTTTTAGTAGACCCTAGCCAATAATTACAAATTGGTAAACACCTGATTATAATCCGACTTGGAAATGGAAGTATCAAATCCACCCACATTATTGTCTGCCTCATGACTGTCAATACCCGTATAGCAGAGGCTGGAATCCTCATAACACTTGAAACGGAAAACAGCCTCATTCATAATCTGACTGTTAAAGATGCCTAGACTAAGCAACAAATCAAAGTCAAGGACCGAAAGTCCTGTCACCTTCTTAAACAATTTAGGCTCCAATTTGGTAATGACATCCCTAAGGCAAACCTCACGATAATCAGTAAGATACATAAAGATAGGAATACGGGTAGCAAACTTTATCAATTTGTCCTGTATTTCCTTCCGCTTACTCTTTATCTCTTTTTCATCTTCTGTCATTTCCTTTTTTTCCTTAGCTGTCGGTTTATTATCATTGGCCTGGGTCTTGCGCTTGTTCAGTTCGTCCGACTTGTTGATGATGGTCTCAATGTCAGCATTAAGTGAACGGAAAGCCTCGATGCTCATCAACGCTTTCATGGCCTGTTCACTATTCATCAGACGGCGCAACGTTACATTATCCACATTCACCAGCAAAGCACTCTCCCAACGACGGGCCAGCAACGTAGCTGAAGTACCACTGGCGGCAATATCCAGAATACCAGCAGGGTCAATACGTTTCATTGAGAAACCATCATAAGCCAACACTGGCAAAAATTTGATAAAATCCGCCACTTTTCGTTCTGGATTCGGTTCCTCCACATTTAGTTCCTGACTGTAGTGGGCTATTTGCTTCAAGGCCCGATTGGGAGCAAAATCAAACACATAGCATTCCTGCTTCACTATCACATCAGCCGAAGCATCGTCAGAACGGACAGTCCAAGGCGACTGAACCCTGAAAGCGGACTGGAAATACGATTCAGGACTACTGAGGTTGCAAAGCATTAATATGCCTGTCCATGGACGGATGGTGACACCCGTGGTAAGTTTGCCACACGACAGGGTAATCGTCTTGGCAACAAGAGGATTAACCCCCATAGCTTCACGCACTGGACCCAAAGCCGCCAATCCCACCCCACACTCCGAACCAGCAGCCAGCACCACCTTATAATCATGATAAAAACGATTTTGAGGTTGCATCAACAAATTGCGCATAGCATAGCACGAAGCCACAGAACGAAACAGCCAAAGGGTGTGCGAGAGCGTCTTGAGCAAGGGCGCATGCGAATAAGGCATAGGAGGCTTGTCGGTACGCAATTTCAAATCCGACACAATAGTTTCCTTATACGCACCCCGTATCAGGTCAAGCCACTTCTGTACCGAATCCTCATAATGAAAGCGAGCCTTGTCGCCCACCCCCTCCGCCTCAAAAAAGGCATTCAGGTCAAACTCGTTAAATTCGCCCAGCGTGGCCACATGACGTATTTCATCGGGCAACTGATATGTCATCAGCACCATACGGGGCAACGCCGCATACGGATTGGGACCATCGGCCTCATTCCAATTCAGTTTGGCATTCTGCTCGTCAGCATAAGTCCAGTTATAAATCTGCTCCTCGTTAAACTCACCCGAATTGAGGGCACGAAAAGGGGTACCCGAAAGATACAGATAGGCATCAGTCTTGATGGGCATCAGATTTTCATCAAAATTTTTCTGAACAGAGCCGCTGTCCGCCTCCGACTCCTGCATTTCCTCGTCACAATCATCATCAAACAGCGCTTTGGCATTGTCATCCCATGCACCATAGTGATATTCATCAAGCACCACACAATCCCAGTGTGTGGCGTGCACCCACTCATTTTTGGCCTTGATGCCACCCATACTATTACGGCCCAAATAATCTTGAAAAGACCCAAAGCAGACAATCGGCCGCAGGGGGTCCGCATCATCGGGCTGCAACGGACTATTGCGAGAAATGAATTGCCACCCTTTGAAATCAGTATGATGCAACAAGTCGTCACTCCAAGCCGACTCCACCGCAGGCTTGAAAGTAAGCACCAGCAATCGGGTCCATTTCATTTTCCTGGCCAACTGATAAGCGGCAAACGTCTTGCCAAAACGCATCTTGCAATTCCACAAAAAGTGAGGAATACGTCCGTCCGTTTCAGCCTTGGCAAATTTTCTGAAATATTGAACGGAACGGTTCACCGCCTCCTGCTGTTCGGGCCGCATACCAAACGACTCGGTCCTTTCATCCTCATTGTCATCACGATTACGTACCGCCAAAATAGCAGCCTGAACTTTGGCCACATCACACTCAAACCATTCACTACTGCGGGCACCATCCATTTTAGGGTTTGGCACACCATGGCTACGCAACCATCGATGCACCTCGTGGTCAGTAAACGAGGAACCATCGGGACGGGTGGCAGGCTGTTGTAGAACTATTTGTACGGAACGCGTAGGCAGATTAACGTGTTGCTGACGTACACGGTCAGCCACCGATTGCCGTCCCGTATATCCCACCTTAAGCAGTCCATTGAACTGAGGTTCAGAATAAGCATAAATGGTAGGCTCCACTTTGGGAGGAATGGGAAAAAAATCTTGATTCATCATTTCTCTTTTTCTTTACTCCATCGGACGGATAAGGCTTTCAATAAAAGCTATTTCCTCCTCTGTCAATCCATACTTTTTATACAATTTTTCATCCGTCCATGACTCTGAAAAATC
>OBMA010000673.1_pt1 | contig 20574 bp, 16 predicted proteins | sample 1539141 | NCBI WGS metagenome assembly OBMA01 (sample SAMEA3991484, study PRJEB22521) | metagenome | biome: anthropogenic terrestrial biome; feature: sewage plant; material: raw primary sludge | place: Sweden | collected 2012-09-26
AGAAATACACCAATCTGTGAAAGTGCTGTAGTTTCAGCGGCTAACGGATTATCAATAAACGGATTTAAAGCGGTAATGGAAATGCAATTTGCAGATTTCGTTTCAACCGGATTTAATCCAATCGTAAACTTATTAGCAAAGCAACATTACAGATGGCAAGAAAAGTCGGATGTAGTGGTGCGTATGCCTTGTGGTGGAGGTACTCAAGCGGGACCTTTCCATTCGCAAACAAATGAAGCTTGGTTTACCAAAACACCAGGATTAAAAGTAGTGTATCCAGCATTTCCTTATGACGCAAAAGGGTTATTAAATACCGCAATTAACGATCCAAATCCCGTATTATTCTTCGAACACAAGCAATTGTATAGAAGTGTTTATCAAGATGTACCAAAAGATTACTACACATTACCTTTTGGAAAAGCGTCATTGATTAAAGAAGGAACAGATGTTACGATTATTTCATTTGGAGCAGGAGTTCATTGGGCTTTAGAAACTTTGGCTAAAAATCCAGAAATTAAAGCAGACTTATTAGATTTAAGAACGTTACAACCAATGGATTGGGATGCAATTTACGCTTCAGTTAAGAAAACGAATAAAGTAATCATTTTACAAGAAGATACTTTGTTTGGTGGTGTTGCCAGCGATATTTCAGCAATGATTATGGAAAACTGTTTTGAACATTTAGATGCTCCAGTAAGAAGAGTTGGAAGTTTAGAATCAGCTATTCCGTTTATGAAATCGTTAGAGGATCAATATTTACCAAAAGGTAGATTTGAAACCGAATTAAAGGAATTATTAGCTTATTAATTCATCATCATAAATAATTTAAAAGACACTTTCGGGTGTCTTTTTTTATTTTGGTTTGCATACACTATCCATACTTTATCTATACACTATCTATGGAGTATGTACGGAGTATCTACCTAGTATCTACCTATTACTTTATGAAAGAAAAGAAATTTTTAGAGTTCCGGGCTTCTTTCATATCGTTTTAATGATTTTTCTAAAATACTTTTCATTCGTAATCGTAAACGTTCAGGTTTTAGGACTTCTAAGCCATCTCCGAAACCTAGAAGAATGCGCTCCATTTCGTAGTTTTCGATTAGAAAGAGATTGATGATAATACTGCCGTCTTCGTTTTCTTTTAGCAATCGTTGGGAACGGTGAAGTGGTTTGGTTAAAACATAAGGTGCGTTGTATTGATCTATCCAAAGTTGAATAGGTTTTGGCTGTAAGCCTAAATTTACAGTAACACCAATTACATTTTTATAATAGTTCTCTGGATTAAAAGGTTGCTCCAAAAATGGCATTTGAAAATCGTAATCAATTTTAATAATACGGTCTAAGGCTAAATTAGCGATTGGTTGACTGACTTTTTTTCGCCCTACTACAAACCAACGATTATTGAATTCTTTTAAAATGAAGGGATGAAAGTGAAATTGATTTTCTTCTTTGGATTTGAATGACTTATAGGTAATTACTAAAACTATTTTTTTAACTATCGCTTGATAAATTTCATCTAAAAAATGCAAGCCTTTTAGACTCTCATTTTTGTCTAAATGAATTACGGGTTGGGTGTGTGATTTTTCGGCATAGATTTTATCTTCTAAGCGTTGCAGAATGTCTGAAACATCATTGAACAAGGAAAAATCTTTGAATTGCTTCAACATAGAAACCGTTTCACTAAGAACATTAATATCAGTTTCGGTTAAAGGAATATCGGTAATGGAGAAATCTTCTTCGGCATAATGGTAATACTTTTTGTCATAGACTTCAATAGGGGCATTGTAGCCCAACTTTTCACTACGCATCATCTGAATATCCAATTGAATGGTGCGTTTGCTTACTGGATTTTTTTTGCCTTCGTATTCGTACAAAGCTTCGCTACAAGCGTTCATTAAGTCTTCTAAAGTCCATTGACGGTAGTTGTTTTGCAAACATTTGTCGATGGTTTTGTAGCGGATGAGAGCGTTTTTATTTTGAGCCATTTTTTGAAGTGTTCAGTGTTCAGTTTTTAGTGTTCAGTTCTACAGAGTAGCTATTTCTTTTTGGATATTTTCTCTTGCTTTAGCTTCAAAAAGTGTTCTGAATTCTTGGGTTTGATATATGTTTTTGTTTTCTAGGAAATGTTCTAAAGCCTTTTTTCTGCCGGGATTGTAGAGAAAATCGGGATAGATTTTGTATTCTTTTCTAATTTGCTGGCAATAGATTTTATAATCTTCCCAATCTTTGGAAAGGATTTTCAAATCAAAATCGATTAACCAGTTGCTATCTTCGTTTTCGTTGTGTTGGTGCAATTGTGTAGCGAGAATATGGTCAAAAACCTTTTGTTTGTTGAGTTGATGATTTGATTTTAATAGTGCAATTGCGTGTTCAGCACTTTTTAACTCGTTGTCTTTTCTCGTGACTTTGTACACATAATCGTGGTAAAAAATACTAAACAATACTTCCTTTGGCTGTTGTAGTTGCTCTTTGTATTTCGTGAACCAAAACACCATTTCTTCCAAATGCGTCAGATTGTGATAGTATCTTGATTTTTTGGAATACGCTTTCTCTAAATCCAACCATAAAGTATTGATTTCATTGAGAGTAAAGCCTATTTCAAGCAATAGGTTTTTATATATTTCTTTGAGATTCATAATCAGAATTTATTCAAAAATACAATTCTTTTTTTACTGCGCAAAATAATTGCGTAGAACTGTAAAACCTTTGCTTCATCAAACAAAGGGTAGTTAGCCTGATGTATCGTTGGACATGCATCAGGCTCTCGAAAGCAAAAAAATCAAATAAAAAATATAAATTTAACGTCATGGAAACTAAAATTAACGGAACCGATTTATTAGCCTTAGGATATCCTGAAGGAAGTTTAATTGGAATTGCTTTAAAAGCTAATGCCAAAAGAACAGGATTGACTAAAGAGGAAATGTTATCTAATTATGCCTTGGTATTAGAAAATCCGGAAGCATTTTTAGAACATAAAATCTTTGGGAAATTAGCACAAGCCATTATAGAAAAAGCAAATGAAAAACCAGAAGATTTCATTGCTTTAAATCCAAATCCAGCTGATTTTGCTTTGTATGGTGCCAATAAAATTGAAGAAGGTGCTATTAAACAAATGCAAGTTGCTATGCAGTTACCTGTTACAGTGGCTGGCGCTTTAATGCCTGATGCGCATCAAGGTTATGGATTGCCAATTGGTGGGGTTTTAGCTACCAATAATGCGGTGATTCCGTTTGGTGTGGGTGTGGATATTGGTTGTAGAATGGCTTTGTCAATTTATGATATTCCGGAGTTGTTTTATTATGAAAATGAAGCAAAATTCAAAAGAGAATTGGTTGCCCATTCTAAATTTGGAGCGGGACACGGTTTTCAGGGACAATACAAATCGAATCATGAAGTTTTGGATAGAAATGAGTTTGCGGAACACACTTTTATTAAAAACTTAAAAGACAAGGCTTGGTCGCAATTGGGTTCTTCTGGTGGTGGAAATCACTTTGTGGAATTTGGTATTATAGAATTTGCAACCGATGATGCTGCATTAAACATTCCGAAAGGAAAATATGTGGCTTTGTTGACGCATTCAGGTTCGAGAGGATTTGGAGCTACTATTGCTGGACATTATACTAAAATTGCTAAAGAAACTTGTAAACTTCCAGAAGTAGCCAGAAACTTAGCTTATTTGGATTTAGGTTCTGATTTAGGACAAGAATATTGGATTGCGATGAATTTGGCTGGAGATTACGCTTCGGCTTGTCATGAAATTATTCATACAAAAATGGAAAAAGCGTTGGGAGCAACTGTTTTAGCCAAAGTAGAGAACCATCATAATTTTGCTTGGAAAGAAACCTACAATGGAGAAGAAGTAATTGTGCATAGAAAAGGAGCTACTCCTGCCGCAAAAGGCGTAATGGGAATTATTCCAGGAAGTATGACGGCACCTGGATTTTTAGTGCGAGGAAAAGGCGAAGAAAACGCTATCAACTCTGCTTCGCATGGTGCTGGAAGACAAATGAGTAGAACCCAAGCCATTAAAACCATTACGAAAAACGAAATGCAAGCCATTTTAAAAGATCATGGTGTAACGCTTATTGGAGCAGGGAAAGACGAAGCGCCAATGGCTTACAAAGATATTCACCAAGTAATGGCTGCCCAAGAAGATTTGGTAGATGTAGTTGCCAAGTTTACGCCAAAAATGGTACGAATGGCGGATGATGGGAGTAGAGAGGATTAAAAAATGTTGAAAACTCAATTATAAATCGTTGTATTTACTTACGATTTGTAGTTGGGTTTTTGGTATATTTGGATTAATCATAAAAATAAAATGAAACAACTTTATAAGATAGTTTTACTAATTGCATTTTCAATATCAAATGCTCAGAATGTTGATTTAAGTAATTTAAATTCAGTTGCCGATGTAGAAGAATTTATTAAAAGAGATTCTACTGTTTTTGCGTTTGTTGATTACATTGCTACTACAAAAGATAGTTTAACGTATTACCAAAGCCAATTGCAACAAAGAGCAAAAAGTGAGAATATTAAGTTTTTAGAATCAAAAGCTATAGTAGCTATAAAAGTAAATTATATTTTTTTTGATGGTACAAAACTTTCAAAAAAAGCAATAGATTCTAAACGTAAAGAAATTTTGAGTATGCATCAAAAAGGGATTTTCTCAGATAATTTAGTTGCTCAATTTACTATGGATCATAATGTAAAACCAGGAGGGAATTTTGGTTGGAGGGATGAATTGGATGTTGAATCAACATTTAGAGAAGCAGTAAAAAAACATAAAAAAGGAGATGTCTTCACAGTTGATGTTCCAGAACTGAATTGGTATTATGTTGTATTCAAGTTATATGATGATATTGAAAAAGTAGCGCTTTATTATATAAAAGTCCGTCAGTTCTAATATATTTGCCCTCGAAATGAAAACACAAAAACAGCATATTAGTCTAAATTTATATCGCTCAGCTATAGATTTTCCTATGGAGAATAACGGACGTTGTATGTGTTTTTATGAAGAATAGTTATTGTTTTTAGTAAAATTACACCAAAATATATGAAACGTCCTTTTAAAAAAGGACGTTTTTTTTTGTTTTATGAATGATTGAAAGTAGAGTTCTAGATGCTGAATCGAGTTCAGCATGACAGAAATAGAAAAAAAGTAAAAAAATGTTTCATGATTAAACGAGATAGTAAAAAATAAGAGTGAATGCGTAATCAAATGAGAGAGGAATTATTTAGAAAAAAATAATATTTTTTTAATATAACTCTATAAACAGTTACTAAAAAAACCATATCTTGTTGAACCAATAAAAACTTAGTGTATTGAATATGAACCTCACTATTTCAGTCAAACAATTAGGAAAAAAACATCCGATACTTCAGGATAATGTTATAGTTTTAGCTACTACATCCACAGTAGTCACAGTAACACAATTATTAGAATTAGTTGTTGCACAACAAGTAGATCAATTTTCAAAATCGTCTTTTGAAGTTGATGATGAAGATAAAACCCATTTACCAAACGATCATTATTTACCTATTCTTTTAGATTCGGGAAAAATGAGTTTTGGTGCTATTTACAATCATAACCTTCCTGATTTAAAAAAGGCACAAGAAACAGCCATTCAAGCATTTGAAGATGGAATGTTTGCCGTTTTTTATGGTGATGATGCTTTGGAAACATTAAAACAAACAATAGATTTAGAAGAAAACAAAACACTAACTTTTATTCGATTAACTTTTTTAGTAGGAAGTTATTGGTAAATCGAATGGAACAAAGCTCAAAATATTATGTCATTAGAAAACATTTTAGCCGCAAAAAAAATTAAAAATCCTGTAAAGGAATATAAGAAAGAATTAAAAGAAATTGTTGAAGGAAATATACTAACGAAGTTATTTTCTAAATCTAAGCTCAAAAAAGAGGTAGCAGAATTAGGTTTGGCGCTATTAAAATTAGATCATAGTTATTCAGGAACTTATGTTTACTTGGGTTCTGAAAAGCTGAATTTTTTTAGTAAACATTTAAGTCAAAATGTTTGGGACAATAAAAACTATTATGAGCTTTTGGTTTATTTTTATGGTGCTGAGCAAGCTCCATATGTTAAACTTGCTTGGAGTAAATTACCTTATCAAATGTACCAAACAGGTTATGATAGGAGATCCTTTAGAGCGCCAAATAATCATCGAGAGCTTTTGGTAAGTCAGGTAAATTTACTTCGTTCATTAATTGAAGCGCCACATATTTATAATTATGCAGAATCTACTTATTACAATTTAACGCTTTTAGAACAAGTACGTTATGATAATGATGTAACCAATAATACCAACCAATTTAAAATATGGTCTGCTGCTTTGGATGCTGGTAATTCCCAAGTTTACCAATTAATGGAGGACATTATTTTTAATAAAGATGCTGTTGGTAAGGTATCAAGAGGAATTATCAAAGCCTTGTTGAACAGTGACAAAAAAGAATGTTGGGAATTAGTAGAAAAGTTACTTCTTGCTGCTCAACGTCAAGAAGGATTACGCCAAACCATTTTAGAATCTTTAGATGAAACTAGTATTGGTGCTTTAACTCATATGATTGATGTTTTGGTTACTAATAAACTTACTCGATTTTCATCTGTTGTTCGTGCAATTGATACTTGGACAGGTTTAGGTTGGGAATCAGAGAAAGAAACCACAGTACGTAATATTATCCAATTGGCTAATGGGTATTTAACAAATCCAGAAACAATAGCCATTGCTATACAGAGTAAAAATAATACTGAAGTTTATATGGCACTTTGGGCACAAGGTGTTTTAGATATTGAAAAAACAGTTCCGTATTTAAAAGATTTAATGGAAAACGGTTCTATAGAAAAGAAATGTTTGGCGCTAAAGTTTGCTGGTGAAACAAATGATCCTTATATCGAAATGCCATTGTATTATAAAGCTTTAGAAGCTGATAATCTTCAAGTTTTAGCATTTGTTCAACATAGAATGGAAGCCTTATTAGATGCTAATTCAAAATCTAAATTTTTTATTGATAACTTAGATTATCCCAACTTTTTCAATAAAGTATACGAATTAACCCAAAAAATAAATGAAAAAGAAAAAACTTTTGAAGGAAAAGTATTTTCTTGGTTAACAGTTAAGTTTCAAAAAGATGTTTTGAATTCTTGTGCTATCCATTTAATGGGATCTAATAAAACACACTTCAATCTTATTTTGAAAGATTTTGAAAACTTATCTTTACCTATTAGAGAAAAACTAACAAGAGAAGTTTTAGGTGATTTTTATTGTTATTCCTACTACTATATAAGTGAAAATAAAGCACAAAAATTACCAACAACAGAACAACGAGATTTTGCACTTCGCATTTTAAAAGATAGAGGAGAAGCCATTGTAGCTTCTGCACTTTGTACTTTGAAAAAAGTAGCTTTAAGTTCTGTCGAATTAGATTTTTTTCAACAATTATTTAAAAGGAAGAATTCTACTCTAAAGAAGCATCTCATTTCAATTTTATTGCAACAAAAAGAATCTGTAATAGAAGATTTTATTTATAGTTTAATTGAAAATGGAGATTTAGAACAACGTTTATCAGCTTTAGATATCATATTACAGTTTCAAAAAAATAATAAGTTAACTTCAAAAATTAAATCATGGGTTACCTTATATGCAGAACGTCCAAAATTATCTGAGAAAGAAAGTAAGTTTTTAGATCAAATTTCGCCTTCGAGTGCTAAAGAACAACTGTCTGAAGCAAACGGTTATGGTTTTTATGATCCTACTTGTATTTCTCCCTATTCATTACCTAAACTTGAAGCCAATTCCATTTATTTACAACTCACTAAAAACGAATCTTATGGCTTTTCTCAACCACTTTCTAAAATTAAAAAGGAGATTGAACGATTAACTCAGTTATATAAATCAAATGTAAATTATGAGTATGTTACTGAAAATTGGAATGGAAGCAAAGAAACTGTTCTTTTAGGTAACGACTTTTCTCCATTTAATCGTAAAACTGATGCTATGACGGCAGAACAGCGATTTAAAAATTATCCTCTACACGATGTATGGCAGGAATGGATGGAAACTTCTGGATTAACAGGTAGCGATTTATTTCTTTTAACTTTTACTACTGAATGTGATAAAAAGGAATTTAGAGCTGTTCTTAAGCCTTTTGTGTTCTACTATAAAGATTTTATTGTAAACCCTAACAAAGATGGTTATTATTGGAACAATCCTATCGTCAATATATTAGAGTGTTTACGTTTTAAATTTCCATTTGAAGAAGAAAACGCTTTTATTATTGATGCTTGTTCCTATTTGTATTCGAATTTACCTAAATCGATACTAAACTATAAATTTGTTCCTAAAAAAGGAGATTACTATTATAATCGTGAAGGAAATGGTTGGCAATCAGAAGGCGATTTTGATGTGTACTTAAAAGCTATCAATGATTATGATGCACTTACTACAGCCGAGAAAGCAAAAATGTGGCAGTTGTATCGTTGGAGACAATTTTCGGGGTTAAAAGAGAATGAGAAATATAGTATGCCACCTTTGCATTTATATTGCGAAGCCTATGAGCAAAATTTAATCACACAAAGTGAAATTTATGAGGCTATTGTAAACACAGAAAATCTAAGATTAATAACTGACAAGAAAAATAGACGTGTTCATTATACGAATTGTAATACAGAAGATTTGTTAAAAAAATATGAGTTTTTACAGCCCATGATAGATCATGTTCGTGATGTATGTTTAGATATTGAATTAAAACGAGGTGATTCCAGTACTGCTGTGACTCAATTTGTAACAAGTTTTCAAAGAATTTATGGTATTAACCGTTTTGTTGATTTGTTGCAAGGATTAGGTAAAAATAATTTACATAAAGGATATATCTATTATTGGAGTAACGAAGATTTATCAAAATACAGATTGTTTAGTTCTTTGATTAAATCCTGTTTTCCTAAAGATACAGAAACTTATGCAGATTTTGAAGCTGCAATAAAAGATAAAAATTTTACAGAAGAGCGTTTAATACAAGCTGCAATCTATGCTCCACAATGGCAGAAATTTATTAGTCAGTATTTAGATTGGAAAGGATTAGATGAAGGAATTTGGTGGCTGCACGCACATACTAAGACTCCAAGTTATAGTGAAGTAAATTCTGAATTAGAGAGTGAAATCGCAAAATACTCAGCTGTTGATATTCAAGATTTTAAAGATGGAGCGGTTGATAAAGATTGGTTTATGTCAGCCTATAAAAAGCTTGGTAAAGTTAAATGGGAACTTTTATATGACGCAGCAAAATATGTTTCGGAAGGAAATGGACATAGAAGAGCAAGATTATATGCGGATGCTTTAACTGGTGATTTAAAAATTAGAGAAGTTACTGCTAAAGTAAAAGAAAAAAGAGATCAGGATTATTTGCGAGTATATGGTTTAGTTCCGTTAAGTAAAACAAATCCTGAAAAAGATGTTTTAAATAGATATGAATATTTACAACATTTCAAGAAAGAAAGTAAAGAGTTTGGTTCTATGAAGCAAACAAGTGAAGCTTTAGCTGTTGTAGTTGCTTTGGAAAATTTAGCAAGAAATGCTGGCTATCCTGATCCCGTAAGATTAACATGGGCTATGGAGACCAAGCAAGTTCAGAGTATTTTGTCAAAAGATACACAATTCACCATTGAAGATACAACTATCGGTCTTACCATAGATAAAGAAGGAAAAGCTGATGTAGTGGCTTTGAAAGATGGTAAAGAATTAAAAGCTATTCCGGCAAAATTTAAGAAGAATCCTGATGTTTTAGAATTGAATAAACACAGAAAAGTATTACGCGAACAGTGGACTCGTTCTAAAAAAGGTTTAGAAGAAGCAATGATACGTGGTGATGTATTTTCATACTCTGAAATTATTAATTTATTAGAGCATCCAGTAATTGCAAAACATCTAGAAAAACTGGTTTTTATTTCAAATGAGGATAAAATCGGATTTTTTATAGATGGAAAATTGACTTCGGCTAAAGGAGAAGTATTTGAAGCTAATGATGATACAACTTTCCGAATAGCTCATTGTTATGATTTACATAAGAATAATGTATGGACTGATTTTCAAAGCTATTGTTTTGATAACAAATTAAAACAACCTTTCAAACAAATTTTTAGAGAACTATATGTTCCAACACCAGACGAATTGAAGGAGAAATCAATTTCGTGTCGATACGCTGGACATCAAGTACATCCAAAACAAACTTTAGCATTATTAAAAACTAGAGGTTGGAAAGTTGATTATGAAGAAGGGCTTCAAAAAGTATTTCATAAAGAAGGATATCAGGTAAAATTATATGCTATGGCTGATTGGTTTTCACCGGCAGATGTTGAAAGCCCAACTCTCGAAACAATTGAGTTTCACTCTTTAAAAGATTATAAAAACATTCCTTTTGAAGCTGTTAACCCAAGGCTGTTTTCTGAAGTAATGCGAGACATTGATTTAGTTGTAAGTGTGGCTCATGTTGGTGGAGTAGACCCAGAAGCAAGTCATTCATCAATTGAAATGAGAAGTGTATTATTGCGAGAAACTTTACGATTATTCAAAGTGAAAAATGTTGAAATTATTGAAAATCATGCATTAATAGAAGGTACAATTGCTAAATATAGCGTTCACTTAGGTAGTGCTATTGTGCATCAAATTCCAGGTAAGTATTTATCAATTTTACCAGTTCAATCTCAGCATAGAGGTAGATTATTTTTACCATTTGCAGATGATGATCCTAAATCAGCAGAAGTAATGTCTAAAGTTTTAATGTTAGCAAAAGACAATGAAATTCAAGACCCAACAGTACTGAGTCAAATTGATAGAAAATAAATAAAAATGTAGTTTTTTAAAAAAATCCCTACATTTGCCCTTGAAATGAAAACACAAAAGCAACATATTAGTCTAAATTTATATCGCTCTGCGATAGATTTTCCTATGGAGATTGATGGACGTTGTATGTGTTTTTATGAAGAATAGTTATTGTTTTTAGTAAAATTTCACCAAAATATACGAAACGTCCTTTGCAAAAAGGGCGTTTTTTTTGTTTAAAAAATGATTGAAAGTAGAGTTTTAGATGCTGAATCGAGTTCAGCATGACAGAAATAGAAAAAAAAGTAAAAAAATGTTTCATGATTAAACGAAATAGTAAAAAATAAGGGTAAATGCGTAACCAAATGAGAGACAGTCATTTGTAAAATCTGAAGTATCTGTTGGAAAACGGACAGGATTTGTAATGCCTAAATTTAATCATAACTACCTGAAAGTCAATAAAATAATTTTAAAAAAGATTTGGAAGTTACTTTTTTTTGACTTTATCTTTGCCACAGAAAATTAGAAGTAAGAATTTAGAATTCAAAAATCAGAATTGATTTAAAAAAACAAATAATAATGAGAACACGATATAACATTCAAAAACTAAATATTACAACAATGATAGATTGTTTTAATCCTTCACGTAATGTAGCTCCGAAATTTGATTTCGGATATAAGAATAAACAGGTGCAAACTAGTAGGCATTTGGAATAGTAGTATTCCATTGTTATGATATGAAGCACCTTTTACGAGGTGCTTTTTTTATGTCCAAAAATATTGATTCTGTAGCTCAAGGGTAGAGCAGTGAGCTGTTAACTCAAAGGTTGTAAGTTCGAATCTTACCAGAATCGCCACTGATTTTGTAGCTCAATTGGAAAGAGTATTTGCCTACGAAGCAAAGGGTTGAAGGTTCGAGTCCTTCCAAAATCACACGAGTTCTTTAGAAAGGAACAAGGCTTATTGGGGTTACTGGCTAACCTTCCCGACTGTCTCTCGGGAGAAACGGGTTCGATCCCCGTATAAGCCGCAATTAACTGATCTTTTGATTAGTTACATCTGGGAAGATAACGATTGGTTGTTTACCTGCTTTGGATGCAGGAGGTTACAGGTTCGAGTCCTGTTTCCCAGACAAAATGGAAGTACGCCAAAGTAGGAGAGTTGGGGCGGTCTGTAAAACCGTTGTCTTATGACTGAGTAGGTTCGAATCCTACTACTTCCACAAGTTATTTTTACTACGCAGAATAATTGCGTAGTAGGTTTTGAATCTTTGTTCAGCAATAAAGAAATCGTTCTTTGAATTTGAAAATAATAGATTCTCGTCTTTCTTGTCTTTCTCGACTTCGCTCGAAATGACAGTCGTTAGGAGGATTGAGAAATAAAATATCAAGCAAGTCTTGTTGGGTGTTTCGGTATAGCACTATTGCAGTATTCGTTTCGCAGTTGCGGATGATGTTGTACTGTTCAACTTGGCTTGGAGGTTTTGGTGGTTTTCCAAAAAATCATCTCACTCTATGGGTCACGGGTTCGATTCCCGTACATGCTTCTGGTATGTTAGTTCAGTCTGGTTAGAACAATAGAAATTTGGATGTGTAGGTTCGAATCCTACTTCCGATATATCGGAATAACTCAATTGGTAGAGTACTACACTTTTAATGTAGCCGAGTGGCATCACTCTTAAAAATGATGCACCATAAGAAAATCTTCGGACTTGGTCAGTTTTGGCTCGACTTGTTCGTAAAGAAACACTTAGGAAAAGACCTGAAAAAGGCTTCGTATTCCTAACCGTTCTTTTGCTTTTGTATTTGCTTGTTGTTTGCTACGGCTAACTTCAAAATAGAATAGAAACCCATTAGAATGCTTTTGATTACTAACTTTTTTCCGTTTTGGACTTTGGACGAAGAACTGAAGGTTTTCTTTTTAAAAGAATGTTTAATGATAACTATATAAATTATGATCAACAGAATTACAATTCAGGCATACCAAGTAGGTTTGGTATTTGGAAAAGGAAAATTAATTAACGTATTAGAAGCCGGTTCTTATTGGATTTTTGGCAATAAACAAGTTCATATATATGAAATGAAACAATCGTTTGTAGCGCCAATAGAATTGACCATTTTATTGCAAAATGAAAAATTAGCTTCTCTATTAGAAGTAATCGAAATTGCCGATAACGAAATCGCTTTATACTATGTAAATGGCATGTTTAAAGAGGTATTAACTACTGGTAGATATGCGTTTTGGAAAGGTTATTTAGACAATGCCTTTACAAAAATTGATTTGTCTAAAGTAGAAATTACAGAAGTGGTTCCAGTGGCTTTGTTAGAAAACATTAAAGTGCGAGCGTACACTAGAAAATATCAAGTATTGAACTTTGAAAAAGGTTTGTTGTTTGTAAATGGTGCTTTTGTAAAAGAATTGGCCGCTGGAAATTACTATTTCTGGAACAACGCCATTCCAATTGAAGTTAAAAACGTAGATATTCGTCAGCAACAAATGGAAATTGCAGGTCAAGAATTATTGACAAAAGATAAAGCAACCTTGCGTATTAACTTCTTTGTTCGTTACCAAGTAATTGACGCGGTTAAAGCTTTGGTAAACAACAAAGAATATGACAAACAGTTGTATGTGTTGATGCAATTGGCTTTACGCGCTTTAGTTGGTAGCTACACATTAGATGAGTTGTTGAACAAAAAAGACACAATTTCAAAAGAAATTTTGGAAAACATGTTGGATAAAATCAATGCCTTAGGTTTAAGTGTTGCTGATGCTGGAATTAGAGATGTTATTTTGCCTGGTGATATGAAAGAAATCATGAATCAGGTATTGGTAGCGGAGAAAAAAGCACAAGCCAACAGTATTATGAGACGGGAAGAAACAGCTGCGATGCGTAGCATGTTGAATACCGCTAAATTAATGGAAGAAAACGAAATGTTGTGGAAATTAAAAGAGATGGAATACGTAGAAAAAATCGCAGATCGAATTGGTGAAATCACCATTTCAGGAAGTGGTAACGTAATCAGTCAATTGAAAGACATTTTCGTTAAATAATCAAAACCTCGGAATTTATTTTTCGAGGTTTTTAAAAACTAAGAAAAATGAAAGAAGATAATAATAACGATATGATAATGACTTTGATAAAAGTCGCTATCATGTTTGTAAAAATCGCAATGGTGTTGAGCCAATTGGATTGAAAATAACTAAAAAAAAGAAGCTACATCGTCTCGTACCAACTAAACTTGGAATGAATAATTGCTTCTTTTTCTTTTTTTAAATAATCTAAATAGGCTAGGGCGGCTGGGTTGTGGTTTTTACCTTTTACCCAAATCAAACTCCAGTCGGTTTTAATAGGTAATCCTTTTAACGGAATGATTTGTAAGTCCTTGTTTTGTATTTCTTTACGAATCCCAATTAAAGGCATAATTGAATATCCTAGACCTGCTAAAATTGCTTGCTTAACTGCTTCATTTGAGGTTAATTCCATTCGTTTACTAATCTTAAAATCTTGTTGTACAATGAAACGTTCCATGGTTTGGCGTGTTCCAGAACCGTTTTCTCTAAACAATAACGGACGATTTTGTAGTATATCTTCAATTTTCTTTTTCTTGGTAAAATCTTCTTCCATATTTCCAACCAAAAACAACTTGTTTTGCATCAAATCTATTTTCTCTACTTTCATTTTATCGGGAAGTATCGAAACCAAAGCAAAATCTACTTCATTGTTTTGCATACTTTTAACTACTTTATTTTTATTGGTTACATCCATTTCTAATTCTACTCCAGGATGCATTTTTAAAAAATCAGCTAAGAAGTAAGGCATTACATATTTACCTGTTGATACAACCGAGATTTTTATTTTCCCAAAAAGCTGTCCTTTATAAGCCAAGGTTTTATAATCGATAGTATTGACTTGCTGCAATATTTGTTCGGCTGCTTCTGCTATTTCTTTACCAAAATCAGTTACGTAAATTTTTCTACCCACAACTTCGGTTAAGGGAATTTCAAATTGATCTTGAAAATTTTTTAATTGAATTGACACCGCTGGTTGGGTCAAATGTAGTTCCTCAGAAGCCTTGGTAACACTCTGATTTTGTACTACTTTCAAGAAAATTCGTAATTGGTTTAAAGTGTAATTCATAAAAATATTTTATATAATGTATAGCAAAGATAAATAAAAATATATGAAATAAAGTATGGAGATTTGCATAAAAATAATCAAATCATGAAAAAAGTAACGATTGCTAAAGGAGACGGAATTGGTCCAGAAATTATGGAAGCTGTTCTAAAGATAATCAAAAAATCGAATGCTCCAATTGATTTTGAAGAAATTGAAATAGGAGAAAAAGTGTATTTGGCGGGTAATACTTCAGGTATTTCTGATGCTTCATGGGATGTCATTCGAAAAAACAAAGTGCTATTAAAAGCGCCTATCACAACTCCTCAAGGTGGAGGATATAAAAGCTTAAATGTTACTATGCGAAAAGCTCTAGGTTTATTTGCTAACATTCGACCTTGTGTATCGTTACATCCTTTTGTTGCCACAAATTTTCCAAATTTAGATGTAGTAATTGTTCGTGAAAATGAAGAAGATTTATATGCTGGAATTGAACATCAACAAACCGACGAAGTAGTACAATGTTTAAAATTGATTAGTCGCCCAGGTTGCGAAAAAATCATTCGTTATGCCTTTGAATATGCGCAAAACTACGGCCGCAAAAAAGTGACTTGTTTTAGTAAAGATAACATCATGAAGCAAACCGATGGCTTATTTCACCAAGTTTTCAAAGAAATTGCGATGGAATATCCAAACATCGAAGCAAATCATATGATTATCGATATTGGAACTGCTTATTTAGCGGATCATCCAGAGAAATTTGATGTCATTGTGACTTCGAATTTATATGGTGATATCATTTCAGATGTTGCAGCACAAATTGCAGGTTCAGTTGGTTTAGCTGGTTCCGTAAACATTGGAAGTGAATGTTCGATGTTTGAAGCAATTCACGGTTCTGCTCCTGATATTGCTGGACAAAACATTGCCAATCCATCAGGTTTACTTCAAGCGGCGATTGCGATGCTTTATCACTTAGGTTTTACCACAGAAGCCACTCGAATTCAAAACGCTTGGTTAAAATCGTTAGAAGATGGATTTCACACGGCCGATGTTTACAATGATGCTTTAAGCAAGCAATTGGTAGGAACTTCTGAATTTGCTGATGCCGTAATTGCCAACTTTGATAAAGTACCAAATATTTTAAAAGCTGTAACACCTCCAAAAAATTCAGTAATTCAATTACCAGAATACAAAAGAAAAGAAGCATCTCAAAAAGATTTGTTAGGTGTAGATATGTTTGTTCACTGGAGTGGATTGGATGCCAGTGTTTTAGCTGAAAAACTGAAAGCTTTAACTACTGAGAGCATGGATTTGGTTATGATTTCTAACCGAGGCGTTAAAGTTTGGCCAAACGGATTTTCGGAAACATTTTGTACCGATCATTGGAGATGTCGTTTTCAATCCAATCAACCTCTAGAAAAGATTGTAATTGTTACGCTGCTAGGTAAAGCAATTGATTTAGGAATTGATGTCATTAAAACTGAAAATCTTTACCAATTCAATGGTGTGAAAGCATATTCCATGGGACAAGGTCAATAAATAAAAACATCATGAAAAAAATAACAATACAACTCGTTTTGATTTTATGTGTGATTGTCGAATCAGTGCTTGTTTTTAAAATGATGGAATCACCAGACATCATCTACCAAGAGCTTTACGCTGGTTTAGCTATTTTGGTTTTGCTTACAATAATTCGTTTAATACATAATTTAACAGACATTACTTATGGAAACCCTGAAGAAAATTAATTTGATTAATGGCGAATTTAATTCGTTTGAAGCGCGTGAAATATTGATGGATATGTGTAATAAAAATATCAATTTTAATAAGGTTCAAAATTTTAGTTCCCAAATTCGTTTTGGTGAAGATGACGAACAAGCCCTTCATCGAATTGATCAATTAAAAGAAAGTGTGGCTCATATTTCTGAAATTTTAGAAGAAGCGAAAGCACATAATAGAAAACTAAAAATAAAATCATTCATCGAAATCGAGTATGAAGACTAATTCCGATTTTTTTTCTGGTCGACGTTTGCTCATCGTGACGAAACATCAAAAGGAAGAAGTTATTGCTCCTTTACTTGAAGAAGCTCTTGGAGTAACTTGTTTTGTTTCGAAAGACTTTGATACGGATAGTTTAGGCACCTTTTCGGGAGAAATCGCAAGAAAAGATGATGCTTTAACTACGCTCAGAAAAAAATGTTTGGAAGGTATGCAATCAGAAGGTTTTGATTTGGCAATAGCAACTGAGGGTTCGTTTGGGAATCATCCTACCGTATTTTTTGCACCTGCAAATGACGAACTAATCATGCTGGTAGACCAAAAAAATAATCTCGAAATTGTTGAACGAGTATTGAGTATGGATACCAATTTTGATAGTTCTGAAATTCATACAAAGGAAGAATTAAAGGCATTTTTAGATAAAGTTCAATTTCCTTCGCATGCTGTTATTATGAAAAATACTGCTGAAAATTGGACTAAAATTTACAAAGGAATTACTGATTATGATTCGGTTGAAAAGATATATGATGAAATAGTTGTTTCGAGTAATTCATGTTTTATAGAAACGGATATGCGTGCTATGTTCAATCCAACTCGAATTAGAATTATAAAGGAAGTTAGTTTAAAGTTAATAAAAAAGGCGCAATCGGTTTGTCCCGAATGCCTTTTCCCCGGCTTTGGCGTGGTTGGTGCCGAAGCCGGTTTATTATGTAGTAGTTGTTCAATGCCTACACGTTCCACATCAGCACATATTTACCAATGTCAACTTTGCAATTACAAATCGAGAGTTTTATATCCGAACGGAAAGAAAACGGAAGACCCAATGTATTGTGATTTTTGTAACCCATAAAAAAATGATTAGTAAAGATATTAGTTTAGCTGTTCAGCATCTCAACCAAAACGGCATCATAGGTTTTCCAACAGAAACTGTTTACGGTTTGGCAGGAAATGCTTTTGACACAGAAGCCATTCATAAAATATTTGAAATTAAAAAACGTCCTACTTTTAATCCTTTAATTGTTCATATTAAAGGAATTGAAGATTTAACACAAGTCGCTACAGAAATTCCACCAATAGCTTATGAATTAGCTAATGCTTTTTGGCCAGGACCTTTAACTTTAATATTAAAAAAACAACCTTATATCCCAGATTTAGTTACAGCCAATCAAGATACAGTAGCGGTTAGAGTGCCTAATCATCCTGTGGCTTTAGAACTTTTGCATCAATTAGATTTTCCTTTGGTAGCTCCAAGTGCGAATCCTTTTACGAGCATAAGTCCAACAAGCGCTGAACATGTTGAAAATTACTTTGGAAATCAAATCAATATGGTTTTAGAAGGTGGCGAATGTTCGGCAGGAATAGAATCAACTATTATTGGATTTGAAAATAATAGAGTAGTAGTGTATCGCTTGGGAGCATTGGCATTGGAAGAAATTGAAAAAATATCTGGAAGTGTAACATTATTAAACAAAAAAGATAAAAAACCAATCGCACCCGGAATGTTACTGAAACATTACGCTCCAAAAACCGATTTTATTCTAACTCGAAATGTTCAAGAAGAATTAGATTGGTATTCTGATAAGAAAATTGGATTGCTTCTTTACAATTCTTTCATGCCTGATTTTGAGAGAAAAAATCAAATCGTTTTATCAGAGGAAAGCGATTTAAAAATTGCGGCATCCAAATTATACCATGCGATGCATAAATTGGATAAAATGAATTTGGATTTAATCATTGCAGAACGCTTACCTGAATATGGATTAGGTATTTCAATTAACGACAGATTAGAAAGAGCCTCAAAAAAATAAACACAACAAAATAAAAAATATAAAATGGATTTTAGCTTATTACTTGAAAATTTAACCAATCCGGCCTTACTTTATTTTATCTTAGGAATTATTGCAGTTAGCTTAAAAAGTGACTTAGAAATTCCTAATAATTCGTCTAAATTCATTTCTTTATACTTACTGTTTGCCATTGGATTTAAAGGAGGTCAAGAATTATCACACGAAACGATTAACAGTGAAATTATTTGGTCCATGTTATTCGGAATGTCCATTGCAATAGTGATTCCATTGTATACCTTTTTCATACTAAAACGTAAATTGAATGTATATGATGCTGGAGCCATTGCTGCAGCTTATGGTTCAATTAGTGCCGTAACTTTTGTAACTGCTGTTTCCTATTTAGAATCACATCAATTGGAACTTCACGGCTATATGGTAGCTATTATGGCGCTCATGGAATCGCCTGCCATTATTGTAGGTTTGGTATTAATATCGATTTTTAATAAAGAAAAAACGCAAAAAATCAATAAAACTGAAATTTTACGTCATTCGTTTACCAATGGAAGCGTGTTATTGATTTTAGGAAGTTTGATTATTGGTTATCTTACAAGTGCCAAAGAAGCACAAGGAATTCAACCTTTTACCAATGATTTATTTAAAGGATTTCTAGCCATTTTCTTATTAGATATGGGAATTACGAGTGGTAAAAAATTGAAATCTTTCTTTGCTCATGGTTGGTTTCCATTTGCTTTTGCCTTATTAATTCCGTTAGTAAATGGAGGTATTTTTGCCTGGTTGAGTGGATTTGTTACGGATGATGTATCTAATCGCTTCATTTTTGCGATATTGGCTGCGAGTGCTTCTTATATAGCAGTTCCTGCGGCTATGAAAATAACGGTTCCAAAAGCTAATCCAGGTTTGTTTTTACCCATGGCATTAGCCATAACATTTCCTGTTAATATTACCATTGGGATGCCGATATACTTTTACATAGCTCAACATTTTTAAATTTTAGATACTTTTCAAGGATTAAAATAGATTTAAAGTTTTTTTATTTGATTGAAAATCTTAAATTCGATAAACTTTAAACTAAATTTTATGAACTCAGAAAACAATGTGGTGGTTTCTTATGCAACCGATGCGGACAGAGCTACTTTTTTTAAAAAGACATATAGTCATGTTGCTTACGCTATTTTAGCTTTTATGCTAGTAGAATCAATTTTATTGCGAATTGTTCCTATGGATTGGATATTAGCTATGATGGGTGGGAAATTCGTTTGGTTATTTATTTTAGGATTATTTTGGTTGGGTTCTACCTTATCAGACCGATTGGTTTTTCATCCTGATAGAGACAAACAATATTTAGGTTTAGGATTATACGTGCTATTACAAGCAATTGTTTTCTTACCAATGATTGCTATGGCTGTTTTATATTCTGGTAGCGAAATGATTATGCAAGCAGCGATTATCACCTTATTCATGTTTTCTGGATTAACCGCTGTTGTTTTTATGACAAAAACAGACTTTTCTTTTTTAAGAACTGCAATAACTATCGGTGGTTTTGTCGCTTTAGGAGTAATTGTTGTAGGTGCAATTTTTGGATTTAATTTAGGATTATGGTTTTCTGTTGGTATGGTGGTATTGGCTTCGGCAAGTATTTTATACCAAACTAGTCAAATTAAAGACCAATTCAGTACAGATCAATACGTAGGTGCTTCATTACAATTGTTTGCTTCGATTATGTTATTGTTCTGGTATATTTTAAGAATATTAATGAGCAGAAAATAATTGATTTTCAAAAGATATTTAAAACCCTGAAATACTAAATTTCAGGGTTTT
>OBMA010000674.1_pt1 | contig 20564 bp, 22 predicted proteins | sample 1539141 | NCBI WGS metagenome assembly OBMA01 (sample SAMEA3991484, study PRJEB22521) | metagenome | biome: anthropogenic terrestrial biome; feature: sewage plant; material: raw primary sludge | place: Sweden | collected 2012-09-26
TCCAACAACTTGGATTTATATCGGAAGAAGACTTTGACTATTTTACTGAGCATTTCTTCAATTATAGTCAAGGGAAACAAGAAAAATTCTCATTGTAAAATATTAATGAGTTATCAAATTTGTATTAATAGATAAGTCATAAAAAAAGCAGAAAAACCTTTAGAGGTTCTTCCGCTTTTTTAGTAAATTTAGAGCAAGCCTAAAATAGACAATTCCGTTATTTAATTGAGAATTATAAGTTTTTATGTTAAATTAAGGGGTTTTATGAGTGCAACTAAATAATATACAAATATATGTTGAATAACAAATTTGTCAATCGCAAAATAAATGATGTAGGCAAAATAGAAGAAACTGAATTGCAATACAAACAACTACTTGATAAGGAGGAACGTGTAATGAAACAATTAATTGAAGAATCTGCTTCTTCTCCTTTTGTTTTCTGGATAAAAGGTTTAAGGAGTAGGCCAGAAAGAGTTACGTTGCAAATAGTGGAATTTGAAAAGGTTACAGAAAATGGAGTGATTTTATTAAGTATTTGGGATGGGACATCAAAAAGAAAAGTGACTTTTAATGCAGAAACTGAACTGTTGGAATTTAGGGATAAATTAACACGTAAAAGAAAGATAATGCGTCCTGATAGATCTACAGAACAATATTGGAATGCTTTTGCTGAAAAATTAATTTACATGATGAATAATATTCCTTTTTTTGGTGATGAAATTGGGAAGAAATAACTTTTCATTTGAATATTTTATTCCGGAATTGTCTATTGTAGGCTTGCCCTAAATGTCCCGTCCTGAAATAGGGTTACAAAAAATAACATGTTGAAAGAAAGAGGAGGTGAATCAGTTGGAAAATAAGGCTCTTCTGAATTGTAAAACAATAATGCCAGGCACTTTATCTATTTTCGGCTTGCCTTAAATTTACCCCAAAAAGAGGAAAAACCACCATAGGTTATTCCTCTTTTTGTTTTCGGCACTTCAATATGAGATATTACTTGAAAGCTTTGATAAAGTTCACACTGTCTATTGTATGCACAACAGCGTATAGCAACAGTTTATTATATGCGGCATTATGCACATTCGGATAAGCATTTTTGATACGATACGCTTCCTTTTCGCTATCCACCTCGAACCATACCACAATGCCGTTTGGAATCGTTTCTCTTAGACAATTGATTCTCCAAAAGAAATTAGTTCTTATGTATCCGAGGATGCAAAGACGGGGTTTGCAAAATAAGATTTTTTCTATTCGGCACATTGAATCTGCACCTGAAACCAACTTTCTTTGCTCTTCGTCCAAGCTCTTTGTCGGGATGTCCATTTTCTTAAAAATCAAATCTCCACATATCCCGTTTTTTGAATATATAGCAAACGATGACTCGCTAATTCCGTTCATCTCATTTGATGAGGGGTAGCCCAATTCGATGATTTCGGCTTCTGACATTTCCATAACAAGTGATAATTTTAGTCCATCTTTGGGGTGGCAGCAAGTGTCTAATCTGATTATTTCCATATTGTGTATTTTATTTAAGAGATAAGACGTTGTTTTACAACGTTCCGTTTTTTAATATATCTGATAAATCAAGAATCCGTATTCCGATTCTATTAACCCCAGTTTTTCTATGGCATCCCGTTTTTCCTCTTTGGTGTTGTATTTATACCAAAAAATCAAATAAGTTTCTGGCGGATTATTGGAATATTCATTTTCTATAACTGTAAAGAGGTCGAATAGTTCTTGGAATTCACCTTTGTACGCTATTATTTTCAAGGATTTCAGGATATGCCATTCTTCGGGCAGTCCATCATAATATTTGGTGACGGGTTCATTTGAAATGATAATATAAGCGGATAGGGAACCATCATAGTTCTCTTTTGCAAAACTATAAGCGCAGTTTATATGGTCTGGAATGTAGCCTAAAATGGAATTGACATCTTTTCTTTTAAGTCTTCTATATACAAATCCAGTGTGGGGACTATACCTTTTGCGAATCTCATTTCCTAAATCCTCCATCCAGTTATCGGCATCCGTTATTGAAAACACTGCATATTGATTCTTGCTTAACAAAACCCAAATGGGAGTGAATTTTCCATATTTTGAAAAGAAAAAATAATAATTGCATTTTGGCATAAACACCGAAAAACCGAATATCTGGAGTATGGAAATCAGTTCTATTCCCTCTTCATTATCTCGTATTCCTAAATATTTCATATATACAAATATAGGACTATTTATTGTGAAATGCAATAAATGATGGATGAAATTTTCACCTTTAAATTTCTGTTTCCGAAAAAATATCAGTTTTCAGTTGCAGCTGTAAAATCAAAAATCGGCATTACAAGACCTCTAGCGTCAATCTGATTTGAGCGAGATGGAAGAACGGGAAATCGGAAAACTGTACGAACATTCCTATTTGTTATAGAGCGTAATGTCAATCTTCCTATTATCGTAATATTTTTTGTATCTTTGTATCCAATAATCAATCGGTTGGCGTATGGGCTTATTTGATATTTTCTCCAAAAACAAACAGGAAGACCTTGACAAAGGTCTGGAAAAGACAAAAACGGGATTTTTTGACAAGCTGAAACGCGCAGTGGCGGGCAAGTCGAAGGTGGACGATGATGTGCTTGACAACCTGGAGGAGGTGCTCATTACCTCAGATGTGGGAGTGGATACAACGCTGAAGATAATAGAGCGCATACAAGCCCGAGTGGCCCGAGACAAATATGTGGACACCGCCGAGCTGAACAGTATTCTGAAGGAGGAAATCGCCTCCCTGCTGGAGGAGAACAATACCGCCGATGGTTCCAGTTTCGATTTGCCCAAGTCGGACAACCCGTACGTGATTTTGGTGGTGGGTGTCAATGGAGTGGGCAAGACTACAACCATTGGCAAATTGGCCTATCAGTTCAAAAAAGCGGGCAAAAAGGTTTATCTGGGTGCCGCCGATACCTTCCGTGCCGCTGCTGTTGACCAGCTGGTTATCTGGGGCGAACGGGTAGGTTGCCCTGTGGTGAAGCAGAATATGGGTTCAGACCCCGCCTCGGTGGCGTTTGACACCCTCTCGTCGGCCAAAGCCAACGGAGCCGATGTGGTGCTGATTGACACTGCAGGACGATTGCACAACAAGGTGAACCTGATGAATGAGCTGACCAAGATAAAGGAGGTGATGAAGAAAGTGGTGCCCGATGCTCCACATGAGGTGTTGCTGGTGCTTGATGGCTCAACCGGGCAGAATGCCTACGAGCAGGCCAAACAATTCTCCAAAGCCACAGATGTGTCATCGCTTGCCATCACCAAACTGGATGGTACCGCCAAGGGGGGCGTGGTTATCGGTATCTCCGACCAATTCAAAATCCCGGTCAAATATATCGGGGTGGGCGAAGGTATTGACAATCTACAACTCTTCAACAAACGTGAATTTGTGGAGTCGCTTTTCAAATAAGGCAATTCCCTATTTATAACTTAATTAAGAAAAACCTCTGCTTTCCGCTGTGCGAAAGGTAGAGGCTTCTTTTTCAAAAAAATGAAAAACAGCAACGTAGTAAACATAGTTACCTTGGGATGCTCCAAAAATCTGGTCGACTCGGAACAGCTGAGCCGACAGCTTTCGGCCAATGGCTACAAGATGAAGTATGACTCTGACGACCCGGAGGGAGGTATTGTCATCATCAACACTTGCGGATTTATTGGCGATGCCAAAGAGGAGTCCATCAATACCATTCTCGACTTTGGTGCCCTGCGCAAGAAACACAAAATAAGCAAACTGCTGGTGATGGGCTGTCTGTCAGAACGCTACAAGGCTGACTTGATGAAAGAAATACCAGAGGTGGACAAGTTTTATGGCAAGTTCAACTGGAAGGAGATACTCACCGACCTGGGCAAAAGCTACGATTCCAAACTGGCTTTGCAGCGAGACCTGACCACTCCCCACCACTATGCTTATCTGAAGATTGCCGAAGGCTGCAACCGCCATTGCTCCTATTGCGCCATTCCCATCATCACCGGCCCTTATGTGTCGCGTCCCATTGACGAGATAGTGGAGGAGGTACAGATGCTGGTGGCTCAGGGTGTTAAGGAATTTCAGGTGATAGCGCAGGACCTCTCCTACTATGGTGTGGACCTTTATGGCGAGATGAGGCTGGCCGAGCTGGTGAGCCGCATATCGGATGTGCCGGGAGTGGAGTGGATCAGACTGCATTATGCCTATCCTGCCCAGTTCCCGTTTGACGTGCTGAAGGTGATGCGCGAGCGCGACAATGTATGCAAGTATCTGGATATTGCCTTGCAGCATATCAGCGACAATATGCTGAGCCTGATGCGGCGGCACGTTACCAAACAGGATACCTACGACCTGGTGACCCGTCTGCGTGACGAGGTGCCGGGCTTGCACATCCGCACCACGCTGCTGGTAGGACATCCGGGCGAGACGGACGACGACTTTGAGCAACTGATGGATTTTGTGCGCTGGGCCAAGTTTGAGCGGATGGGCGCGTTCCCTTACTCTGATGAGGACGGCACCTTTGCCAATCTCCACTACAAGGATGATATCCCTTTTGAGGTGAAACAGGAACGGGTGGACCGTTTGATGGCCTTGCAGCAGAAAATATCGGGAGAACTGAGTGAGCAGAAAGTGGGCAAGACCATGAAGGTGATTGTAGACCGTGAGGAGAGTGAATACTATGTGGGACGTACCGAATTTGACTCGCCTGAAGTGGACCCCGAGGTGCTGATAGCCAAGGATAAACTGCTGAACATTGGCCAATTCTATCAGGCAGCCATCACCGGTGCCGAGGAGTTTGACCTGTATGCCAAAGTGCTTTGAGTCAGGAGAAACGACAGAATAATAAAAAAACAATAAATATCAACAATCATGTTTTCAGGAATTGTAGAAGCTACCGCAACGGTGCTTAAATTGAGGAAAACGGGTGAGAATCTGGACATCACACTGATGAGCCCTCTTGCCAGAGAACTGAATATAGACCAGAGTGTGTCGCACAACGGGGTCTGCCTTACTGTGGTGGGGCGTGACTACCGCACCTATACGGTGACTGCCGTCAAGGAGACACTTGAACGCAGCAATCTGGGCTTGCTGAAGGTGGGCGACGAGGTGAACCTTGAGCGCAGCATGATGATGAACGACCGGCTGGATGGCCATATTGTGCAGGGTCACGTCGACACTACTGCCGAGTGCATCGGCAAGGTAGAGGCGGACGGCAGCTGGATGTTCACCTTCCGCTATGAGGTGGAACCCGAACTGGCCCGCAAGGGATATGTGACAGTGGAAAAGGGCTCGGTGGCCGTCAATGGTACCAGCCTGACCGTCTGCGACTCCAAGCTCGACGAGTTTTCTGTCGCTATCATTCCTTTCACCTACGAGCATACCAACTTCCATACCATAGAAGTGGGCTCGCACGTGAACATTGAATTCGATATTGTGGGCAAATACATTACCCGTATGCTGGAATTGCAGAACAAGTAAGGCCACGTCCGTTGTAAACAAAATAACGGGGCTGCACTCCATGTGAGTGCAGCCCCGTTGTGTTTTTCGGGGGAGGGGGGAAAGAAAAAACGTTATTGATTTACCTTTGTCTCTTCGCTTTGTTCTTGTTCTCCGTCCTGGTTCTTGCCCTTGTTGATGAACGGCAAAGCCATGGAGCAGCCGAATCCGACCACACTGTTCACTATGATTTCTACCAGATGTGCCAATACCGCAAAGGCGCCTCCCTGAGTGGCACTGATGCCGTAAATGAGCAGTGCCTGAATGGTCATGAACTCGTAGGTGCCGATGCCGCCCTGCACGGGTACCAGCATTCCCAGTGCGCCAAACACATAGGTGGTGAGGCCTGCTTCCGGACCCAGACCGCTGGTGAAACTGAATACCTTGAAACTGGTGTAGAGCATCAGATAGTAGATGAAGAATATCAGCACCGAGTAGACGAGGAACAGCGGCTTGTTCTTTACCTTGGTAAACGATTTGAGTCCGTTGAGTATGCCTGCCATCACTTTCTTTATCTTGCCCATGAGGGTCAGCTGGTTGATCCATTTGCGCAGAATGAACAGCAGCAGGACAAAAGCAGCCACGCACACCCATAGCAGCGGACTCGACAGCACGCTGCCGATGCGCTCAAACACCGACACCTGACTGATGACTCCCTTGAACACATCAAACTCCACTACCACGGAGGTAAAGACAATGAGCAGGGTGACAATGAGGTCGAAAGCCCGCTCGGTGATGACGGTGCCTACCAGCTCGGTAAACGAGATGCCTTCATACTTCTTCAGAACGCCGCAGCGGGCTATCTCGCCAGCGCGGGGAAAAAGGTGGTTGATAAAGTAGCCATACATCACCGCGCAGAATGTATTTCTCAGCGACGGCTTCTTGCCCAGCGGCTCAATCAGCATATTCCAACGCAAGGCACGCACCACACTGCTGAGGATGCACAGCACGATAGGCATCAGCAGATAGCCATAGTTGGCTTTGCTTATCAGCCCTTTCATTTCGGCAATGTTCAATCCCTTGTAGACCAGATAGAAGATAAGAACACCCAGCCCCAAGGATATGACCAGCTGAATGACGTCTTTTAACGTGATTTTCATTTCGTTTGTTCTGTTTTCTTTTAACCGTGCAAAGATACGCTAATTAGTGTTATGTTTGGTTGTCGTGCACAAAAAAAGGAGAAAACCCCAACTGGATTTTCTCCTTTTTTTATGATGAAAGGTATCAGAATCAGATACCGAATGACCAATGTATGATGCTCTCGTAGAGTGGACTGATAAAGCCCAGAACCACAACACCGATGGTGCAGACCGTCAGTGCCAGCAACGACATCTTGTCGCTCTTGATAGTAACGATAGGAGTGTCCGAGTGGTTGATGAACATCGCCTTTACCACCAGCAGATAGTAGAAGAGAGAGATGATGGTGTTGGCCAAGGCCAGGAACACCAGCAGATACTCGCCCTGCTCGGCTGCGGCTGCAAAGATGAAGAACTTGCTGAAGAATCCTGCAAATGGAGGTATGCCACCCAACGAGAACATGGCCAGCATCATCACTACCGCCAGACGCGGATTGGTGGAGTAGAGACCGTTGTAATCGTCGCGGTTCACTTTGCCCGTCTGGTTCTCGATGTCGGAAATGACACCGAATGCGGCCAGATTGGTAAAGAGGTAAACCAGAATGTAGTAAATCATGCTGCCCATACCATTGTCAGTGCCGGCAATCACGCCCAGCATGATGTAGCCAGCCTGAGAGATAGAAGAAAATGCGAGGAATCGTTTCAGATTGTTCTGACGGATGGCGAAGATGTTGCCCACTGTGATGGTGATGACAATAATCCACCAAATGATATTCTTCCATGATTCAGAAATCTCGGGGGCTGAACTGCAGCTGAATGCTTTCCAAAGAATACACATGAAAGCAAAGGCTGCGGCTCCTTTTGACATGACAGAAAGATACGCTGAAACGGGAGTCGGAGCTCCCTCGTAAGTGTCGGCGGTCCACAAGTGGAAAGGTACCAATGAAATCTTGAAGCAGAGACCTGCCATGAAGAAAATCATGGCCATCACCTGGAACTTCTCACCAGCAAAGTTGTTGGCAACATCGGCAAAATAGAGAGAGCCGCCACAACTGCCGTATATCAGAGAAATGCCGAACAGCATCACGCCTGAAGAAAAGGCAGCGGTAAGAATGTATTTGGCACCAGCTTCGGCCGAAACCTTCTTCTTCTTGTCGAGGGCCACCAGAGTAGCCATCGGGATAGAAGCCGTCTCAAGGCCGAGGTAGAACAGCAGGAAGTCGCCTGCCGAAATCATCAGATACATACCAAACAGAGTGGAAATCGTCAGCAGATAAAACTCGGCGATGTTCTCTTTGTTAGTCGTCTGGTTCCATTCATACGAAAGGAAGAAAACGATGAGTGTTCCGAAATCGAGGATGTTCTTGAGGAACATGTGAATGTTGGAAGTGAGGTACATACCGGCAAATGCGGTGTTGCTGCTTGGCAGCGTCTCACATCCTAAATAAAATCCATAAATCGTATGCAGGGCAAATATCAGGATGGCGAGCGGCTGGAAGCACCGTTTCGATTTCTCTCCCAATATGAGGTCAGACAGAAGCAGGAGTATCAATACCCCAGCCAGTGAAACCTCGTGCTGCATTACTAAAAATTGACTGTAATCCATAACGTCTTTTTTTATTCCCGCTGGTTATAGGCCGGCGGACTTTTGGGTTAGAATAATTTTACAATTGCGTCCAGACTGTTGCCAATCATGTTTGAAATCCAGAGTGGATACAAACCAATGATGGCAATGCTGATAATAAGTCCGAAGGCTGCTACCTTCTCCCACCATACGGCATCGGTAAGGGTAAGGTGATGTGGGTCCTGAACGGGGCCGAACAGCATCTTGCCAACCACACGGAGAATGTAGACCGCCGTGATGACGATGGAGGTGCAAGCCAAAATGGTGAATACGCGGTGGAACATATCAGGATGCTCGAACGAACCGACAAAGATATTCATCTCGGCCACGAAACCGCTCAATCCTGGCAGACCGAGTGATGCCAGACCGGCAATCACGTAGCAGACTCCCAACACTGGCATAATCTTCATCATTCCACCCATCAGACGGATGTCGCGGGTGTGGGTACGGCCGTAGATGCTACCGATAAGGCAGAAGAACAAGGCCGTCATCAGACCGTGAGACAACATCTGAAGGAAGGCACCTGTCATGGCTGTCTTGTTCATCATCAGCAGGGCAAAGAGCACCATACCGCAGTGGCTTACTGAAGAGTAGGCGTTGATATATTTCAAGTCGTTCTGTACGCAGGCGCTGTAGGCTCCGTAGAACACGCTGGTACCTGTTAGTATGATGAATACCCATGCAAGGTCGTCAGAGGCCTGTGGCATCAGACACATGGCAACGCGGAAGCAACCATAGCCTCCCAACTTCATCAGTACTCCCGCATGCAGCATTGATACGGCTGTAGGGGCTGAAGCGTGACCATCGGGCGACCATGTATGGAATGGGAACATGGCACCCAGCACACCAAATCCGATGAAGGTGAGCGCGAAGAACACGTGCTGCATATTAATAGGCATATACAGACTCAGGTTCTTGGCTATTTCCTGCACTTCAAAAGTGTAAGGCTGGCCAGGGGCAGCAGAGTGGAAGTAGATGCCGAACACTCCGACCATCAGGAAGGCGGAACCTCCCATCAGCATCAGGGTCAGCTTCATGGCTGCATATTCCTTAGGGCCGGTACCCCAATGGCCAATCAGCAGATACATTGGTATCAGTGCCACCTCGTAGAAGAGCACCATGGTGAAGAGGTTGATGGAAATGAAGAATCCGAACACACCGATTGACAACATCAGAAACCAGAGGTAATACTCCTTGGTCTGGTCCTCGATGGCGAATGAGGCAAACGAGCCCGTCATTACGACTATTGACGACAGCAGCAGCATGGCTACTGAAATGCCGTCGATGCCCACTGAATAGTTGATATTCAGAAAACCTTGGTACCACACCTGACTCGCTGTGAAGAGATAGGCTGCATCGGCGCCTGCCTGACGCTGAGTCAGAAAACTGTAAGCGATGTAGAAGGCCAGAATGACCATCAGGCTGGAACCTGTAGCCATAGTTGCCCGTATGGCTTTTTTGCTGTTCTCCAAAAAGAGCAGCACCATCATCACCACGGGTATGATTACAAATAATGATAATATATTCATTGCTTTAATCTTTTTCTATTATTACAAATACAGGGCTAATGCTGCAATGGTGATTACGCCCATAATGAATACCCACACATACTCCTGAACGTTGCCGCTCTGTATCTCGCGGGTTTCCAATGAACTCTTGTTGGTAATCCAGCCCAGCAGGTTCATGAATCCGTCGATGATGTGGCGGTCGAACCAGGCTATGAATGCGCAGAGAATACCGAAGATGATGCGGCGGGTGATGAAATACCAGCACTCGTCGATATAGAAACGGTGATAAGCTGCGTTGCAGAACAATTTGCTCTTGGCAATGATGGCATCGGGGATGCTGTTCTTTTTACGGTAAAGAATGGTGGCAATGGCAATACCCAGGATGGCGGTACAGATGCTGATGCCTGCTATCAGAGGCTCCGTGTGTATCTCTATGAAGGTGTGGCTGGCTGTTACCAGATGGCCGAATGGGAAGAATCCGCAGATGCAGGTATAGGCTGCCAGCACGATGAGTGGAACAGTCATGGTCCAATGGGCATCGTGTGGTTTGTGCTCGCCGTAGTCAGGGTCCTCATACCAGAAGATGTGATAGTAGAGACGGAACATATAGAAGGCGGTAAGGCCGGCTACAAAAGTCTCGCAGAACCAGATGAGCTTGTTTGACTCGAAAGCGGCTGCCAGAATCTCGTCTTTTGAGAAGAATCCTGAGAATGGCGGAATACCCGAGATGGCCAGACAGGCTATCAGGAAGGTGATGTGGGTGATAGGCTGATACTTGTGCAGACCTCCCATCTTGCCCATTTCGTTGCTGCCGATGCAGTGGATAATGGCTCCAGCGCAGAGGAAGAGCAGCGCTTTGAACATGGCGTGAGTGAACAAGTGCCACATGGAAGCGGTGAATCCAAGCTGGTCGGCTCCGTAGCGGGCTACACCCAGCGCAACCATCATGTATGCAATCTGTGAGATGGTGGAGAATGCCAGCACTCGCTTGATGTCGGTCTGGGCACACGCAATGACTGCGGCGAACAGACTGGTGAAGGCTCCCAGATAGGCGATGAACGTCAGCACATCTGGTGCGTCCATTGAGTAAACAGGGAACAGACGGGCTACCAGATATACACCTGCAACCACCATGGTGGCGGCATGTATCAGGGCTGATGATGGAGTTGGACCCTCCATGGCATCGGGCAACCAAATGTGGAATGGGAACATGGCCGATTTGCCGGCACCTCCCAAGAAGATGAACAGCATCGCAATGGAGGTGACTGAACATCCCATAAAGGTGAGGCCTGCCATTTTGGTATGGATGAGGCCGTTGCCAACATTGGCGCCAGTACCTATCAACGAATCGAAATCGAATGCTTTGGTATAGTATGATACGATGAGGATTCCAATCAGGAAGAACATATCAGCGAAACGGGTGACAATGAAAGCCTTCTTGCAGGCGCTCACTGCTGCCGGACGCTTGTAGTAGTACCCTATGAGCAGGAATGACGATACACCCACCAACTCCCAGAAGATGTACATCTGGAAGATGTTGGTGGCGATGACCAGACCCAGCATGGCAAAAGAGAAGAGGGACAGCACACAATAGTAGCGCTGCATTCCTTCGTCGTATTTGCCGTCCTCGAACATATAGCCGAAGCTATAGAGATGAACCATCAGAGAAACGGTGGAGATGACCACCAGCATCATGGCTGAGATAGGGTCGAGCAGGAATCCGATACGGATAAACAGACCAGGATGTGCGGTCGACATCTGCAACCAATCCATATTGAACAGGGTGAACTGCTGGAAACTGCCACTGGCAGCGTCGTAACCGCCCCCCAGAAAGTATTTGCCAGCAATGTAATAGCAAATGGCTGCCACAACGGTAAAGCCCGCTGTGCCAAATATACCGGCAACCTTGCCCGACATCTTGTAACCCAGAAGTCCCAAAAACAGGAACATCAGGAAAGGCATCAGCAGGACCAGCGGCGCTATTGGTGATAATATTGTTGTTAAATCCATTGTTGTTATTAATTCTTAAGTTCTTTAATGCTGTCGACAGTCTCGTTGCCCATCTTGCGGTAGACATTGATGATGATGGCGATGGCCACTGCCGTTTCGGCCGCAGCTACCACAATCACGAACAGGCTATAAAGATAGCCCTCCAGCTGTCCTGGGAACAGATAACGGTTGAATGCCACAAAATTGATGTTCACGGCATTCAGCACCAGCTCAATCGCCATCAGCATTCCTATCAGGTTTTTGCGGGCGATGAAACCATAGACGCCGATGAAGAACAGCAGCGTGCTCAGTACTACATAAAATTCTACTGGTATCATTTATTATCCTCCTTTTCTTTTTTAGCTATCACCAACGAACCGATGATGCAAGCCAGCAGCAGGATGCCGGTTGCCTCGAAAGGCAGCAGGTATTGATGCTTGCCAGTGCCCAGCAGGGCCTTGCCTATCATGTCCATGTTGATGGTCTGGGTGAAAGTCTCGGCATTCATCTGGGCCTCAGGGGTCAAGTGGAATGTTGTGTACTCATACATGAAGAGGGTAGAGAGGCACAGAGCCACACCTGCGGCAGCGGCCAGTCCGGCTATTGCTTTCTTGCTCAGACTCACCTCTTCGCTGTTCTCGCCGATACGGTGAACCAGGAAGATGGCAAAGACAAACAGAATGACGATGCCGCCGGCATAGACCGACAGCTCGACGGCTGCAAGAAATTCGTAACTCAGTTGCAGGTACAGACCTGCAATGCCTATCAGCGCGAAGAACAGGTAAATGGCAGCCCTCAGCAGCTTGTTGGTGGTGACCGATAGCAATGCGCATATCAGAATCACGGCCGACAGCAGGGCAAATATGATATTGTTTGCTGTTAAATATTCCATCATGGCCTATCAGTTTTTGTTCTCGTTGTTATCCTTTGGAGCGTCGTTGGCAGGCTTGGCTGCTGCGGCTGGGGCTGCCGGCTTGGCAACCACTGGGTTCTCCACTTTCTTTGAGCCTGGATGGTTCAGCTGTTTCACCAAGGTGGAACGGTCGAACACGGCGTGCTCAAAATGGTTGCTCCAGGCTATCGCCTTTTGCGGGCAGACCTGCGTGCAAAGGCCGCAGAAGATGCAGCTGCCGAGGTCGTACAGATACTGGTCGAGCACGCGTTTAGGCTTCCCGTCTTCAGTGGTGATGTTTTTGGTAATCACCTTGATGGTGTGGTTGGGGCAGTTCATCTGACAGATGCCGCAGCCCGTGCACTTGTGCTCGTTGTTCTCGTTGTGGGGCATGGTCAGCTCGCCGCGGAACCGCTCAAACGGCTGATGTTTCCCCCTGTTCTCAGGATAGGGCTCTGTCACCTTTTTGCGGCAGAAGTTGAGCATGGTGATATACATACCCTGCATCAACGCCCAGATCCCGGAAAATATGCTCTTTAAATAATTGATCATTTTCTTCCTCTTATTTGAAAATTATAACCCAAACGGCCATCAGCACAAGGTTGAACAAGCCGAATGGCAGTAAAATCTTCCACTCCAAATGCAGCAGCTGGTCGATACGCAGACGAGGGAATGACCAGCGGACCCACAGGCTGAGGAATATCAGCGCAAAGGCTTTGCCGAAGAACCATGCCCAAGTTGGGATGTAATCCATCACTGCGTTGAATCCGTCAGCTCCCACAATGTGGAATGGCTGCCAGCCGCCAAGGAACACGATGGTGGCGATGGCTGCGATGATGAAGAGGTTGACGTATTCGGCCAGGTAGAAGAAACCAAACTGTATGCCCGAATACTCGGTATGGTAGCCGGCAGTCAACTCCGACTCAGCCTCAGGCAAGTCGAATGGGCCACGGTTGGTCTCGGCATGACCTGCTATCAGGTAGATGACCAATGCAATCAGCACAGGTATCGGAGCCTGAAAGATGAACCAGGCATCGGCCTGCTCCTCGATGATGGTGCTCAGATTCATTGAGCCTGCCAGTATCACCATGGTGAGCAGCGACAGTCCTGCCGACAGCTCGTAGCTGATGACCTGTGCGCCGGCTCGCATGGAACCTATCAACGCATACTTGTTGTTGCTGGCCCAGCCGGCAATGAGCACGCCCACAATGCTGATGGACGATACCGCCAGCAGGTAGAACACGCCGATGTTGAAGTCGGCGCCATGCACGCCCCTGGCAAACTGCAATCCGCCAAAGGTGAGAAACGAACCCATGATGACGATGAAGAAAGCGCTGTAGAACAGCACTTTGTCGATGTGCTTGACGGAGATAATCTCCTTTAGCAATATCTTCACCATATCGGCAATCACCTGGAACACGCCGAAGGGTCCTACCCGGTTTGGTCCGAGACGGCACTGGAAGAAGGCACAGATTCTACGCTCAAAATAGATGAGAATCAGCGCCAGCACTGCATAGAGTGCCAAGAATCCGGCACCTATCAGCACATATTCAATCAGAGACACTAACCATGACGCTGGGATGTTGGCCATCAGCGTCTCGTGTATCCAATTTATTATTCCTGTTAATTCTAACATAATGTTATTCTATCGATTTTCGTTGTCCGTGTTTGCGGGGATTCCCTTGTCCGCGGACAACTGGTCTTGTTTTGTGTAACTTATGAACTGTTGCTCCCTGATTATCTGTCGGCACAAGGAATGACGTAGTCGAGCGAGCCACCAATCATGATGAGGTCGGCAATCTTTTCGTTGCGGCAGAGAGGGTCGAGGGCGGAAATCAGCGTCATGCAAGGCGAACGGAACTTCACGCGGTAAGGGTTCTTGTTGCCGTCGCTGCTGATGAATACGTCAAAATCGCCACGGGCGTTCTCCACTCTCTGGTGGTATTCGCCGGCAGGCAGCTTGATGATAGGTGGCACCTTGGCGCGGAATCCGTCATCGGGCAGGTTGTTGACCAACTGCTCAATGATGTTGAGTGACTCCAGCACCTCGTCCAGACGGATGTAATATCGGTCGAACGTGTCACCCTTCAGGGTATCAGTGTTGCGCAGAATTTCGTTGAACTTAATCTTGTCGTAAGCGGCATAAGGTGCTATTTTTCGCACGTCACAGCTCCAGCCCGAGGCGCGGCCCGTAGGTCCGGTGGTGCCGAGCGCCACAGCCTCCTCTTTGGTCAGCCAGCCGATGCCGTGCATACGGTTGGCGGCAATAGGGTTGCCGGTGAAGAGAATGTGATATTCCTTCAGCATCTTGCGCATATAAGGGATGAACTCTTTGACGCGGTTTACAAAATTAGGGTGGACATCCTGTGCCAGACCTCCTATCACGCTGTAGCCCGTCATCAGACGGCCGCCGGCGCTTTCTTCAAATATGTCCATGATGTGCTCACGGTCGCGCATACCGTAGATGAATGCGGTGATGGCGCCCATATCCATACACATACAGCCCCATCCCAGCAAGTGGGAGGCGATACGTGTCAGCTCATCGAGTATGCAGCGTACATACTGTGCGCGCTGTGGTACCTCGAAGCCGGCCGCCTTCTCCACACACATACACATGGCATGGCGGTTGATGGAGCCGGACAGATAGTCCAGACGCTCGGTGTAGGGCAGAATCTGAGGATAGGTGAGTTTCTCGCTCATCTTCTCGATGCCGCGGTGGATGTAGCCGAAATTAGGGTCTATCTTTTTCACAATCTCGCCGTCAAGCGATACGCGAAGATGCAGCACACCGTGTGTGGCAGGATGCTGAGGACCGAAGTTGACCACATATTCGTTGTTGCCGAACAGCATCTTGTCCTTCTCGGTCACGTTGCCGTCGCTGTCGATGGTGATGGACGGCACATTCTCCAAGTCACTAGGAGTGACATTGGTGCAAGGCACTGCGTTCACGCTCGGATCATCATCCTTGCGGAAAGGGAATCCCTTCCAGTCGGAGCGCAGGAATATGCGACGCATGTCGGGGTGATTGATGAAACGGATGCCGAAGAAGTCGAAAACCTCCCGCTCGTAGAGGTCGGCCGACTTGAAGAGGTCACATACCGTGTAGAGCAGCGGATTCTCGCGGTCGGCAGTGCTCGTCTTCAATACTATGACGTCCTGCTTGTGCTCGTTGGCAGAAGAGGAGAGGTGATAGATGACGCCGAGCTTGTCGCCATAGTCCATACCCGTCAGGCTGATCAGGTAGTCAAAGCCTTCCTCCTTCAGCTTGGCGGCCACGCCTCTCACCTTATCAGGGTCGAGCGTCACCATTGGGTATTGAGCTTCCTCAATAGCCACGCCAGGAGCGACTGCTGAAATTATGTCTTTTATCGTTTTCATTATTTACTTGTTTTCACATCTTTAGACTCTTCGTCAATCTGGGCCCTGATTTCCTCCTCTTTGGTGATGATAGGCTTTTTAGGCAGTTTGAAGAAGCTCTCCAGCTTGATTTTACGCTCCATCTGCATCATGCCATAGAGCATGGCGTTAGGTCGGGATGGGCAGCCGGGCACATACACGTCCACAGGGATGATTTTGTCCACACCCTGTACCACGTTGTACGAGTCCTTGAACGGACCGCCGCTAATGGCACAGCCACCGATGGCAATCACGTATTTTGGCTCGGCCATTTGGTCGTACAGACGTTTCAGCACTGGTGCCATTTTATATACGATGGTGCCGGCTACAAAGATGACATCGGCCTGTCGGGGAGAGTTACGGGTAACTTCCCAGCCGAATCGGGCAAAGTCGGCACGGGCAGCACCCACGCACATGAACTCTATACCGCAACAGCTGGTGGCGAAGGTCAGCGGCCAAACCGAGTGGCTGCGGCCCCAGTTGATGACATCATCGAGCACGCCGATGGCCACATTCACTCCTCCTTTGTGAAGTTCTTCAACATACTTCTCCAGATAGTCGTTGTTGTTGAAGTCTTCGTTCTTCATGCTTTTTACGCGCAGATTCTTTACTTCCATTCCAATGCTCCTTTCCGCCAGGCATAAGCCAAGCCTAAAACGAGAACAACGAGGAAGAACGACACGCAGAGCAGCCCGTTGACGCCGAGGCTCTTCATCAGCACTGCCCAAGGGAAGAGCAGCACAGTCTCAACGTCGAACATCAGGAAAAGGATGGCAAACAGATAGTAGCCAACCTTAAACTGCATCCACGAGGTGCCCCGAGTCGGTATTCCGCTTTCGTACTGTTCCCCCTTCTGTGGGTTGGTGGAGTGGGGAGCCAGCAGCAAGCCTAGCAGCAAGCCCCCTATCACCAAGACAATAGCTGTCAAGAAAACAACTACAAAAATCTCACCTGAACTCATGATTTATTATTTGTTTATTACTATATATTGATTTTCTTTAAATTCTGCCACAATAATAAAGACTATACAAAGTGGAGAAACCTCCTGCTTGTGTATAGTCTTTATATATAAGGTGTGTGAGCAATGTCGGCAGCCACCTTGCGGGTAGGGTGCTGGCAGACGACGTACCCTGTTGACAGGATGCGCTTGACTGCGTGTTTGGTGTAAATAGCCTTCATTGTCTCAAAAAAATAATCTGCAAAGATTGAACTTTTTTTTTATTGCTAGCCTTTCGGCCCTTTCTTTTTTCCGTCAGACGGCATACCGCTTGCAATCTGAAATAACTTGACCCCCAGATGCTGTCGGTTTGATAGTTTTGACGGGCAAAAAGTGTTATGCTGAAAATGGCCGTGCTTTTAGTCCGGACATAATAAGCCTATTCCACTTTTTGCTACGCAAAATTGAAAAAGTTATTCGATTTGGCAAAGAAAAAGAGCCTTTAAATTTCAACAACCGATGCGACTTTTATCTTTCTTTTTGATAAGTGTTTCAAATCCGATTTCTCTATTTTGATTGATTTTCCCGTCTATGTTGTCCTTATTTTCCTATTTTCGTGACAAAATGTTTGATTTTTGAGGCTCTACAAAATCTTTTTGAATGGCGAGGTATGGCAAATACGATAAGTAAATTTAGCTAATTTTTAGAAAAATTAATAGATTTCCGCTTGCCCAAAAACTGTTCCGATTTGTGCAACTTTCAGCTTTTTAATTTTGAAAAAATAACTAACGAGAGGTCTGCTGGGGATGAAAAGATTTTCAACTTTTTGCGTGGACATTTATTCTTTATATATTTGTGTCAGATATTATTTGTATATGGACAAAAAAGAAATTTTAGATAAAATAGAGTACGTTATATGCTGTGTTGGCGCTTTTGCTTCTAAATATAGCTTGACAAATGCTCAGGCTTACGCTTATTTGCGTCGTTTTAGTGGCATCGATTTTTTGATAGACTGCTATTCGGCTGAGCATACGCTGTCTATTGATGATGCTGTGGATGATATCCAGTCCATCTGTTTCCGGAATGGAGGACGGATACTATGATTACTTTATATCACGGAACAAATGTCGAAATTCTTGAGATTGACCTGTCCCTCTCTAAAAAGGGAAAGGATTTTGGTTGCGGCTTTTATTTGAATTCCAATAAGCAGCAGGCTATGGATATGGCCAACAGGACTTATAAGCGGTTAATGAAAGGTAGTCCCATTGTTAACGTGTATTCTTTTGACGATTCCGTAATAGAAACTCCTGGATCTTTAAAAATAAAAATCTTTGATGATTATTCCATTGAATGGGCCGACTTTATATTGAAAAACAGAAAAAATGGTGGTGATGAGCCTATTCATCCTTATGATATTGTGATAGGTCCCATTGCAGATGACACTGTCGGTGTCCAAATCCGAAGATATGTAATGGGGTATATCGGCATGGAAAATTTAATTGAAGAATTGAAGTTCCGAGGAAATCACGCAGTTCAGTATTTTTTCGGAACATCAAGGGCTATTAGTCTGTTAAAAAAATGTCCACATGAATAACGATATACAATTTCAAATAGAAGGTCTGTCCTCCGAGTTGGTTGCACTTCTGATGAAACGTTACGGATGGAGTATGAAACGTGCGTTGGACGAGCTGTTTTCTTCTGAAACCTATAAGCGGCTCTGCGACCCGGATTGTGGTTTATACTATGAAAGTGCTGTGTATGTATTCTCCTACCTTCAGAACGAAATTGAGACGGGGGAGGTGAAGTAGTGGTTTATCACTTCCCCTTTCCCGAGTTTCTCACAATTATATCAATGAGTTTCTTTATCTGGTCGTCCTTGCTCTTTAGCTCGTCATCCTTGTCCTTCAACTGTTTCACCAGCGTTCTCACCGCCTCCTCCAGCGTGTCATTATCCTTGCCTGACAGGCGTCTTGCCATGGCGGAAAATGTATCAGAGAGCGAGGGAACATCCAGGTCCGTCATCTTGCTGGCAATTCCCGATAGGGAGTCCTTCTTCATTTCATTGTCGCGCTCATTCTGAGTCTCCGTGGCGGGAGGGTCCAGAGCCACGCTGTCGTTCATCATATTGCCCTCGCCGGTCAGCAGCCAATGGGCGGAAATCTCTTTATAGACAGATAAAATTTCACTTAACTGAGCCCCTCCAATTTCACTGCACAGACTTTTGCCTTTGAGGTTAGCATACGATATGTTAGTCTTTTGGCAAAATTCTGTCTTTGCAATCCCTTTCAGCTCAAGGTACTGCAACAATCTTCGTTTTATTGGTGAAATTTTATCCATTTAATTTGAAAATACTAAATTTTATACTATCTTTGCGTGTATGATTTTCATAAAATTACAAAAAATGGAAAATATCAGCAAACTGTTATCCATAAAGAATTATAAATCTTAGTGATTTTGTAGATTCTGCATCTATTTGAAAAGATATGGTATCTGTCATATCTGCTGTTAAACAGGTAGGCGCGAGTCGAATTTTTAGGTCCGATATGAATATAACTGCCACCCCAAATGAAATGGAAAAACTATAAATCATAAAAATAGATATGAACAGATTTTTACTATTGTTGCCAATGCTTTTTTGCCTGAATGTCTTTGCCCAAGATTTGATAGTGACTCAGAGGGGGACGAAAATACATTGTAAGGTGGTTTCGGAAGACTCGATGTATGTCAAGTACAAGAGGGTGAATGATATGGATGGCGAAGTGTGTATGGTGCGAAGAAACTCGATAGCGAGTATTGAGTATGAGAAAAAACAGATGACATCATCCGATAGCATTCTCAAAAACAGGTGGAACTGTGATGTCATTAAGGAGAAATCGGGAGACAGTATTCTGTGTTTTGTCCAAATGGTGGGTGAGGATATTATTTCGTATAAAAAATTGGAGAACCCTCAAGGACCAGCTTATACGGTTCATGCCATGGGAGTTTCACAAATAAGGTATGCCAATGGTCAGGTGGACCATCTGGAAGCGGATGCCGTGAATAAAAATTTGGATAAAAAGAATAATAAGGATTATTCGCAGGACTGCAATAAATTGGGGTCTGATATTTTATGGGACAAGAGTGGAAAACTGTATCGGGGCCGCAAAAAATTGGGAGTGATTGAAACTTCCCGCATGATGGAGGCTTGTGCGCCAGAGTACAAGGCGAAATATAAGGGAGGCCATGTGGCGAGTATTGTTGGTAAAATTCCTTTCTTTACAGGTATTGTCTTTCTGGGTATGGGGGTAATAGAGAAAAATCTGGTGGCATCAAAGCTGGCGGATGATTCGGGTAGCAATACTTTGATTGAAGGTGGCATGGTTATGGTAAGTATCGGTGCTCCTCTGATGATAGGAGGTAAGTGTATTGAACGGAACAACCTGAAGGCGTTCTATCGTTCTTTTGTGCACGATGATGCTTATGTGCCGATGGAAAATGAATGTTCTCCTCTTGAATTGAATTTTGTTGGCGGATATAATAAAGTCGGTTTGTCTTTGACTTTTTAGATTTGTCAGGCGTATGATATTTAAGTGGCTATGTTGCCAATATTTTAATTTTTTAGTTAAAGCTGAGTCTTTCCATAACGGAAGGCTCAGTTTTTTT
>OBMA010000680.1_pt1 | contig 20549 bp, 11 predicted proteins | sample 1539141 | NCBI WGS metagenome assembly OBMA01 (sample SAMEA3991484, study PRJEB22521) | metagenome | biome: anthropogenic terrestrial biome; feature: sewage plant; material: raw primary sludge | place: Sweden | collected 2012-09-26
TTCAGACGAAATAACCACATTAGATTGGAATAGTTATCTAGTTCCTCAATGGGGGGTTATAATAATAAATAAAATGCCGTTGAAGCCAAATTCAGTCATTAGCGAAGATTATTTAGAACCTATGATGTACCGTTTTGCGACAGATATTTTTCAACTATTGGGATTAACGGAGGGCTCGCAAGATTTGTTATCACCTTATATTACCATAGATTCATTCAAAAGGTTGACAATTTTACAGAATCTAGATAAAGCTACGGAAACATTATGGTCGTTAGTGAAATTAACTCAACAATTTCAGGGCATGTCTATCCCACGCGAAGTATCGGATAATGTTATCGAAGCTTTAGACTTAAGGCTACAGATTATTGATTTATTAAATGATCCTGGAAAGGGTGGAGATATCGTCTGGAACAATGCCCTGCATCTAAGTAATGAATTGGTTAAACTATGCGAAAAGGCATTTTTCAATGGAGAAATGGTTCAACAAAATTTCTTCCCACAAGAGCACATGATAGCTGTGTATTTACCTTTATTAGGCCCAATATCGGCAGTCATGTTCTTTGGTTTCTACAACGTGATGAAGGAAAAGAATCAAAAGAGTAAAAAGAATGGAACCGAGAGAGAAGTTGCTAAAGAAAAATTAGAGTTGAAAGAGGCTCAAAAATTACATGCTATTGATGGTGAAGATGAATTATGAGTTGATAACTAAACTACAATTACCAATATTTTGAATGCATGTAGTGTAAGTACAGGTATATCTATATATTATGTATATGTAAGAGTACCATATAAACGGTAAGCATATTAAGATCAAATTAGTTGGGGCTGTAAATAAAAATCACCACTGAGCCTTCATAAGGATATAATGAGTTTGCATAACCTTTAATTCCTCTAATTCGTCCAAGAACTGTAATGATCTGAGCCTTTTTCTTTCAGATTCGGGAATCTGTGCATTGAAAATTTCCCACATGTCATTGACAATAACGTTGGGAGCCGCAGACCATCTCGAAGCGTATTTCTCTTTAGAATTATACGTCATCAACGTGGGCATTTCCAAATTCCTTGATTCTTTCAAGTTGGACTGCATAATGGCGCCAAATCGGTCATTCGGTTGAGAACCACCAATTGGATCGTAGGATATCCATAGTCCATGTGAAAACTTCGACATGATTGTATTTATTAGTAATTGAGACTCATTATTATGCATGTAGCACAAAAGACACTCAGATATTACGATAGTGGGTATTTCGCGCTTAGTGCATACGTCTAACAAACGGGTTGTTTCAGTGATATCGTTCAAATCACAAGCAGCAAGTTTATATCTTTCTTGATCAATCAAAAAGGGTGATTTTGCTGTATCTTCCTTTGACAAACCGAGGGAGATACGCAAAATCTCACTTTCACGCAAAATACTATTCTTCAATTCTACTGATTCGTTGTAGTCAATGTCCACATAAGCTAAATGAGGGAACATTTGTAACAGGGGCAGCATTCGTAAATCGGAACCGCAACCTAAATTTACCACTTGAACCTTCTCATTTGCAACCAAAAATTCCAATATGGCCGCGTCTATCCCCACAGTACGCAAGTATGTCCCATAGTTCATTACCGGGAAGGAAGACCGCATTGCTTTGTCTACTTTTCCAAAAGCTCGCCTACTAAATTTCTTGAGAGTAATCAAGTAGCTGCGATGCCATTCTGTATACTTTTTGGATAGGTCCACCGACAATCTTTGCAGGCCGCTTGAAGGAAGATATCCGACTGATATAGCAGCTAATTTGCACGACAACGCATCATAGTCAGTCTGCTGTATGATTCTCTCCATGGCGACTTGTTTGTACTCTTTATCATCTAGTTTATGCGGAGTCACAAGGACCCTGACCCATCTTCTTTTTCCCCTATCTTTCCAACTCCAGATTTTTCAGCCTTTGAACCCAGGCGCAAGGCGCAATTGCCCAGAACTCAATCCCCTTGCTTGACCATCTGATGAACAGATAAGTACCTCTTATCTGTGCGTTCTGCTCAGAAGTTTCGCTGCAGTTTTCATTGATTGATAACATAGTGTGCTGCTGACGGAATCGCCTTAAAATGCCTGTACGAAGTAAAATATGGCAGCCGCTGCACTAAACCTTGTAGTGCTCGCTCTTACTTTATTGCGATTCCCACAATCCAAAATTTGCAGTCGCCGCTACGATGGTGTCTGACAACTTCTTCCACATACCAATGTACGTCTTGCCTTCACACCTTACTGCTTCTTATGGCATCCCATATTGGATCCCTCACGTCGCCGCGACAGGCCTTGGACGCCAGCCGTTGCGTTGCACTTGCCAAAGTAACTCACTTGCCAGGGTCTCAGCGATGCACAGAAGAAGGCGGTCCCTTCTTGGAAGAGAGAAATTGTTTACATAACTATATAGTATCTCACAGATACAAGCATACGGTAGCCATAATATACTTCGCAAACCGTACCTTTTTGCGTAAGAAATACACATATAGTAGGTTTTGTCGCCTCCTCTTCCCCCTTTGTCTCAGCATAGCATTAACATAGGTGCCTCAGAGTGACAAAGAGAGAAATAGTTAACTAGAATACGGTGCAAATTCAGAGAAAAAATATCAGATTCTATTCTATTTACCCCCCCTATAACTGCAGAATCGTACATTTGATCAGCAAGTACCATGGGTAATTCCGGTTCGAAACAACATACCAAGCACAATAGCAAGAAGGATGACCACGACGGTGACAGGAAAAAGACACTAGATCTCCCACCACTGACAAAATCGGATACTACACATTCGCTGAAATCGTCAAGGTCGCTGAGGTCGCTGCGGTCGAAACGCTCAGAGGCGTCGTTGGCATCTAATGTTCAAGCTCAAACGCAACCCCTCTCCCGCAGATCGTCCACTCTGGGAAACGGCAATCGCAACCATAGGCGATCAAACAACGCCCCAATCACTCCTCCTAATAACCACTACCTAACCTCACATCCCAGTTCGTCAAGAAGACTCTCTTCCTCTTCGAGAAGGTCGAGCATGGGGAATAATAACAATTCAGAATTGCCCCCGTCAATGATCCAGATGGAGCCCAAATCACCCATCTTGAAAAATAGTACAAGCATGCATTCCACTAGCTCTTTCAACTCTTACGAAAATGCGTTGACTGATGATGACGACGATAGGGGGGATGATGGCGGCGAGAGCCCCTCAATGGCCAAAGTTACTCGCATCAACACTAGTTCTTCCGCAGATAGAGGCTACAAGCGTACTCCTTTAAGACGTCATAATTCATTACAACCGGAAAAAGGTGTAACAGGATTTTCCTCGACTTCATCGAAATTACGCAGAAGATCAGACAATACTCTGCCAGCAAGTTATCCTTTAAATGCAGAAGCAGGAGGGAATGGCAGCGACTATTTCTCAAACAGATCAAACTCGCATGCATCATCCAGGAAGTCGTCATTTGGCTCCACTGGGAATACAGCTTATAGCACACCACTGCATTCACCTGCGTTAAGAAAAATGAGCTCGAGGGACAACGACGATAGCGGAGACAACGTCAACGGTAGAGGCACCTCACCTATCCCTAATCTAAACATAGACAAGCCTTCGCCGTCAGCGTCGTCAGCGTCAAAAAGAGAATATTTAAGTGCATATCCAACACTAGCTCACAGAGATTCATCATCTTCACTTAGTCCGCGGGGCAAAGGACAACGGTCTTCATCGTCTTCCAGTTCCAGTCAAAGAATATATGTTTCCCCACCATCTCCCACAGGTGATTTCGTACACGGGAGTTGTGCAGACGGTGATAATGGATCTAGGACTAATACTATGGTCGAAATGAAAAGGAAAAAACCAGTTCGTCCAGTGGACATAGATGAAATTATCCAGAGATTACTAGATGCCGGCTATGCCGCAAAGAGGACCAAGAATGTTTGCTTAAAGAATTCCGAGATTATTCAAATTTGCCATAAGGCTCGTGAATTATTCCTTGCCCAACCTGCTCTCTTAGAATTATCTCCCTCGGTAAAAATAGTGGGTGATGTTCACGGCCAATATGCAGATCTTTTGAGACTTTTTACCAAATGCGGTTTCCCCCCCATGGCAAATTACTTATTTTTAGGCGATTACGTAGATCGCGGTAAGCAGTCCCTGGAGACCATTTTACTATTACTATGCTATAAGATTAAATATCCTGAAAATTTCTTCCTCTTAAGAGGCAATCATGAATGTGCCAATGTTACAAGAGTCTACGGGTTTTATGATGAATGTAAACGACGTTGTAATATCAAGATTTGGAAAACCTTTGTTGACACGTTCAACACGCTACCGTTAGCAGCCATCGTCACAGGAAAAATATTTTGTGTTCATGGTGGACTATCACCTGTTCTAAATTCCATGGACGAAATTAGGCACGTTAGTAGGCCCACCGATGTACCCGACTTCGGCTTAATTAATGACCTTTTATGGTCGGATCCTACAGATTCATCGAATGAATGGGAGGATAATGAGCGTGGAGTTAGTTTTTGTTACAATAAAGTGGCTATTAATAAATTTTTAAACAAATTCGGATTCGATTTAGTGTGTAGAGCACATATGGTGGTGGAAGATGGTTATGAATTCTTTAATGACAGAAGCTTAGTTACAGTGTTTTCGGCTCCCAACTATTGTGGTGAATTCGATAACTGGGGTGCTGTCATGACCGTTAGTGAAGGCCTACTCTGTTCTTTTGAGTTGTTGGACCCACTGGACAGTACCGCTTTGAAACAAGTGATGAAAAAAGGCAGGCAAGAACGTAAATTAGCCAATCGCTGAAAAACTAGATATTAATGTTGCAGTTAATAAGCTCATTGAAAACTTTCTTTGGTTGTTCCTCTTCCTTCTTTTTTTCGCCGATAAAGTTGTCGTTATAGTTTCACTTATATCTTACGAGAATCTAAATAAGTAAATATTAATATTATTCAATTTCTCATTTCCTTTCCTCTGGGTTTTTTGAGAGTACGAGTTTTATTGCTCGCTTTTTGTATTTTCACTTTGCCGGCTTTTTCACTATTCCCTATTGTCTTAATAAAGTTCCTGCTTGGGCCCAGTAAACTTTTAAAATTTATGTGCTGAAAGAAAGTTGAAACAATCACAAGAGGAGAGCAGATTTGCCAAAAAAAGAATCTGAGCTGTTTGTTCCTGTCTAATACTAAAAGATATAAATAAACAATATGTATACAAAAGAGTACTACTGGTTTTCACAATATATGATAATAACAAGCACTTTGGTGCTCACCATAATATGGTCCATCTTACCATCATCGCTGGGTGAGGCTGCACCAAAGCAGTTTATCAACACGCTATTGGACATCTTCCCACAAAGAAGATGGATTATTACCTTGGAGAGCATAATGCTGATGGGCATGCTATGCACATACATCGGCCTTCTGATGTACAATGAAGATACATTAACACCGCCGCTAGATTCTCTATCTACAGTAACGGATGCCGGTGGTCAACTTGTAATAGAGGACGACCCGGACGTATTCGTTAAGAAATGGGCGTTTAAAGAAACAAGTGGTATTTACGATCTGCCTCTGATGGATGCCTGCCAACTTCTCTACCTATATGATAACGACCATACCAGCACATAGCTTTTCTCAGCACCTGTCCAGAGACATAACATCACAATCACATCGCCCCAGTAAATGCATACGCAAGATAAGATACAAACTGGCTACGGGAACACTACGCCAACGTGATTGGCAATTGTGCTCTAATAGTTACTCTATTATTGCTGTTAATTGACAATGTTTAGTCACGTGCAACACAATTCAAGTCACGTGGAAAGGCCTTCACATGGTGATCCATCTTCTACATCTTCATCGGTCCTGCATAAAGTCATAATATGGGGCTACTGGAATGTATGCACTTAACAGTACTATTATATGGTGAGGCTGTAATGCTTACCGTTTTGTGGCTATTCTCGTATTCTGTAGGCCCCCCCATACACATTTTTCGGTAACTGCGGCATATAGATGAAAGTTGAAATGAATATTCAAAAGAATATATATAATAATGCAGGAGATCAAGGAAGAATTAGATATGTATAAGAGTGATGGTAGAGGCAAAAAATAAAAATTAAGCAGGAGAATGAATCGTGTTGGTATAGACGTAGATCATATGATAGGGGTCCTGCTGCTGGCCGTAGTGGTGGTGTTTTGGGTTGGCGCTTCGTGTTTGACTAATGAATTGCTCGAGACAAACGCGTACAATAAACCTTTCTTCCTTACTTATCTAAACATATCATCGTTTGCTCTTTATTTGACGCCAGATCTATGGAGGATAATCCAATCAAGAAGGAAGAGCTTGCAGGAACGGACAGAACGAACATTACCTATTCACACACAAGAATCTTTTTCAGAGTTCCTACCTTTACTATCTTCAACTCCTTCTACTTCTTCTAATTTGTCTTCGATAGCGGACACGAAAGTGAAGGATACAATGAGGTTGAGTCTGCTATTTTGCGTCTTGTGGTTCGTGGCAAATTTGGCGGCTAACGCTGCTTTGTCGTATACCACAGTGGCTTCGTCAACAATTCTTTCATCGACATCCTCATTTTTTACCTTATTTCTTGCCACTAGTCTAGGAATAGAAACTTTTTCGACAAAAAAACTGCTGGGGTTATTTGTGTCTTTGTTTGGAATTATCTTAATTGTGATGCAATCCTCGAAGCAACAGGATTCTGTGAGTGCTTCCTCCTTTTTGGTAGGTAACACTTTAGCACTGCTGGGGTCATTGGGTTACAGTGTCTATACAACCCTTTTGAAATACGAAATATCATCCAAAGGTCTCAGACTAGACATTCAGATGTTTCTTGGTTATGTTGGTATCTTCACGTTTCTGTTGTTTTGGCCAATTTTAATAATCCTGGATATAACACATATGGAAACTTTTGAACTACCAAGTAACTTCCACATTTCTTTTCTTGTCATGTTAAATTGTATCATTATCTTTGTTAGTGACTATTTTTGGTGTAAAGCCCTCATTTTGACATCACCCTTGGTGGTTACCGTTGCCTTAACTTTTACTATCCCGTTAGCCATGTTCGCTGATTTTGTATGGCGAGAGGCATTTTTTACGCCTTGGTATATCATTGGTGTTATTTTCATTTTTGTTTCATTCTTTCTAGTTAACCATCGGGGAGAATCTGCTGTTGAAAAGGACTGTGCTGCGGTTGAAAAAGGACCTATCTTGGATGCCTAACGTGATTATTTCTTCTTTTTATGCAATTTTTCACATAATATAATTATATGTCTCCCATTTTTATATATTCAAAAGTTAATGTCTATAAATGCCCTATCTGACTTATTGTCTTATTTTTTTGCATGGTATGTATATCTTAGAAGCTTTTGAAAGGAAAAGTAAAACAAATAAAAACGGTTCAAGAAAATGATGTGAACCTGATAGAATAAAGTTGAGGGAGAAAACATATAATTTACTGTGTAACAAGAAGGTTATTAAACATTTCTATTAGGTGCTTCTTCTTTGCCGCATGACAACTTTATTACAGCTCTTGTCAAATTATTATAAGGCTAAATTAGATTCAGAACGAATATACAATGAATATGTTCAGTCGCAGTATGAGTTTGCATCTTTAGACAAGTTGAACAACAATAAAGGTGACCCAAAGAAAGTAGTTGATGAGACATTATTTTTGCAGAGGCAAATTGCCCAGCTGAATAAACAGTTACAACTTTCATTTCAAGAGAATGAAAAACTATTAAGCGTACAGAAGAATCAAAAAGCTCTTTATCAAAGTAAGTTATCCAGCAAGGATGCATTCATTGATGATTTGAAACTCAAACTGAAAGTCGAGCAGATATCTGTAGACAAACATAATAAGGAACGGACACCTTCAACAGGCCGTGATGAACAACAGCGTAATTCAAAAGCGGCACATACATCAAAGCCCACAATTCATCTTCTTTCGCCAATTGTAAATCGCGATAAGCCTAATAATCAAACGAACGACAGGGGTGGCAACGATCCTGACTCGCCTACATCACAAAGAAGATCAAGAGGACTGAGATCTTTATTGAGTTCAGGTAAAAATACAATATTTGATTCAATATCCAAAAATCTCGACGATGAGATAAATGAAAATGCGCATATCAGAAATGATACCACATCTTCCAAGATAGCTGGCAAATCGCCATCAAGATTATCTGCGCTGCAAAAATCTCCAGAACTGCGTAAAGAAAGGAACAATATGATATTAAAGGAACACATACTGCGTTCAAAAGATGACCAAAATATCACGTCATCTAGAAAACTGGATAATATCGAGCTATCTAGTATTGGTGACTCTACTGCAATGACATCAAGGAGTTCTACCGTTAATGCAAATGACATCTTGGGAAATGAAGAGAACGACGGGATTACAAAGCTGAAAAGAGTTAACAAGTTAACCAGCTCTCCAGTTAAAAGGGATTGCAGTACAAACAAGAAAAGAAAACTCACAAAGCAGCGAATTGCCACGTTACCCAACTCAGATGAAGAATTGAGTAATAATTTAAATGTTGACGAGTTTGTATGAGTAACAGCTATCTACGTCCCTGCCCTTCCCTCTCTCTTTTACATACCAACAGTTTAGCATTTTCTTTATATAAATTACCATAAATACTGCCTCAGGCCGCTCAGCTTATATTTTCAAGTCTCTCCATTTGGCTGTTTGAGGTACCCAATTGTTGTATTCTTGATACGGCTGTTTCAACTATTCACATAATAAGTGTAGTCTAGTCTCTTCGATGAGCCTTTTATGCACCAAGGGAAATTAAATGAATTTCTACCAAACCTTATTCATTTTGAATTATGTAGCTCTGACATTTTGTTGTTTTCCTTGCGTGCCCAATGTTGCCAGCGTAAAAGTTATCGTAAACGTTATCGTAAACGTTATCCCCGTTTTGTAAATTTTATTGTCTTCGTAAAAAATAGAAACCAACACTTAAAATTGGTCCCATAAAAAATTGAGTCAGTTCCTTCATCGTGGTACAGTCAGAGTATTCTAAATTAATTAATTTACTGATAATTTAATAACATGAAGAAGAAAGATTGGATATTGAAGTTATCCACCAGGCACATATAACGCTCTAAATAATATTTGGATGTCGCACTAAAGTCCACGATGAAGAATAAAAAGCATCACTTGATCGTTCAATGAGCCAATCTTGGAAATTTTGACACCTCTATTAACCAGAACATCCAGCTTGTTGAGAACTGTTGGGATAATTCAGAAATGTAACTTTGAAACTCAAATAACTCAAGGAACGGGAGTCTTTCAAGATTTTGGAATAATTTGACCACTTTGTTTTTAAACAATTCGAGTGAAGGCCATGCGCTTCTTGTAAGCTTTGTTAATGAATCTATCTTTTAGTTAAAAACATTTCTTTCTTTATCCAATTGAATTATGCCATTCGATATTAAATACGACAACAGGAACACTGAAGAACGGGATACTCCCCCCCTTGTGAATGTGCTACAATAAACAGAATATCGCCACCCGGTTACTTCTTCTCTCCAATTCTTACTAAATTAGCGATAAATTCTACCCTTTCCATAACTGGCCGTTCTTCTGCAAGAGAATTTTTCCTACTTGAATAGGCATACTTGAATCTGAAAAGTAGTCATAGATAGTGAACTCTGCTTTATTAATAAAATTCCAGGATGTACTCTTGGAGATCGAATCAAGTTCCTAGAAATCCTTTGAGAAAGAAGCGGTGAATACCCGTAGGTAGGATTTTTTCACGTAATTAAACCGCCTTATCTTATTTGTTGCCAGAAAACTAGAGGATGGAATAAACATATTCCCTAATGGTGTGGCATTTACCTGTCTGTCTAGTTTCTGTTAGTGCATTCCAATGTCAGCTGCTTCGCTACATTGTTTCCAATGAAAGCTTGTATTTTCAGAGTCGAAAGCGTCGTCGCCTCTTTTTATGGATGAAAGAGCTCTGGCATGAATTTTCTCTGTAGTGAAAAAATGTTACGGCTAAAGACCGTAGAGTGACTTTCTTTGTTTTTCTGTTCTTGAATTTAGACACTTACTTCACAATAGTATAACAAGCCAGAAACTAAGTAATGATTTACGTGCCATTTTTTTTAGCAATATATGCATAATCCTTCTGACGCCTTCGCACGCGTCAATGAAAAGGGACATTGAAAAATCGACCGGTAAGTGCTTTCAATGAGATAAACATAATTCGAATATAGGGCATCTCGTCGTCTTAATTGCCTTGAAAAATAACTGAAGTCCTCATCAAGGAGGTCACCAGTAATTGTGCGCTTTGGTTACATTTTGTTGTACAGTAATGGGCGGTCAAGAAAGTATATCAAATAATAACTCAGACTCATTCATTATGTCGTCCCCCAACTTAGACTCTCAGGAATCTTCAATATCACCTATTGATGAGAAGAAAGGCACCGATATGCAAACCAAGTCGCTTTCAAGCTATTCTAAAGGTACGCTTCTCTCTAAGCAAGTACAAAATTTATTAGAAGAAGCTAATAAATACGATCCAATATATGGGTCATCTTTACCTCGAGGATTTTTAAGAGATAGAAACACCAAGGGTAAGGATAATGGGTTGGTTCCGCTGGTGGAGAAGGTTATACCTCCCATTCACAAGAAAACCAATAATAGAAACACAAGGAAGAAGTCATCTACCACCACGAAGAAGGATGTAAAGAAGCCAAAAGCTGCAAAAGTAAAAGGAAAAAATGGCAGGACTAACCATAAACATACCCCAATTTCAAAGCAAGAAATAGATACTGCACGAGAAAAAAAGCCATTGAAAAAAGGTCAGGCAAACAAGAAGAATGATCGCGATAGTCCTTCATCAACATTTGTTGATTGGAATGGCCCGTGTCTACGGTTACAATATCCATTATTTGACATAGAGTACTTAAGATCACATGAAATATATTCTGGAACTCCTATACAATCCATTAGTTTAAGAACAAATTCTCCACAGCCAACGAGCTTGACATCAGATAACGACACTTCCTCAGTAACGACAGCAAAGTTGCAGAGTATTTTATTTTCAAATTATATGGAAGAGTACAAAATCGACTTCAAAAGGTCAACAGCCATTTATAATCCAATGAGTGAAATTGGTAAATTAATTGAATACAGCTGCCTGGTCTTTTTACCTTCACCTTATGCTGAACAATTGAAGGAAACTATACTACCGGACCTAAATGCATCATTTGATAACTCTGACACGAAAGGTTTCGTGAATGCTATAAATTTATACAACAAAATGATTCGTGAAATTCCTAGGCAAAGAATAATTGACCATTTAGAAACAATTGATAAAATTCCTCGTTCATTCATTCATGACTTCTTGCATATCGTCTATACCAGGAGTATCCATCCGCAGGCGAATAAATTGAAACATTACAAAGCATTCAGCAATTATGTTTATGGAGAACTTTTGCCCAATTTCCTATCTGATGTATATCAACAATGCCAGTTGAAGAAGGGTGACACTTTCATGGATCTCGGTTCGGGAGTAGGTAATTGCGTAGTACAAGCTGCGTTGGAATGTGGATGTGCATTAAGCTTCGGATGTGAAATCATGGATGATGCTAGCGATTTAACTATACTGCAGTACGAGGAACTAAAGAAGAGGTGTAAGTTATATGGGATGCGTTTGAACAACGTGGAGTTTTCATTGAAGAAAAGCTTTGTGGACAATAACAGGGTCGCTGAACTAATTCCTCAGTGCGATGTTATCCTCGTAAATAATTTTTTATTTGATGAAGATTTGAATAAAAAAGTCGAAAAGATACTACAAACGGCAAAAGTTGGATGTAAGATCATAAGTTTGAAAAGTTTAAGAAGCCTCACTTATCAGATCAACTTCTACAATGTTGAGAACATCTTCAATAGATTAAAGGTGCAAAGGTATGATCTTAAGGAGGATAGTGTTTCATGGACGCATAGTGGCGGAGAGTATTATATATCAACAGTGATGGAGGATGTGGACGAAAGTTTATTCAGCCCTGCTGCAAGAGGTAGGAGGAACAGAGGTACGCCGGTGAAGTATACCAGATGAGGCACTTTGAACGGCTTTTAACGATGAGTATGAATAACTAAGTAGAAATAACATGTACACAAGTGTAACTTATAAAAATCAAAAAATAAAAAAATAGAAAGGGAGAGAATAAGAGTAGGTAATAATATGAATTAAAAGAAGGATAAGGCGCCGTGGACCAGGTACCTAAAAAGTAAAGTACCAGTTTATATTAACAAAAGAAGTTCAAGCTAAAAAGTAGCAATATGCGAAGGAAAGGAAAATAATTGAAGGAGGAGGCAGAGAACAAATTTAAATCAGGAGTGCAATATGGAAAAAATAGGAGCAGATAATTTTTCCTCACCATGTAGACTATCTAACACTAGCACAAAGTCATATTCCAGAATATGAGCACCCACTTGTCTGATAAGGTCGCCCGCAGCATATGCCGTTCCACCGGTGGCGAGAACATCATCCACGATAACCACGTTGGAATCAAAGGGAATGGCTTCAACCTGCATTTCAAAAATTTCTTCATGGTCTAATTTTGTGAATGTTATAGAAGCACACTCACCCGGCAATTTTCCAACTCTCCTTATTGGAACAAATCCAACTCCCAATGCCAGTGCTAGGGATGGCCCAAATAGAAGGCCTCTAGCTTCTATACCTGCAATAAAGTCGATCTTTTCTTTGCCGAACTTTTCTTCTAAATGCGTCTTGAACGTGTGTACCAACTTTTGGAATAGCGTGGGGTTGCCAATAATAGGTAAAAAATCCTCAAATTGCTCACCCTCTATGGGAAAGTCAGTGAACTGCCTAAATGCAGTTTTTATTTCCTTTGCGTAAGATTCAGAAATAGACATAGTGAGAGGCGGACAGGCAATGAACAGGCATATACACACGCACTCTCTTTTTTTAAGGAGCGAAAATTATCTGAACGATTGGTATGAACGGGTGCAAAATTTACTTTAACACCCAAAAAGTATATGCGTATATATATATATATTTATCCTTGTTATTTTTGTAAATTGAGCTATGCAACATAAGATTCCTGCGATGTAAGAACTACTTGCTAATCAAGAGAACTTCAACAATTTTCCATCGCAGAGACGAAAAAACTGGAAAAAAATAAAAAGAAAAAATTGAAAAAGAATCGCGACTTCCGATTACATAACCTTATACAGGAGTATGATACCATTCTTGACATCATCAACACACCATCGCAGACCCACGTGGCCGCTTCGTGTGCCTTGAAAATACAGCCTTAAACGCAATCTCATTCGCGTTCTGTGGAAATTGTCTCGGACTACACGCTGGGCGTGCATCACCAGTGAAAATGCCGTACCGCCCCGCTTCCGGTTTTGTTTTTATAAATCCGACTGGAGAAATAGACTTCTGGGTTTACACCCCGGAATAATACTAAAACCAAAACTGGAAAATAGGGCTACAGATGAGCAGGAAAACGTTGCCGGAAAAAGTTTATTTATCCGAGAGAATAATTGATGAAGAAGTAGCGGTATGCACAGTAGCGGCGGAAGTATTAGCAATTTTTACTCTGGTGTGCACAAGAGTGTTCATCATTTTTTTCACGGCTAGGATATGCCATGGAATATGGCCATCTTCGCCATCAGAGAGACCGTACCACACGTTTAGAGCAGCCAGGTTGCGAAACTCTTCTAAGATGGTTTCCAGCAATTGTGTACTATCAGAATGTGGACAGTTTAAAAGGTTGACTGCGAATTTGTCCCAAACCGTATCACCGTCGCATTTTTTGAATTTGATCAAAGCACCACTCCTAATAGCACAGCGATGCTGTGAGTGTGCCAGTGGGAACGGGTGCTGAAATACTATTCCATGGATGTCCTGGTCTATATCCCTTATTTCATAGTCGTCTAATCTGGTCATATCCATGCGTCCTCCAAACCTAGTGTCTTTGTAGATCGGCTTGAAACTAGGGTACAATTTGTCCTCATCTATGAAGGAGATTTTAGAGTTGTCATCCACACACACCACAGCAAGATGTATATTCCTACCAGAAAGTCTCCTCCAATTCATCAATTCATCATCCGGCAGTATGCCATTCAATCTAGTTAAAATTAGACATATTTTTCCGAATTTTTTAGACGCTAAATTTAGGGCCATATTCCATATTTGATTACATGCGTCGTCAAATTTTCCTCTGGAATTCCCGACGTACCACGTTTTCGTCATGCTGCCTTGTCCATAGCTATCTGAAAGAGCTGCAAAAACCCACTCTTTATCTACACTACGCGAGTATGCCAGGTGGATGTACGAGTCATAATATATTATAGAAGATGATCCTGTACTGTTATTCTGCTGCTGCTGTTGCTGTTGCTGTTGCATTTGCTGTTGCTGCATGGTTCTGAAATTCACTTTCTCCGGCAGCGTATGCGCAATGTGGGTGAACTTTACAGATTTTGGCGGCAGCATGTTATATATAGAAATTGCTACGTTGACGTACTGATCCACTGTCACCAGTACGTTTCTAATGAAATCCATAGGAATAACTTTCAAATATAGTTCAATGTTAGGCATCTTGGCACAAACTTCGTTCTTGATCACCTGAAAAATATTCGCCTTGTCTACTAATTCAGTCAGAGTTGCATTATCCAAGGGTAAAATTATTAATATTGGTGGCACGTTTTTGATGGAGTTCTTATTATTAGAACAGTATGAAACAATCTGCGCAGCTAACAACAGTAACTTGTTTTTATCAAATGCCTTCAAGTACATCAGTCCGGGCGGGTCTTCATTAGTTAGTTTAAGCAACTCACAAAACCCTAACTCTTGATTAATATATGTTTGAGATAGAGTTGGCGCAAATGACAGACAATCTTCTTTGAAAGATGAACTTAATAATAAGGATTTGAAGTTTTTTATTCCATTTGGAGGGCGAAAATTGAGGAACTTAATAAATGGCTGAGAGTCGTGTTTGACTTTGATTAGTTCGTGATGTTTCTTTACAAAAACGTACGGCTGCTTCATGTTATAGAATTTGGAGATCGTATCATTGCCATTTAATCTATCGAAAGTGGAAAATAACTGTAACATTGTGGTTGTTATTAAACCTTCTTGGCAATCTTTAACTCCCCTATAGGCGATCTTTGGAATACCGAGGTTTCCTAAGATATTATAATCAGTGACGACTTGTTCTGCAATTAAATCTAAGATGTCTTGTTCTTTTTCTGAAATTGTAACAACGGGAGTAGGCGTAATGAAAATGTCCGGTATAGATGCTAGCGGCATGTGTCTCAATAGAAACGGTAGACTACTTGATGATTCAAAAGATAAATTGGGGTCCGCCGGTGTGAATTCGGGGATACCACTCTTGTCTTTTGGTAGGTTAGAAATTTCAGAATTTACCATATTCGGCGTAAATTCGGACGGATTACTGGTAACATTATTATCTTCCAAGGTCATCTTTATATTGGATTCTATGGGTTGAATAGATGAATCAACGGTCTTCAGTGGTGACTCGGTCTGTGGTATATCATTTTGAGGAATTTTCCAAATAGAGTTGAAGCCTTCCTTATTGCTAGTGATATTAGCATCGTTTACTGAATTGAAATTTTCTTGCTTTATAATAGAGTCTTGTAGACTTGGGATCGAAGAGTAATTTATGTATTGAGGCTCATGAATATTAGTATTAGTACTGATGTTATCAGAAGGTTTCATGTCGTCGCGTACGTTCAATGACTTTAGATCCTCATCGCTGCTACCGTTCTCTTCTTCATCCTCTTCCTCTTCAGAGCTAGAAAGATCCGCCATAGAAATATCAAAGTTTAATGCTTCCTCCTTTTGCAACGGACTGAAGGAAAATTTCCCTCCAGATTTGTATTTGTTATCAACATTGTTTTCTATTATGGGGTTAAAATTCAGTGGAGCGAACACACTTTTGCGTCTATCGCGGGGTGTTTCCACAGGGAGTGGCGCACCTGGGTCCATATATAATGGACTCGTTGGCAAGGTCATTTCATCTATCGGAATATCCAAATATTTCCTCTTTCCATTTAATCTTTTTGTAGTTCCGCTCATCGTACGGATATTCGGTTTTTCAGATGAGGGAAAAAATGGAATATCTTTACCAAGATCAGTATGCATTTCCTTGTTATTTTTATTAATGCTTTTATTGTTATTATTTTCTTCTTCATCAGACATTTCGAACATATCCTCGGTAATTTCGTCCGATATACTTTTGTTCGATTCGTTTGTAGAATTCGATTTATTGCTATCGCCAAATAAATCCTCATCCTCATCCTCACCAAACAATTCCTTGTCTACCATAGAGTCACTTTTATCACTTGGCAGATTTTCGTTCTGTTCTCGTTGTTCCAGTGTTCCCTCTTTATTATGAAGTGTGTCTACGCTTCCTGTCTTGCTCACGGAATTATTTACCTTTTCGAGTGATCTACCATTTGCCTCCAGTTCCGTTTTCAGTGGGCTGTTCTCTAAGTCATTTGATACTGTAGTTTGTTTCCTATCATTAAATAATTCATTCTCATTGATGTTATTATTAGGGGTATTTAAGAAAGCTGGAGCAAATTGATCGCTGGGCGACAGCATTAATTTATCAATGCCTGTGAAATTAGGGGAGAAATCTTTCGGAGATATCTTATTAGTTTCTTGGACAGAATGATAAGAAGCGGGTTGAGAACTAATTGAGTTGTTCTTATAATGTTGAAACTGTTCTGTATATGCTCCATCTGAGCTTAAGGGATTTGTACCAGCAATATTACTGCTCAATACGCCGGAACTTCCTGGAGTCCTATAGGCAGCTGTTTGCTTTAATTGTATGAAATCATCAATGGCATCCAGAGCATCTTGCAAACAGTGAAATTCTGATGGATCTCCGGAAGTAGAATTTTCTATATCAGCTACTGGTTGGGCGAAGATTAAATGCAGCGGCCATACTAGCTTCTTTGCTTCAAGTAAGGGAGTTAAATACGAAGCTATAGTAGGTGTGTGGCCGTTGAGATGTCCTAAGTCAGGAACAACAGCAACCCATTTCAAATTTTTTTTATTTTGTAAGTTTATACCATGAGATACACTTAACGTCGTCAAGAGAAGTTCTGTATGTTTTGGTGGCGTTATCAAGTATCCTTGCTTGGAAGCAGGGGCCAAATGCATCCTTATTCCAGATGGTGCTAAATAAAGCGCATGCTTTGAAAGGAAAGATTCTTCCAAATTTTCCTCCTTCATTGGTACTAATCCCATGTTCTTGGCACATAACGACACTGTGAGATCTCCGTTTACAAAAAGGTGTGGTTCTAGCTGTACGAGATAATTTGGCACTCCGCTTAATGATATGCAGGCATTCCCAAATTGTATTAGCTTATTGTGTGAACCTAATGCCAAATTAATGTAAATTTTCCTTCTTAAAGCTTTTAAAAAAAGAGCATAGTGTGGCGGTAAGTTTGGCTTTGAATAATCGGCAGTGAAAGTTCCGATTTTATCTGGGCTCACCGGTTTATGTTCTATCGCAGGAGGTGTCGGTACCGGATCATCATTTATACTGAAACACCATAAATCCCTTGAAAGCAGCGCAACTAGAGTCTTTGGATCCTGCTTCCGTAGCATGAATTCCATTTGGATAGACCATTGATCGTTTTGGGCTTTAGAAATGTACTGATGATAGTTGATCTTTTTGATTTTCTCCACTCTATAGAAGCTGGATAAAACATCCTCAAGTCTGTACGTGGAAGCGTCAGAACTCATACTACCTCCTCAGATCTTGATATCCAGCTTAAACGTTCTTAAAATATAGTTACACCTTACTTCAACAAAGTAATTTCCGATTTCACACCATTCGTCTTAAAGGGTTGTTGTAAGAGTGTACTACAATAAATACTACACTACTTGATCCGGCACTACCCGGTCCCTCCACCTGAAAAAATGTTTCAATTCTTCGCTTTGTTAAGCGCGAATATATCGATGCTATTTTCTAAGGATTGTTTATTCAGTATGATAAAACAATGAACAGCAGGAAATGCGGAGGAGAATCACTTACTCGGCTGTTATTCATCTTCTTATTATAAAAGAATTGCTCCATTTTGGTTCGATCCCTTAATGCCTTACAAAATCAACCGAATGAAAAATTCGCTCGAGATAAATGAAACCGGAGGTACCTTATTGGTTGATGAGCGGAAGAGATTAAGAATAGGTGAGTTATATCGCTACAAGTTTTCCGTGAACAAAGATGTAATTAAGGAACAAGGGCTAGATGTATCGCATCTATTCTTGAGGATCAAGAACGAGGAAAGCGCGCTTCTGCGACCGCTTTATTTGACGGGGCCATATTCTTTTTACATCGATGTTAGGCCGCATAACTATAATGAGAATCGCAAGTTTCCAGGGAAGGAAATTATTCCATTTGTTGAAAATCTAAAGCCGGACGAAAGATTTAAAGTAAAAATATTATTGAATGAGAATTCTAGAGTTGGCGACACTTCTCTTTATTCATGGACAATAGATATAATTTCGCAGTTGGCGGTAACCACAATTCCGAAGCTGGAATTTTCGTTTAGGATAGGGACTACAAGGAAGGTGGTCAAGAAATCGAATGGGCTCTTTAAGAGTATTGAAGGTGTCTCTTTAGAGATGTGGGATACTGAAACCCTTTGGGATTTACCACCAAAATTTCCAGAAAAGCCTGTACATCTCGTTATTATGACACATGGTATATTTTCTAATATCGGGTGTGATATGCTATATATGAAAGATAAAATTGAAGAAATGACGTTTCCTATGGATGAGTCTATTAATCCGAATATAATTGTTCGAGGTTTTATGGGCAACGTCGGGAAATCAGGTCACGGTATACATTGCTTGGGCGTTAGAGTTGGAAAGTATGTGCTTGAGACTGTTGATAAGTTGAATAAAAAGTACAAAGTAGACAGGATATCATTCATTGGCCATTCCCTAGGAGGGCCAACTCAATCCATGGCGGTGCGTTACATAAGTATTAAAAGACCAGATTTTTTTGATGCAGTTAAAGGTGTTAAACCCGTTAATTTTATTACGTTAGCTAGTCCTTTCATCGGTGTTATTGGCGACTTCCCCTTTTATTTGTCTGTTCCACTGGATATGGGCGCGCTTGGTTTGACAGGAAGGGACTTGAATTTAAAATATACACCGTTAACGTCCAAAGATGGGTTGTATGCAGACGATGAAGTGTACCCAGAACATTCCAAGTACATATTAGAAATTCTTCCACAGGCGCCGGCTAAAAAAGTATTTGAGTCTTTTAAGAGGAGAACGATATATGCCAATGTCATGGATGATGGTATTGTTCCATTACGAACTGCTGCACTTTTGTATCTGGATTGGCGAAGCATACACAAAGTCCAGAAAATTAGGAAAAAAAATAAGAACTCTCCAACTTCAAGCGAGTTTGTGTCCTCCGATAGCCCAGAGAGTAGTGGAGCATCATCACCTTCAAACGAAAATGGTAACAACGTCGGGGAGATTCCTGCAGAAAGTCCAAACAAAAAAGCGACGTTGCAGTGGACTTTACCTCAGGCCGTTATCCACGGAAGTAAAATAAATAAATATAAGAGAGGACAAACTAATGAAGCCAACTCAGATTCGGATAATGAACAAGGAGTATTTCTTGATGGTCAAAAGTTCGAACCTCCAAAAGAAGCCAATACTGTATTGTCTGCATTATCGGTATTGACAGCTGCCATACCAGATCAGGAGTATATCAAAAACCCGGCTGTAAGGAAAGATGAAGTCATTCATGATAAACTTTATCACCCGGAAGAATTACCTCCGCCGCATTATGAGAATAGGCCTATCGTTAAGAAGCTTATATATCCTAATGAGAGTGTCAACAGGATTCAAGAGCGCATTGCTAGAGAATGGCAAGAAACGATGACTTGGAGAAAAGTATTAGTGCAGATCCAGCCTGATTCCCATAACAATATCGTAGTAAGAAGAAGATTCGTTAATTTATACGGCTATGTTGCTGTGGAACACATGGTTGAGCACCATTTCGGATCCAAGGTTTGTAGCGAGCTGGCTGAAGATGCAAATGAGCCAAAAGATGAGCCAAACCAGTCATCGCAAGCGGACCGGTCGAATGAGTATAACGAGGGGGAAATATCAAAGGGCGCGGAGAATGCCACATGAGTTTGATGATTTATAATGTATACGTAAAAAAAAATATCATAGATGAAATAAAAGTTTCTTAAGAATATCACAATGACCACAATAAAGTGTGGATGTTGTTTAAAAAACAGATAGCCCTGTAGGGGGCTCGAACCCCTAACCTTATGATTAAGAGTCATACGCGCTACCGATTGCGCCAACAAGGCTATTTCGTTGGAAAAACTAATTAATTTTGGAAGTAATAGGACATTAAACATGTTTGTTGCAATGAAACTTTAAAATATCATCTGTTTAGTTTTATTCATGTTACTAGTTGGAGAGAATGTGGATTTTGATGTAATTGTTGGGATTCCATTGTGATTAAGGCTA
>OBMA010000681.1_pt1 | contig 20526 bp, 22 predicted proteins | sample 1539141 | NCBI WGS metagenome assembly OBMA01 (sample SAMEA3991484, study PRJEB22521) | metagenome | biome: anthropogenic terrestrial biome; feature: sewage plant; material: raw primary sludge | place: Sweden | collected 2012-09-26
AAAATTTTTAAAAAAAGGGAGGGCAAAAAAATTGTCCTCCCTTAAATTATCAATAAATCATCTTAGCCGAACCAGTCCGGATTATTAAGAGCTACCCAATCAATAGGGAAAACACCCTCTTCTGCAACGATAGTGCAGTCTATACCCCTCTTCTTAGCCAAAGCCAAAACCTTTTTTTTGACCTCCTTCGCCTGTGCGAATGTCACATAAACGTAATTATGAGTTAAAACATTTTCTCTTGAAGAGAAGAAAAAATCTTGGCACGGGAAATGGGAATAAACGTAAGAGACGAAGTCCACCATCGTTTCTTTTTTTTCTTTATCACAAGAAATTTTCAAAACACCTTGATATTTCATAAATCTATTTATTAAAATTGTTTGTTATTTGACTATATAAAATTACAAAAAAAGCGGAAAAAAACAAAGTAAGAAGGCATTTTTATTTGATTTATTTTTCTGAAATTCAGCTATTTAGCAGTCGGAAACCTCCAGTCCCAGCGGACTTTTCCCCCTTTATTATTATCTTTGTAAATGTATTGGTCAAACTCGGTTCTATGATAAGTTCCGAAATCCTATTTTGAAAAATATATTCAGAATAGGATTGTTTTTTTGATATTTCTGGGTATCTTTGCCGTGTTCTGAAGAACACTTAATCGCACCATTATGGAATTGAAAAATTTAAATATTGTATTTTCTTAATCGCACCATTATGGAATTGTGACAATAAATTTTTCAAAAAAGACAAAAGCGGCTCAATGAAAATCGGGTCGCTTTTTTTATGTAAAAAGCCCAGCAGGTAAAGCTGGGCTTTAATAATAATCAGAAAATATCATCAGGCAATGATGACGATACGAAAGGATAATCTGGGGAGTCGTCCAGAAGTTTGTTAAGGTCGATACCCTGTGAAGAATAATAGGTCAGAATGGCGATAAGCGTCTTGCCTGCACCGCCAGAAGTTTCCACATTTCGGATATTGTGGTATTCTTCCCCGATATGTTCTCCAAGTCTTTGTCTGGAGAGTCCCAGGAATTTTCTTACCTGTATCAATTTTACAAGAACGTTCTCATTCATAATCAGAAGCATTTATCAGGATGATTTTTAGAAAGCCAGTCACCCAGTTCACGCATAGCGGTTGCCAGTTGTCCGACGTTCTGTATGTTGTCGTATAGCATTGTCACCTTTTGGGTGGCGTTGAATTGTTTGTTTTTCCAGGTACATACAATATTATATTGAGTATCGGTGCAACACCAGGAATCCGTTTCGGTTCCTTTTTGTAGTAAGTATCTTTCGTTCATGTCTTTTAGTATTAGCCATTAGCCTTTTCAACACGTTTTTTCAGGTCAAAGAGGTCAGGCTGCTCCTCTGTTGCGTTCATTATTATATCCATCTGTCTTTTTATCAAAGCCTTAATGTCCTCTCTTATCTGGTTTTCATTCTCTTTTAATTTTTCGTGCATGGCTGCATCTCTTGTTTTTTGCAGTATTGACTTAAAGCCAGCCATTTTTCTGAAAAAGTTTTCAATCTTGTCAATAGAGGATTGAGTGTTACGGATAAGAGAATATCTGTCATCAAAAGATGTTGATTTTACGGTTTTGATAAGAGAAGAAATCATATCATATACACTCACCACTCCATCAGGTTTTTTCTGTTTGCGTTCCCGTTCAAGCCAGTCCTTTATATTTTCGACCAGTTCGGCGACAGATTCAATGATTTTGTTTTTGGCAGTCTCGAAGTCAGACTCATTGTCAATTACGTCCTGCTCTATTCTGTTAGTCTGGTTTTCCAGTTCACTTTGGAAAGTGATAATTTTCTTAATTATCTCATGTCCGTAATTGGAAATGGATTCAGCCAGTTTGGTATCATGGGAGCCCTCTTTTGTAAAAAGGGAAGAAATAAATTTATCCACGTCCGAAATGGAAGCAATGGAAGCCAGTTCCTGTTGGTTTTCGGCAAGAAGGACGTACATAGACTTATCCTTTACAAAGAAGTCCACCAAGGTCTCTTTGATGCCCTTCACGACCTTTTTGTTATCAAAAGAGTAGAAAGTAGGCAAAGGCTGGTAAGCCTTCTCTTCCGCCTTTACGGAGTTGATGTCAATAAGGATTTGTGCGTTAAATATTTTTTGAGAAATTTCCTCTCCGATATTATCCGCGACAGCTCCCACGAAAGTGCCCTGTGTAAGAGTGGAAATCTTGCTTGCAGGAATCATTATATCATTTTGTTCGGAGATGGAAGTGCTTTCTCCACTTTCGGAGAGGGAAACACTTTTTCGTTTCTGTTTGTTTCTTCCGAAACGGTTTTCCAAAGATTTAGCCGTGTCACCAGTCACCTGGCCAGAAAACAAGTTACCGATAGTATTAATGATAGCCTTTGCTTCCTTGTCACCGTAGTCACGAATCAGCTGTGTGTAGTCCTGGAAGCCCAAGCAGACAGAAACCTTGTTGCTTCGGGCGGTAGCGATAAGATTATCGAGGCCACGGAAATACATGGTAGGCAACTCATCAATGATAAGAGATATTTTGTGTTTCTTGTGTTTGTTGATGACTTTCACGATACGTCCGTTGTAAAGGCCGAGTGCGGTTGCGTAAATATCCTTTTTTTCAGGGTTGTTTCCGACGCACAGGACCTTTGGATCTTCTGGGTTGTTCAAGTCAAGGGAGAAGTCGTCTCCGGACATCACCCAATATAGTTGAGGAGAAGAAATACGAGACAAAGGAATACGGACAGAAGAAATCTGACCTTGCAGCTGGTCTTGTGCACCGCCTTCCCAAGCCTCAAAGAAAGCGGACATATAATTGACCAGTTCTGGATTCATACTCATAATTGGAATACACTCTGTGTATTTGGAGTTCACGAACTCGATAGCGTGAGGCAGGGTGCAATATTTACCCCCCTCAACGGATTTAAGGTACCAGATAACGGAAGTCAGGTAATTTATAGGAGACTCAACGAAGAAGTCACCCTGTTTTTGAGCCCAAGACTTGTTCAAGTTCAGCATGATGGTGTAAGCAGCATCATAAGCGTCCGTGATGTCACCCATGAATTTTGCCGATATAGGGTTGCATCGAAGAGATTTGCGAGGGTCATCAAAATTAATTACACAGAAGCGAGGTTTCACTCCGTATTTTTTCAGGAAGTTGTTTTCATTCCACTTCATGTGGTTATATACAATTAGTGACAAGTCTGGGAACTTGAAATCATAGCAGTACATAGTAAACAGTTTTCGCAGGTGTTGTCTTATGTATTCGTTTATGATGGCGAAAGATTTACCAGAGCCTGGTGTGCCGAGCACATCAGTAGCACGGAAAGGGTTCACTACATTTATCCAGCCGTATTGGATTTTCCCCTGGTACATAAATTTAGTCCGGAGGTTCACAGATATGTCAGATTCAATCAGTTTAGTATTCTGTTGAAACGACTCCTGGATAGAATTGTCATTATCGTCGTCCACCTCCGTTCTGACAGTCCTATGAATGAAGGCCGAACAGAAAGTGAAATAAGACAAGCCGAGAAAAGAGACAAGGAAATATAAAATATATGTAACAATGTTTAAGTGGATAAGGAACACAGGGCAAAGAAGGATAAGCAGTATTCCAGCCACCAGTCCAGCCCAACCGTCCTGTCGTTCCCGAAGTTTGACAGTAATCATCACTCCATGCTCGTTCTGTTCCTTTGTGTACTCGAAAGGTTCATGAAGTTTGAGAGAGACCATCAGCGACAGCAGCCACTTCACATAAAATGGAGGTGTATATTTTGATGTTCGTTTTCCAGTATCGCACCATCCATACATTCCGATACAGAGTATCAGCCAGAAAAGAGTTATGTATGGATGACTAAACAGGCTGAACCTGTTTTGTAAAAAGTGAAGTCCCACATCAAGGAGATGTGGGGCCATGAATGGTGCAAATTTCTTGAATAATGGGAATCCGTACCACATTAGATTGAACAGGTAGGCCAGAAAGCCTACAATTTTAATGAGTTTCAGAATCTTGTTCTGCGCCTCTTCGTTTTCTTTAGGCATTTTATAATTTATGTTTGTTTATATGTTTCTTGATTTCAGAATTGTCAATTTTGGCATCCTTGTCAAACAGGGAAGAAGCGAAGGACGTTTCTTGTGAATTGTGACTGTTGTTGTCAGAGACAAGGTGAGAGATGTTTCCATCATAAGAGGAAACCTTATTAATAAGTTCGTTATAGTCGTGGTGTTTGTTGAACGAGTCAGCAAGGTGTTCCGCAAGCGGTCTGTTGAATCTGGCCATGTTGTTAAGGACAGACTGGACGGTTGCAGGGTTGTCAGAGCGTTTGGCAGTAGCCAGTTGCATCATCGTCTTGTATTTAGGAGTAATAAATCCCTTATCGGAGAGAGTGAACGACCGCACCGTAGGATATATGCTGTCGTAGTTGGAGTTTTTGAGAGTCTCAACGAGAGTCACAGGCAGTTGCACATTGTTTTTGAAATCGTCCCCAGGCCGACCTATCACATAAGTCCTGGTATTGTCAGCTCTTAGTGCAGGGGTTATAATGAAGCCGTTAAGCAGAAGTTCGGAGACAACCTCCTTCACAGGTGCGTTTTGCATATCATTGATAATTCGAGCCGACACATCACCATTGATATGTTTCTGCAAAGAGCACTTTGCATCTGCATCCAGCAATGGCAGCACATGGCTCTTGTGGTTGTCGGAGAGGTCTACTCCACTCCACTGTTCAGAAACAAAAGCCTTTATGACAGCCTTGTCGTGTTTATTGAAAAGGACATTAGAGTCAGACTGTCTAAACAGTTCTGGAACAACAATCGTGTTCACGGCAGGTATTTTCAGTCTGTCGGAAGGTCTATCGGCGGCCACCTCGTTCCATTTGAAAGAGAAGTTTTTGTTGTTTGCCATCGAGAATACAGGTTGTTTGTGTTCATCGAAAGTCACCGAAATGCCCATAGCGGAGAACAAGGTCTGTCGTTTATCTGGAGCGACAAGCACAGCGAAGTGGACCGCATCGGAAATCTTGTTTTTAGCGAAGTCAGCCTCTTTGTGGCAAACGGCAGGAAGAAGTTTGGTCTTTCCAGCGAAGAAGCACTCCGTGATGGCGAGTGCGCTTTGTGGTCTCAGGTTCAGTTTCTCGGCAATCAAAGAAGAATAGTTTTGTTTAAGACTATCCAGTTTGCCGATAAAGTTGCTTTCGTAGAAGCAGGTTTTTCTGTCCTGGTTGTATTGAGAAGAAAGCAGTTTGACAGCGGATTTGAAAGTGTCAGGGCTGACACGGAAAACACTGGAGCGGATTTGTTTCTCCAGTTCCAGGATGTTGCCATGCTTACCCTCGGAGTTCACGAAAAGTTTGATATTGTTTTTCAGTTCTTTTGGCAGAGGAAGTGTGGTTCTGTCATCGGGACAGGTGTCACAGAAAGGCATATCATTAGCAGAAATGGAAGTCCTATTAATGAGAGATACCTCTCCATTTTTGACAGTCAGTCCGACAGAATAAAGGAACGGAGTCTGTAAATCCGAGTCAAGAGATTTAGCAAAGGAAGTGAAAATATCCAGTTGAGAATGTCCGTAGCTGTTTTCTTTTTCCTCCACAAAAGAAAGAGAAGCAGTCTTTTTATTTATGAAATCATCAAGAGTAGCCTTGTTTTCAGGTGTCATTGAAATGCCTTTGCATAGAGAAGAAAGTTCATCAGGCAGAGCCTTAATCAAGTCACTTTCGTAGAAATATTTGCTCTTGCGCAGGTCATTGTAATTGGCAGAAATAGCAGAAAGCGTGTCCTTGTTGAACAGTTTTTTGCGTTCATCGTGGTCCGAAAGTCTGGAAAGAAGGGAGGAAATGGAGAATTGTTTTCCGAGTTCGCTACCCTTTGCCACCGTTCCAGAAGTGTTGTCAATGAAAGAGATGCCAGCCATCCGTCCGTCCTTCGCCTTATTAATCTGGACTGCAATGCCAGATTTCTTCAGTTCATCCTGGAAGGTAGGCAGAGAGACTGTTTTAAAGTCCGATAGCACCTTGTTGACAGCCTTGGCGATGTTCTTGACAGCGACAGTTCTGTCAAGTTTTTGTGCAGTCTCGAAACGTTTGTTAAGGCCAGATATGGAGTGTTTAGGGCCGAAAAGGGAGCCTTTCAGGAGGTGTCCCACAGGGTGTCCGGCACGGTCAATGATAGAATAGACGGCTCCTTCTTTCTGTGAGCCTTTTTTATCAGAGACGGAGATTGTTTTGGCCTGTATGTTCCAGAGTCTAAGAATTTTGTTTAGCTCCTTGATGTCTTTTGGGGAATAGCGTTCCTCGACGTAGTTGAGGATTCCCCTCATGGTGTTCACCACGTCCCTGTCTCCCTCATGGAGGGGGAAAGATTCAGCGAAGCCCTGTATTTTTGCGCCTTTTTTCTCGATATAGTCGTTTGCCCTGTTTGGATCAATGGCGTTGCCTTTTCTGTTGGTGCGGTTTGGTTCCTCAATCAGTTTGTATTTCTGGTCAAGTTCCTTTCTTATTCTGTTGCTCTTGACTTGTTCGAAGTGAGTGTCAAGGCGTTTGCCGTCAGCGTCTACCCTGATGGAGACGATGTGTATGTGGGTTCTTTCGATGTCCTGGTGTTTGAATACCACATACGGCTGGTTGCCGTAGCCCATCTTTTCCATGTAATCTTTAGCGATGTCGGCGAAATCTGCGTCGGAAAGGCGGACTGCATCATCGAAAGCCGGGTCCAGGTTGCAAGAAAAAGTGATATTTTTTGTTCGATTGTTGTTTTCGATATTCGGAAGGAACGACTGCATCACCATTTCCATGTTCGTGCCTGCTATGTCGTCCGGAGTCATGATGTTGTTTGCAGAAATCACGGCAGCGTTGCCCTGTTCAACCTTGTTAAAGTTGTATTGCAGAGCTCCTTTAAGGAACGCACCCGATGAAATTACCGCTATCATGTTTTAAAAAAGTCTTATAATTGTCTGTTTTTCAGTCAATTTTGTATTTGTTTATAATGGCATCCAGGGTTGTCTGTAAAAGTTTTTTTAAGTCTCTCAATTCGGCGGCGAAGTTTTCTATTTTTTTCAGTTCTTCGAGGGCCGTGTTTCGTTCCAGGTTTTTAGTGGAATTTATTTTTGCAGACACCTGGTTGAGGTTGGTCCCCATTCGCCCCAGGTTTAGAATCCCTTTTTTCAATTCATTGAAATGTTCGATGTCCGTCGCCTGTGTTTTTGAGATGCTGGCACCCGAAATGAGTTTGGAGAAAAATTTGTTCTGAGTTCTGAATCCAGAGTTTCTGAATTTTTCCAGAAAAATTTTATGTTCCTCTTCGGTCATTCGGATGTTTAGTCTGTGATTTTTTACAGGCTTTTCATCCAATGGTCGCTCTCGTTTCATTGCATTAGCTTTTTTTTAAAATCCGACTTCGGAGGATTTTTTGCAGCCTGTCATTAGACAGCTGCTGCGAGATGAGGGACCCGCTTTAGGCGAGGGTCCCGGTGCTTTTTGGTGATAAAAAATGAAGTCGGAGACGAATTTTTTTGGCACCAAAAAGCACATCTTGCTTTTGTCTATCGACAAACAAATTTAGTAATAATTTTTGGTTTTAAAAATAGGTGATGAATTAGATTGGATTTTTCTTTTGGATTAACAGGTTTGAAAGGTTTTGATGGAGGAGTCAGGTTATGTGTTTATTCTCCATCAGTTCTTCATCGAGAATAAAAAAGGGGGAAAAATGAAGAAAAAAAAAGTTGAACATTATTTTTTAATAAAACAGAAAAGAAAATGAGAGGAAAAAGGAAAATTCTGAAGTTTAGAAAAATGATAAGGGGTATAAAAGAAATTATTGTTTTGGCTTTTTGGTGTAAAAAGGTCGTAGAATTGGTAATTAGTCAGATAAATCAGTATTTGATGTAAAAAATGGGGCAAAAGAGAAGAAAAAAATAAAAATGGCACATAGTGTGGCACAAAAAAAAATACAAATAATTGATTTATAAAAAAATAAGGTCTAAAAAAAAAGTAACTAATTTCTTTCTTTCTTTCTTAATTTATTAGTTAATAACTTACTTAGTTAAGTAATAAGTTAATGTATAAAGAAATAGATTTATTGATTACTTTATTAATAAGTCAAGAAAGAAGTAAATTTATTTATTAGTTTACTTCTTAGTTTATTTATTTATTGATTAATAAATATGTTAGTTAGTTACTTACTTAGTTTATTTATTTGTTAGTTAATCAATAAATTTCTTAATTAGTTAGTTAATTTATTTCTTCTTTTCTTTGTTAAGAAATAAAGAAAGTGATATTTTTGCAGAGTCAAATAATAAAAAAATAGAATTATGGCAAAAATCATTTCATTCGCATCCCAAAAAGGAGGATGTGGCAAGAGTAGTGTAACAACACTGGTAGCGAGTGTGCTTGCTTACAGAGAGCACAAAAAGGTGGCTGTACTGGATTTTGATTCCAGGCAGAAAAGTCTGGCAAATGCCAGGGAGAACGAATTGGCGAGTATAACGCCGAAGAAGGAAGAAAATGGAGAGTACACCTGTGCGGATCCACGTTTGTATAAATCATTCATGAGTCAAGGCGAGAAGCCTTATGTGATAGAAAGTTTAACAATGGCGTTCACGGACGCGCTGATTGACAAAATCGAGAAATATAACCAGGAATATGATTATGTATTTTTTGATTTACCAGGATCCATTGACAACAATGATTTTTTCAATTTAATACAGAACTGTGATTTCGTGTTTATACCATTCATACAAGAAGCGTATGTTTTCCAGAGCAACGCAGAGTTTGCGTTCTTCCTGGTAGAGCATATTCTGAACAATGAAGAATGTAGGATGAAGAACCTGTATTACTTCTGGAACAGGTATAAAGAAACAGTCCGTCCGAAACAATTTGAAGAAATGGAAACATATCTGAAAGCAAATCTTCCAGAGATGAAAGAAATAGCGCAAAAATTGGGTGACACGGATGCGATGGGGAATACCTATTGCAAAAGCACGGTGGTGAGTCCAGCCAAAGAGTTTATGTATAACAAAGGATTAAATGCCTTCATCACTGAGATAATAGACATCATATCAAAAGATTAAAAAAAGAGAAATATGTTGAATATAAAACCAATAAAACGGAATCCAGTAATGGATAATAAAGAGTTTAATGAGTTGTTGGGGAAGCCAACAACGGAACCAGTAGAAGAAAAAGAAAAAAAAGAAGAGAAAAAGTCAGTAGAGGTAGAAGAGAAAAAAGAGACAGTACCAAAGCCCGAAAGGGCGAATGAAGAAAACAGACAAGAACAAGAAGAAGAAAGGGAAGAAGATATAGATATAGACTTGTCCCAAAGTTTTGGAGACAAGCAGAAGAAAGTATATCTGTGTGAGCAAAAGAAAAGAATAGTGCTACCAGCGTTAGACACAGTGGTAAACACTAAACCAAGCGAGTTTAGGAAAGAAGCATTATATACAATGAGTGTTCCGAACAGCATTGTAGATGAATTAAAAAAGATAGCAGATAATGCAATAGAACCAATATATGTAAGAAATATTTTTGTAAATTGCGTAAAATTATTTCTTCAAGCGTACCAGAAAGATATAGAATCTTTTATGGAGCGTAAACAAGATGCAAACAACAAATAAAAATGTTAAGCGGAGTATCATTCTTATCTTGGTTCACTGTAGTTATTTCCATGGTGGTTGTTTTTAACTTGATAGTAATAATATACTTCAAGTTATTAGAGAAGCGTCCAGATAAGGAAAGTAGTGTGGATGCACACGAAAAAATGGAAAAGAAGGGTTCTTATGATTTTGATAAAAAGACGAAGGAAACCTCTTATTTTCAGAGAGAAAAGAAAGTTGGAGATGACGAAGAAGAGCCGTCGGAGAAAGATGGATATTATTCGGATATGTTCAAGGATGTAGATAAGACAGAAAAAGTAGAGGAAGAAGAAAATAAGGGGGAAGAAGAACCAGAGGAAGAAGAACCCAAACAAGAACAAGAACAAGAACCAAAAGAAGAGGAAGAAGCGGAGCCGTCGGAGAAAGAAGAGATAGAGAAAGTAAAGGAGAATACGGAAACGTTTATGAAGTCTGAGACCATAAACGTTTATGCGCCTGATTTCAATGATGTATTGGAGGACGGGGAAGTATGTTTAGACCCTTCAATGGTAGATGACGGAGCAGGGTATATGGATGCCTTGATGCGAGACAATATAGGAAAAAGGGAAAAAATAGAAGAAGGAGATGTATTAGAGAACCAAGAAATTGGTACCTTTGTAGTGACAAAAATAGAAGCGTCAGAATTTGCGCCAAACAACAATAGCCACAATGTGCCATTGTTTACAGGTGGAGACGATGACGAAGAAGAAAAGGTAGATATTGTTCCAAATCAATTTAAAGAGCTTGCAGGTGAGTCTGAAAAGAAAGAAGAAGAGGAACCAGACGAAGAGCCAAGGAGAGAAGAGGAGGAACAAGAACCGACAAGGGGAGAAGAACCAGAAGAGCCTTCGGAAGAGCCATCTGCATCTGCAAGGATGGAGGATGACTTTGACGAGATGGAAGCGAATCTGAAAGGTATAGCAGACATTTAATTAATTAAATTTAGTAATAACGTTATGAACAGAAATTTAAAAAGACTGATTGTAGCTGTAGCCACAATCTTGATGTATTGTAATGGAGCGATGGCAGCGGATGCAGCTGGTGCAGGAGCAAAAGGGCTGGAGAGTGCCAGCGGAGCTGTAAAAGGTTATTTTGACGGTGCGTGCAAGTTGTTTTATGCAATATGTGCGGTTATGGCCTTGGTTGGCGCATACCACTGTTACAGCAAATTCCAGAGTTCAGACCCAGATACCAGCAAGACAATAGCAGGCTGGGCAGGCGGATTAATCTTCGCCGTTATTGCCATAACGGTAATAAAGAATTTCTTTGCAGGATCGATTTAATCAGATTTATTATTGTGTTAGATTGGGGCAACATTGCGGAAGTGGTGTTGTCCTTTTTTGTAAAAAAAATGGAATACACATTAAACAAGGGAGTAGGACGTCCTCTTGACATATTCGGATTGAGAGGGGTTTACATTATATGGTGCGGAGGTTCATTTGTAGTGGCCCTGGGAGCCTATTTTGTATTTGCCTTGATAAATACGGTTGTCGGGATAGCAGTGGCAGCAGGCGTCTTTTTTGTGGGCTATTTGTTTTCGATGGGAAGAAGCAAGAAGTTCGGAGAGAATGGATTTACAAAGTACCAGGCAGGAAAAATGACAGCCGACAGGATTGCTCCCAAAAGGATGAGCAAACTTATAGAAGTTAAGAAAAGATGAAATTCAGTATAAAATCAAATCAGATAGAAAACTGTTTCCCTCTTATGAGTTACGAGAGGAATTGTTTAATATCAAAATCTGGAGACATAAGTCGTCTGTTCAAGGTGGAGATGCCACAGATATATACAAGCTCGACAAAGGAGATAGAGAGTTTTCACGATGCCTGGAGCAGGGCAGTGGGAGCCCTTCCGACTTATTCGATAGTTCACAAGCAGGACATCTTCTGTGAAAGTGAATATGAGGACACAGATTCAGGGGATTCTTTCTTGGAAAAGGCCAGCAAGCGACATTTTGACGGACGTGTCTACATCAGACACATCTGTTATGTGTATGTAACGATGAGCACGAAGAAAGGATTTTCAAACACAAGTATGAGCAATGCCATCTTACGGAACAAAATAGTTCCACAAGAACAATTAAGTCCCGAACGGATGGGAAAATTCATGGATGCCGTTGGTCAGTTTGTGCATATCATATCAGAAAACGGGTTCAATATCGAGGAACTAAGCAAGGACGAGATAATAGGGACACCCGATCATTTTGGAATGATAGAGCAGTATATGTCTTTAAATTATACAGGAAAGAATGAAGTATTGCAAGACCTCCATCTAAATGTAGACAAAGAGCTAATGATAGGGGACAATTACGTTTCCTGTTACAGTATAGGGGACCTGACCAATATTCCATCGGTCATATCTCCGGATATAAGGAACGAAAAACTCTCCACGGATGTGAGCGAGCTATCCAACTGTTATGTTTCACAGTTGTGTATGCAGTTGCCGTTCAATCACATATACAATCAGTATATATTTATCGGAGATTCGACCGATATATTAAAAGGGTTGGAAGTGCAAGGAAAACACATGGAGTCCTTTTCTGCGATAAGTAGAGAGAATGCCATAAATAAGGAGTTCAATGATGACTTCTTGAACCAGGCGACCACTACAGGCGAGAAATGTGTATATGCAGGTTACAACATATTGACCTGGGACACCAGTTATACAGAACTTGTAAAGAAGAATACGCAAGTTGCCGGAGCCATGTCATCACTTGCCTGTACTGCCGAAAAAGTGCAAGGAATAGTTCCGCAGTTGTTTTGGGCAGGAATACCAGGAGCGTCCTCCAACTATCCGAGGGAAATGAGGTTTCTAACCTTTATCCCCCAGTCCTGTTGTTTTTTGAATTTCGAGAGCAATTACAAGGATATAACAGGAAAAGACCGATTAGGATTAAAACTTACCGACCGCCAGAACGGCGTGCCAGTAAGGGTGGATGTCTCTAATTATCCGATGGATTTAGGATGGACGACAAACAAGAACAAGTTTATCCTTGGTCCATCAGGTTCAGGGAAGTCCTTTTTTACAAATGTAATGATGTCACAAAAATATCAGCAAGGCGACCACCTGGTGATAGTAGACGTCGGAGACAGTTATCTTGGATTGTGTGACCTTATCAGAGAACAGACACACGGGCAAGATGGAATTTACTATACCTATACAGAGGAGCACCCGATAAGTTTTAACCCTTTCTATGTAGAGGATTATGTTTACAGTGAAGAAAAGCTGGAACAGTTGCGCAGTCTGTTGTGTGTGTTATGGAAGAACGAGGATGAAAAGATAACGAAGTCAGAAGAAACCCAGCTGACCACCGCCATCAACCTTTATATAAAGTTGATTACAAAACACAAGTACGGCGAAGAAGGAGGAATAAGACCGTGTTTTGACACGTTCTATTACTTTCTTTCAAATTACTACAAGAAATATGTTCAGGACCAAGGCGTCCAGAGAGACAATTTTGACATAGACAATTTGCTCCAGGTGCTTGCACCATACGCCAAAGGAGGCAAATATGACTTTCTTTTGAATAGTAGGGAGATGCTTGACCTTTTACACAAAAGGTTTATCGTGTTTGAGTTGGATAATATCAAGGACAACAAAGTTTTGTTTCCAGTAGTCACATTGGTTTTGATGGATACGTTTATTGCAAAGATGCGCAGGCTTGCTCCCCATGAAAGAAAAATGATAGTGATAGAGGAAGCCTGGAAAGCAATATCCAAAGGAGGAACCGCCGAGTTCATAAAATATCTTTACAAGACAGTGCGAAAGCACAACGGAGAAGTGGCGGTGGTCACCCAGGAAGTGGACGACATCATCGGCAACGAGATAGTCAAAAATGCCATCATCAACAATGCGGATGAAAAGATATTGCTTGACCAGAGCAAATTTCTGAATCGTTTTGACGAGATACAGGGAGTCTTGGCTTTGTCAGACAAAGAGAAGGCGTTGGTATTGTCAATAAACAAAGACCTTGATTTTCAAAACAGACCTCCTTACAAGGAAGTGTTCATCTCCTTTAACGGAACATTTTCGGCTGTATATGGAGTGGAAGTATCAAGGGAAGAACAGTTGACATATTCCACAAAGAAAGAAGAAAAAGGAGAGCTTTTACTGATAGAAAAGAAAGTAGGTTCAATGGAAAGAGCAATTAAAGAATATATAAAAATACACGACAAATGATTAAAAAGCGACAAAAAAGAATCGCCGTAGTATTCGGCGGAATGTTTGTGTTCAGTTTGATATGCTATATGTCTCCAGTTGATGAAGGGACAGTACAGTCACAGACAGTTGTAACAGACCCTTCAATGATGGCGCAGAACGCCATCTCTTTTAGTGATCAGCTTGGAGAAATGGTAAACCAAGAAGCGAGTATGTTTCAGCAATACCAGACACTCCAAAGTCAGTATAAAATGATGAAAGAAAGCAAAGAAAATGTGGATAAGGCCTTAGCAGCAATAAAGGCTTGTAAGTCATTCATATCAGTTGTAGAGTCTGCCAAAGATTTTGCAGCAGACGTTTCATCTTTTAAAGAAAGACTTAACAGTTATGAATATCTGAATACAGATGAGAAATATGAATATTATGTAGAGAGTCTGAATTTGCTTGAAGAAGTGTTAGAGCAAGTAAAAGAAGCCAAAAAGACGACGACTGAAACCGACGGAAAAACGTATATGGACCAATTTACTGCATTAAAGGAGATAAGAAGTCAGATAGATTATTTGCGAGCTCAATTCAGTAAGAAAAAAGAAGAAGCAAGACAGACGAATGAAGTAAAATTGAATGGATGCAAAAGAGAAGAAAGTTTGGGAAGTACATTCAGTATCAATTTAAAGAGTGATTTTTTGACGACAGATCCCGAAATAACAAATTCGGCTGCGAGATTAAAAGTAAATTAAAAAGGGGGTAAAGAATAATGTCATATTTATCAGAAGCAGTAGATGTACTGTCAAATTCGACAGTAAATTCAATAGTAGTAGAGTTAGGAGAAATATATAAGACAGCGACATCCAATGTGAATGTTGTCACATCGGTTGCCAGTTCTCTATGTGCATTGTTCGCAGTTTTCTGGATAGGAGATAAAATCTGGAAAAGCTGGTGTCAGGGAGGTTCTATTGACATATATTCCTGTTTCCGTCCGTTTGTGATAGGATTTATATGTTTAAATTTTTCTTTTTTTGTGACGTTTCTCGATACCATTGCAAATGCGATTATTGAGCCGACAACCACTTTAGTCCAGTCACAGGCAAAAGTGTGTAAGGGGAAAATAACAGCGTACGAGGAAAAGGTAAAGCAACAAAAAATAAAAGAGGAACAGGAGAAAGAAAAAGACGACGGTATATTGTCAGGCATATCGGCATCGGCGATAGGAGAAGGAGTAGGAACGGCATTACAGGATTTTGCTTTGACCTGCGTTTGTATATGTTGTTTTATAGCAATGATAGCGGTATTGATATTCAGTCTTATAGTAAAAGTCATTTTAGTGTATTTTGGGCCAGTTGTTTTTGCTTTTGCGATTACTCCGATGTTTTCAGGCATGATAGGAAGTTGGGTATCCAGATTTTTAAATTGCAGTCTTACAATAGGAATAATAAACATGGTCAATTTTGTAATGTTGCAATTTTATTCTCATGTAATAAGTATTCAATTAAATGTAATTACCGAATCAGGTTCTGAAGCTGGATCTTCTTGCGCTGGCGGAGGTTTACTGTTAGTAGTCGGAATAATTGGAATAGTCTTGTATATGTGTGTTCCTTCTTTAAGCAGTATGATTATAGAATCGGCAGGAGCATCAGCATTGACAGGTCAGGCGACAGCAACAGTAGGAAGCGGAGCGAAAACTGTTGGAGGTTACAGTGCTAAGAAAGTAGGAGGAACTGCAAGAAGTGCGGTAAAAGGAATGTTCTCAGTAGCAAGTGTTCAAAAAAAATAAAAAGAAGGACAATATGTTAAAGACATTAGAGAACATACAGAAATCCTTTTCGGTGGTAAGGTTGTTTGTCATATTGGTAGTGGCGAGTAATCTTATTGTGGCAGGATTCTGTTTTGTCTATTCCAGGATATTCATATCACATCAAAATGAAAAGATATATTCTCTTCAAGGAGCGGATGCTAATCTTTCAGCATTGAATCAAAACACGTCAGACGACCGAATGGCAGAAGCCAAGGCTCATGTGATAAGGTTTCACGAATTATTTTTCAATCTGAATCCAGATATGAACCAGATTGAGTATAATATGAAGCGTGCGCTTTTGATGGCGGACAACTCTGTCTACAATCAATACAGAAATTTGAAAGACAACAACTTCTTTCATAATATCTGTACCGCAGGAATAAGATGTGAGTATGTCTGTGACAGTGTGAGTGTAGACTTCGGAACCTATCCCTATTCAGTAGTCATGGTAGGGCGGACGGCAATAGTCAAGGCCACGACCACGACCATCAGGAAACTTGTAACGAAGTGCGAGCTTATCAATGTGGTACGTTCTGATGAAGATCCGAATGGATTTTTGATAAAGAACTGGTCAGTAGTAGATAATTCAGATATAAGTACAAGCAACAATACTGGAGGAGATGGTGGCAATGAATCAACTATATATCAAGTAGCACAATGAAAAAAGGGGAAGAAAAAGAGACAGATATATCAGGAATGGTAATGTCGGCCAAAGTCATGATGGTTGCAATAACCATCATAGGCACGTTGTTCACCTGTTATGTGGTCAAATCGGTCCTGGATTCAGCGGACAGTTCTGTAGAAAATATCTTTGTGGCCGATCAAAACAGCGTATTGATGTTTGCCAAGGCGCATAATATGCAGGCGAACAGGGGGGAAGAGGCGAAAGCGGAGTTAAAACGTTTTCATGATTATTTTTTCAATCTTTCACCAAACGCAGCGTCCATACAGAAGAACATGAGCCGAGCCTTCGCGCTTGGAGACAAGTCAGTCCAGACGCAGTACGGAATACTGAAAGAAAAAGGCTATTATACACAGTTGATAGCTGGAGGAATAGCCACGGAGTACCGTCTTGACGACATAAAGGTAAAAGATAATCAGAATGGGAGTTTCAGTGCCGTTATCAGTGGAACACTGGCAATGGTTTATGACCACAAAGTGGAATTTCACGCAATCAAGACGGATTGTGTGATGGAGTCGACCGATAGGACAATGAATAACCCGAATGGTTTTTGTATTACCAATTTTGTAATCAGAAGTAATCAATATATTAAAGAAATAGACAGATAAAATGGAAGAAGAAAAGATAGAAGAAACTGCCGAGGAAACGCAAGAAACACAAAGCGGAAGTCACATAAGTCAAAAGATAGAAGATGTGACGGAAAGAGTAGAAAAAAGAGGAAGGGAATATACGGACAGATTGTCCGGACATCTCAATAAAGTTGAAGTGGGGGAAAGAAAAAAATACTTCATAATAGTATTTGTTTTCTTTGTAGTAGCTATCGGAGTAAAGATAAGTGTATCAATAATAACGCATATACACGATAAAAACACAAAGATAGAAAAAGTGGATGCGCTTGAAAAGAAGAAGCAAGACGTATTACACAAGGACATTATGCCCAAAAAGCAACTTGATGAAAAAACACAAAAAGGGTTGGACGATTTAGTAAAAGAGGTGAAAGAAGAAGAAGGAGGTCAGAATGGGAAATAGTGAAGCATTAAAGAAGAAGAGGAATCTACTAATATTCACGTCGATAGTGGCAGGAGTCACGGCGATAGGAATATTCTTTATTCTTGGAGGCGGAAGCGGAGAAGAGGCGAAAGCAGAAGAAGCAGATACCACCCAGACGCAAGGATTGAACTCGGATATTGCGGTAACCGACACCACAGCGGTAACTGACGATAAAGAAAGTGCGATGAGTGAAGAGGAGCAGCGCAAACGGGCGTTTATGGAAACAGACGGAGACCAGGACAATTCGTTTGCCATGTTGGAAAACATGAAAAAGCAAAGCAGTGAGGACAATTCAGCAGATGAATTGCAGAAGAGGATAGACCAGGAAAAACGCACAATGAGTGCTGGTTCTGGAGGTTCGGAGACACCAGTGAGAACGGCACAAAGGAAAGTAGCAATGAGTAGCGATAATAATGATGCGTACTGGGAAAAATGGAAAGCTGCCAAGAAAGAAGAGCAGATGGAAAGAATAAAAGCGAGGTATGGAGTAGACCCACGCACTGGTAAAATTGTAACATCACAATCAGCTCCAGCGAAAGCACAGGCAAAAGCGACCGCACCAGCCCCAGCAAAGCCAGTGAACAAAAGGAAAGGATTTAACGGACTTGGAGGCAGTTCGTATCGTTCCAACGGTCATGACATCAGGGCGGTGGTCCATGGAGCGCAGAAAAATCTGACAACGAACTCCATCGTGAAGCTCCGTCTGTTGGACCCGTTAACCATCAATGGAGTGGTGGTGCCCAAAAATTCGTTTGTATACGGTAGAGTGTCGTTTTCCGACAGCCGTATGCAAATAACGGTCGACAATATCAATTATCGAGACAACGTATTGCCGTTCAGAGGTCAGATATACGACAAGGATGGATTCAGGGGTATTTATGTGCCAGACAATGCCATTGCAGACGCAGGCAAAGAGGGGAAAAGCAGTACAATAGATGACCAGAATACAGATTTTTCCACGCAACACGCATCTACATCATTAGTAGGAGTAGGAGTGACAGCGGTAAACAGTTTGGGAAGGGCAGCAAAGAAAGCCATCTCAAAGTCTGCAAGCAAGACACGAGTCAATATTGCAGCCAATTATTTAATAACAATCAGGGAAGTAGAATGAAAAGAACGATAGTGATAATTATGATGCTGGCCAGTCTTGTTGCGGTGTACGGAGTACCACGATCAGTACACCCGATAAAGCTGGATGTGTCGGACGTGAAGTATCTTCACCTAAAATTTCCTTCTGAAATCAAATATGCCGATTTTGGAGACGGAGATGTCACCGGTGAAAAGACTTCCGCTGGAAGTATATTGAAAATAAAAAGTGAGATACCCTATTTTGACCCGACAAACGTGACAGTGGTCACGACGGACGGCAAATTCTACAGTTTTCAGGTGGTATATAACGCAAAACCACGTTATCTGGCCGTGAACATGAAAAATGTAAAAGACAGTATCAGCGGAGCGGATGAGATACCGTATCAGAAAATAGAAGTGTCAGATGCCAAAACCTCGCATTTGATATTCGGTCAGAAAGTGTCCGATATAGACCTTGGATGTGATTCATTAATAGCAGAAGGGGCCGATAAGGACATAGACAACATAGTAAAAGTAAAATGTATATCTTCCGATATGCCACAAACGAGTATAACGGTGACGACCGTAAAAGGGGAAGTCTTTCCGTTCCTGGTTGATTATGCAGCGAACCCTTCTGTTTTATCGTTGAATATGGGAGACAGTACGTCCAACGCATTTTTCCAAGGAGTTGCTGTCAATGAGGACGAAATGAAAAAGATGGCTGAAAATGTAGTGTCGGACGGGATGAAAATAAACAACATAGGCACCCAGTCTGGAAGTATGAGTTTCGCATTGTATTCCATCTATACAGACCAGGATGTAATCATGTTCTATATGCACACGGACAATCAGAGTCATATAGATTATTCTCTCGATTTTGTCAAGTCATATATAAGAGACAAAAAAGAGACAAAGCAGACCGCCATCCAGGAAGATGAGATAGTACCGTTATACACATATTACAGCGATCCCACGCAAGTTGTGCATGGTCACGGAGGATTGGATATTGTATTCTTTTTCAAGCGATTTACTGTCCCGAACGGCAGACTGTTGTATTTTGAAATGTTCGAGGCCAACGGTGGCCGTCATGTGAAGTTCTGCATGCCGAACAAAATGATAATCAAGAATAGCGAGTTGTATTCGCACAAAGGAGGAAAGTAGTATGTCAGCAAAAGATTATGAATTTGTGTCAGGAATAGCGCATGTGTACCTGGCGAGAAAGCTAAAAACAGAAAAGTATATATCAGACGACAGGCGTGAGATAAGCGCAGACGAAATTATATCTCTGTGTGAATGGTATGTCAAGGAGTATTGTGTGTTGCACAATAGTTCGGACCTTCATATTGCGTTTGGAGGGGAAGAAATTCTGCATATAGAAGCGAAAGGAAAGCTATTGGAAGAAATAAAGGAAGAACTTGCTTGTCCCGAAAACAAGACAATTATAGTGACCTAAAAAAGGTGACAAGAATAGAAGAAAAGCGGAGATGTACGAAAGTATGTTTCCGTTTTTTTATTCTTGTTTGTAAAAACGATTATATTTGCAGAGAACAAAATAATTTGAATATGGGTAAATTTAAAGTAAAAAATGAAGTCAAAGGTGAATGGTACACCGAAAAACAACTGAATGAAATGGGAATGGTTCTTAAAAGGGGCGCGAAGGGCGTAACAATGTATACAAATGGATTCTATCAGTATGCAGCCGACTATTATACATTAAAGCAGGCAAGGAAAGACGAGGGGAAAGCGAAAGCGATAATCAGCAACAACCGCAAGCAACAGCGGAAAGCCAGGAAAGAGGAAAAGGAAAGCGAAATGAGAATATTGGAGGCGCAGACGGACGAAGCAGAGATGTGGCATACTGCGCACCAGTGGCTGGAGCTCGGCAGAATACCAGATGACAAGGCAATATGGCGCACAGGTAAAAGCCTCTTAGGAAAAAGTGAGTCTTATTATTACTGTCGAATTGACGACACGCATGAGCCAGCGATGGACGAAATAGAACGGGTAAAGGCAGACCAGGAAAGAAAATATCAAGAAAACGAAGCAAAGTACAATGGAAGAATGATGTAGTGTCCCCGAAGTGGTACAGCGAAGAAATGAGGAAAATGGCGGTCTGCGAGACAAGTGTCCCCGAAGTGGTACAGCGAAGAAATGAGGAAAATGGCGGTCTGCGAG
>OBMA010000682.1_pt1 | contig 20523 bp, 20 predicted proteins | sample 1539141 | NCBI WGS metagenome assembly OBMA01 (sample SAMEA3991484, study PRJEB22521) | metagenome | biome: anthropogenic terrestrial biome; feature: sewage plant; material: raw primary sludge | place: Sweden | collected 2012-09-26
TCAGACGTGTGCTCTTCCGATCTGGATTCCCATAGTATAACTTTTATTATACAAATCAAACTCTATTCCATTTATCAAGAATTTTTTCATTTTATACCTCCCAATCTCTTGGATATCTAAATTCTCTATCTATGGTTCTTTTAGATATTTTTGCTATTACAGGAAGTTTTCTTTTATACTGAGAAAACTTAATTTTTCTATAAACTTTATCTATAAACTCTTGCTCAAATCCAGAATCCAATAGCTCTTCATTAGTTTTTCTCTCATCAATCATGTCGTATAAAATACTGTCAGCTTGCGCATAAGAGAATCCTAATTCTGCTTCATCACTTTGTCCTTCCCAAAGGTCAGCACTTGGTTTTTTATTAATAAGCTCTTTTGGCACTCCCATATGCTCAGACAATGCCCAAACTTGCGTTTTGTACAAATCTCCAATAGGATTAATTGCTGAAGCACTATCTCCCCATTGAGTAGAATATCCTAATAGAAGCTCTGTTTTGTTAGATGTCCCCAAAACCAGCGCATTATTTTTAGCTGAGAAATCATAAAGTATCGTCATTCTTTCTCTAGCCATTTTATTCCCTTTTCTCATACTATCCATATCAGGAAAAAGATTAAAATATGCATCTACCATTGGCGTTATCTCAACAAACATTGATTCTATTCCCAAATCTTCTATTACCAGTTTAGCATGTTCTACACTTTCTTTTGACGATTGCTTATACGGCATCATTATTCCCATTACATTTTCAGGACCAAGAGCCTTAGCGGCAATATATGCAACTATTCCAGAATCTATTCCTCCAGAAAGTCCCAACAATACCTTTTTAAAACCAGTTTTATGAACTTCTTCTCTAACAAAATCAACAAGTATTTTTTCTGTAAGTTGTAAGTTTAAGTCTAATTTACCCATTTTAACTCCTTTTTTCTATACCAAACAATCCTAGTTTTCCACTTCTATATTCTCTTAAAATTTTATATGCTGCTTGTAGTGTATCTGGATAACCATTTTTCTTTAGCATACCCATTCTTATTGCTACATTATAAAGGATTTCAAGATTATTCTCTGTAAAATCTTCTTCTTTTAGTTTGTAATTATCAATAAATATTTTTTCTTTTTTCAACTCTTTCATTCTTCCTATAAAAGTTGCGGCTACTTCTTCTACTGGTAATATCTCATCTTTTATAGCTCCACATATTGCAAGATTCATTCCAACTTCTTCATTTTCAAATTTTGGCCATAAAATTCCTGGTGTATCTAATAACTCTAGACCATCCTTAATTCTTACCCATTGTTTTCCTCTTGTAAATCCAGGTTTATTTCCTACTCCAGCTTTACTTTTTCCTACAATTCTATTGATAAGTCTACTTTTCCCAACATTTGGAATTCCTGCTACCATAAGTCTAATACTTACTTTTAAAAGACCTTTAGCTTTTTGTTTAGCAATTTTATCTTTACTAAGTTCATCTATTTTTTGATAAAGAACTTTCATATTTGTGCCTTTTTCAGCACTTATTGCAACTACTTCATCTGCAAAATCATTATCTATAAAATATTTTTTCCAATAATTTAGCTCTTCACTACCTACTAAATCTGATTTATTCAGTAAAATTAGTCTTTTTTTGTTCTTTGCAAATCTTTTTATCTCTGGATTTTTAGAAGACATTGGTATTCTCGCATCTACTATCTCCAAAACTATATCTATTACATCTATAGTATCTTTTATCATATCCTTGGTCTTTTTCATGTGACCAGGATACCAGTTAATCATCGTCATTGACATCTTTATTACTTTCCCTTTCCTTAACTATCATAACAACCTCACCTTTGATAGTCCTATCCTTAAACTTCTCAATAAGTTCTGTAGTAGTTCCTCTAACTATTTCTTCAAACATCTTAGTTATCTCTCTACAGACTGCCACTTCTCTAACTCCCAAATATTCTTCAATATCTTGAAGTGTTCTAACTACTCTGTGAGGTGATTCAAAAATAACAATGCTTCTTTCTTCAAGGGCAAGTTTTTTTAAAAGTGTTTGTCTACCTTTTTTCTTAGGCAGAAAACCCTCATAAGCCATTCTTCTCATAGATATTCCTGACACTGAAGCTGCCGTAACTAGAGAAGAACATCCTGGAATAGGTGAAACCTTTATTCCTTCTTTTAATGCTCTTTCTACTACCTCATATCCTGGGTCAGAAATACAAGGAGTTCCTGCATCAGTAACTAATGCAACACTTTTTCCTTCATTAACCAGATTAATTATTGAATTAATTTGTGTCATTTTTGTAAACTCATCATATCTATAAACTACCGTATCAATCTCATAGTGACTAAGAAGTTTCTTAGTCACACGAGTATCTTCTGCAAATATATAATCTACTTCTTTTAGAGTTCTTACAGCTCTAAAAGTCATGTCTTCTAAATTTCCAATAGGTGTTGCAACAATATATAACATTTTTCAGCTCCTATTTCTTGTAAAGAATAATACCTTTTAATATACCTTCTGCCGTTTTTAGTTGAGTATCTTCTTTATTTTTCAATTTATCTTTTTCCTCATTTGTCAAAGTTGATTTTTCTATAAGATCTTTCTGTTGATCTTTTTTTATTGTTTCATCAACATTTGTTATAAATCCATCAAAAAATAAGAATCCATCTGTTTCAGGTACAACTGTATCAGGTGTTATACCAATATGATGAATTGATATTCCACTTGGAGTATAGTATAGAGCCATAGTAATTTTTATACCAGCTCCACTAGGTAATGGAATCAGGTTTTGAACAGAACCTTTTCCATAAGATTTTTCCCCTACTAGAACTCCTCTTTCTCTATCTTTAATTGCTCCAGCTACTATTTCAGAAGCAGAAGCTGATCCTCCATTAATAAGTACAACTAATGGGAAATCTCCAAGATATTTACCCTCTCTATTATAAACCTGTTCATTTCCAGCTTTATCTTTTACAGAAACTACTACCCCATCTTTCAAGAAAAATGAAGATACTTTTATTGCTTCTGAAAGTGAACCTCCTGGATTAAATCTTAAATCAAGAACAAGCCCTTTCATTCCTTGACTTTGTAAATCCTCTATAGCTTTCTGAACATCGACACTAACTCCTTCACCAAACTGAGTTAATCTTACTAAACCAATATTTTTATCAAGCATTTTATGTTTAACATATTTAAGTTCTATAATTGCTCTTTCAAGTTCAACGTCAAAAGTTGCTTTAGTACTTTCTCTATAAACTTTTACCTTTACCTTAGTTCCTGGTTCTCCTTTAAGTTTTTTTACACAGTCATTTGAAGACAAGCTTAAAGTTGATACTCCATCTATTTCTATAATTTTATCTAGTGTTTTTATTCCTGCTCTCCAAGCTGGTGTTCCTTCTATTGGAGATTCTACTTTTAGATAATCATCTTTTTCTTTAGAGATTTGCATTCCTACTCCTGCAAACTTCCCTGCAATATCCTCAGTAAATTCTTGCATCTCTTCTTTTGTAAAATAAGTACTATGTGGATCACCTAATTCACCAATAATTCCTTTTAATGCACCTTCTAGAAGTAAATCTTTATTAACAGTTATTTTTTTATCTGGATTAGAATCTACGAAATTTTCTTCTACCAAATCCATTATTGCTGATATTTCGCTTAACTCTTTTATATTTGACATAAATCCAAGTTTAACTTCTTCTTTATTTGATTTTGTGTCAGATGTCTTTGCATAAATTGTAAAAGCCCCAATTACTACTACAAAAATTACTACTAAAACAATGCTAATTCTTCTTTTCATTCCTAGTTCCCCTCTCTTAATTTTTTAGCCTTTTCTATAACCTCATCTAAATTTATAGTATCACATATTTCACTTTTTATAAAGTAACTTATGTACTCAACATTTCCTTTTGTCCCTGTTATTGGAGATGTTTCCAAGCCTTTCATGTAAAATCCGTATTCTTTTGCAAACTCTTTTATACTCTCAATAACTGCCCTATGTTTTTTCAAATCTTTAACTATTCCGCCTTTTTCTATACCTTCTTTTCCTACTTCAAATTGAGGCTTAATAAGTATCATCATAGCACCGTTTTCATTTAGGAATCTTCCTAAATCTGGAATAATTTTCGTTACAGATATAAAGCTTACATCCATTACTATATTATCTACTTGCATATTATCTATATTCTCCAAAGATAGGTCTTTAATATGGGTATTTTCTAATGATTTTACCTTAGGATTTTCTCTTAATGAAAAAGCTAATTGATTGGTTCCCACGTCAACTGCATATACAAAACTTGCTCCGTTTTGTAGGGCACAATCTGTAAATCCACCTGTTGATGCTCCTATATCCAGTACTCTTTTATCTTTCAAATCTATAGAAAACACTTCTATTGCCTTTTCAAGTTTTAATCCACCACGAGAAACATATTTTAATCTCTCACCCTTTATTCTTATTTCAGGATTTTTATCCACATCTACTAAAGTTCCTGCTTTATCTATTTTCTTGTCATTTACAAGAACTATTCCTGCCATTATTGCTCTTTTTGCTTTTTCTCTAGTTTCAAAAAAGCCTTCTTGAACTAGTATTAAATCCAATCTCTCTTTCATTCTTTCTCCTCAATAACATTAATAAATAACTAAAAATAAAACTTATTTCTACTCACCTATCAATGTTAAATTCCAATCAATTAATCTCTCTAAATACAAATAATAGTGTATAGTAAACTATACACTATTATATGAATATATCTTCATTAAAAATATAATCCATTAGTGGATTTTTTAGAATTAAATCTTCAAATCCAAATTTATCAACCTTTTTTATAAGTCTTTCTGTCTCATAAATTCTTCTAGAGAAAGATTCATCACCTAAAGGAACATATCCATTTTTTCTATAATAATTCATAAGATCTCTATTAGTTTTTACTCCCAATTGGTTTTTAGATTTCTTAAGTCTATCATCAATTATTCCCGGAGTTTGTCCTAATATTTTTATTATTTCATCTTTTTTAAACCCATCACACATTAGTTTAACTATCTCTTTAGCTCCAATAGGAGTTATTCTATGATAAGTAGCACTATATTTATCAGCTTCATAAACTATCTTAGCCTCACGTGTTTCTGGATAAACTTTTCCCCATTGACCATGATGAGATAGAACTATGTGAACAATTCTTTCTTTATAAGCATCACTCAATTTTAACTTTGTAAAAGCTTCTACCTCTCTAATTATTAATCTTGCTTCCTCATCTACATATTGTGGATGATGCTTCATAATAACACTGTGAGATGTAGGCTCCCCATTTAGTCTTATAGTTGCTTTGGTACTATCATGCAATATAACTCCTGCCACCATCGAAAAGAAGTCTAATTCCTCTTGTGCATCCTCTAAGCTTCTATATTTTTTCTTGATTAATTTAATTGCTACTTGCAACACATCATAAGTATGTGCCGAAACACTTATCCCTTTATCATCAACTAATTTTAATTTTTGAATTATTGGGTGAAGTAACAAACCATTGACAAATATCTTTACATTATCCTCTTGATGCAAGGTTTATCTCCCTTCTAAAATGGTTTTTACTAAGCTTTCGCCTCTCAAACCATATTCCGCTAAAAGTTCATCTCTAGTTCCATGCTCAATAAATTTATGAGCTAGTCCTATTCTTTTTACTTTTTTATTTATGTCATTATCGTTTAAAAATTCCAACACACTTGTCCCAAAACCACTTTTAATAATTCCTTCTTCTACCGTAAATACTTTTTCATATTTAGGCACCTCTGCTAAAAGGAACTCTTTATCCAAAGGATTTATAAAAGGAGCTGCAACTATAGTTGGATTAAGTTCTTTTAAGCTACTTTCAACTTTAAGAATTTCCTCTACCATACTTCCTGTTGCTATGATTAATGTTCCTTTTCCTTCTCTTATTACATTCCATTTCCCAAATTCTAAAGCTTTCTTATTTGGGATATCAAATCTGTTAGCTCTCGGTATTCTGATTGCTATTGGTCCTTTTTCATAATCTTTAGCCAGTTCCATTGCTTCTTCCAGTTCTTTTGATGAACTTGGTGCAACTATAACCATATTTGGTATTGTTAGAAGAAAAGCTATATCAAAGATCCCTTGATGTGTTTTCCCATCTTCTCCTACAATTCCTGCTCTATCAATAACAAACTTTACAGGAAGTTTTTGTATAGCAATATCATGTATCAGTTGATCATAAGTTCTTTGTAAAAAAGTTGAATATAACGCAACAAATACTTTCTTTCCTGTTAAAGATAATCCACCAGCAAATATTACTGCATGTTCTTCAGCTATTCCTACATCATAAGCTCTTTCTTTAAACTCCTTAAAAAAATCACCTAATCCTGTTCCCTTAATCATCGCTGCTGAAACTGCTGTTACTTTACTATCTTCTCTTGCTAAAGAACAAAGTTTTTTTCCAAATATTTGTGAATAAGATTCCGTTCCTGTTGCTGTTTCTCCAGTTTCTATATCAAAGGGAGCAACTCCATGAAATTTTTCCATATCAGTTTCAGCAAATTTATAACCTTTACCTTTTTTTGTTTTTACATGAAGAAATACTGGTTTATCCATTCTCTTGGCTACATTAAAAACATCAATGAGTGCTTCAATATTATGCCCATCTATAGGTCCCAAATACTCATAACCTAAAGCTTCCATATAACCACCTTGAGATACAAAACCTTTTACTGATTTTTCTACTCTTGAAATAAGGTCTGCTATAGGATTTCCTATATTTACTTTCCTTATGGCACTTTCCACTTCATGCTTTAGTTGAACATATTTTTGAGTATTCATTACTTTTCTAAAAGCTTTCGAAAAAACTCCTACACTTTCACCAATACTCATTTCATTATCATTAAATACTACTATAAGATTTTTAGGTCTTGTGCCACCTATATTATTTAGAGCTTCCAAGGAAACCCCATTCATTATAGAGGCATCGCCTATTACTGCTAGGATATTGTTTTCTGGCTCTCCCAAGGCAAATCCAAGACTTGCAGAAAGAGCATTTCCTGCATGACCACTTACAAAATGATCATGTACACTTTCCTCTCTCGAAGTAAAAGGACCTAAACCGCCTTTTTTTCTTATAGTCTCAAACTTGTCTTCCCTATCAGTTAAAAGCTTATGAACATAACTTTGATGACCTACATCAAATAAAAACTTATCTAAAGGTGAATTAAAAACTTTATGCATAGCAATAGTAAGCTCAACAACTCCAAGATTTGGTCCTAGATGTCCGCCATTCTTACTTACCACTTCTATTAATTTTTTTCTAATATCTTCTGCTAAGATTTGTAATTCAGCTATATTCATGTGTTTTATGTCCATTTTATCCCCTTAAGTAACCAATCATTACAAGTGAAACAACTATTCCTAATACTGCACCTGCAATAACTTCTGTTGGTTCATGCCCTAATAGCTCTTTTAATTGAGTTTGTTTAAATTTTAATCCTTCTTTTTCTTTAAATATTTCCATTAAAGAGTTTAATATTCCTGCATGTTTTCCTGCTGCTCTTCTTACTCCAGCAGCATCATACATAATTATTATAGAAAAAACTACACAGATAGCAAACTCTACTGATTTATACCCATTTAATATTGCTACAGAGGTCGCAAGACTTGTTACAGATGCCGAATGTGAGCTAGGCATCCCACCTGTTTGCCACATTCTGTCCCATCTAGGTCTTTGTCCTTTAAAAATAGGGTTAATCACTTTCCAAAACTGAGCAATAAATGCAGCCACAATACTAATATCCAATATCTTATTCCCTAAAAATATCCCTCCGCCCATAGAATTCCTTTCCAAGCTTATTTTATTTTTCTTAGCAATGCTGAAACTACAGGTTTATCTTTGTTCTCTTTATAGAATATAATAATTTTTCCTATAACACCTACTAGTTCAGCTCCTGATTTTCTGCTTAACTCTTCAGCCATCTCTCTCGTATCATCTTTATCTGCATCAAGATTTTGTAGAACTTTTACTTTTATAAGCTCTCTGCTATTTATTGCATCCAAAAGACTTTGTACTATATTATCTGATAATCCATCTTTCCCTATTCTTACTATTGGTTCCAAATTATGTGCCTCTTTTTTTAAAAAAGCTCTCTGTTTACTAGTCATTTACGTCCTCTCTATACTTCCATTATTATTGGTAAAATTATTGGATTTCTTTTTATTTTTTCAAAAAGATATCTACTCGCAGTTTCTTTTATACTATTTTTTAATACTGACCACTCAGTAACGCCTTTGTCTTCAAAAGTTTTAAGCTCTTTTTTCAAAAGCTCTACTGTTTCTTTTATAAGCTCATCTGACTCTCTAGAATACACAAATCCTCTTGTAATTATATCTGGTCCAGATAATATTTTCCCAGTTTCTTTTGATAATGTAACTGGCACTATTACTATTCCATCTTGAGCCAAATGTTGTCTATCTCTTAATACTATATTCCCAACGTCTCCAACACCTAATCCATCTACCAATGTAGCTCCTGCTGGTACTTTTCCATTTATTTTACAACTTGATTTTGTAAGCTCAATTTTTGCTCCATTAAATGAAAGTATTATATTTTCTGCTGGTACCCCACACTCTATAGCTGATTGTTTATGTGCTTTTAACATTTTATATTCGCCATGTACTGGCATAAAGAATTTAGGTTTTATTAAATTAAGATATAATTTTTGCTCATCTTTACTTCCATGACCTGAAACATGTATTCCTGTTACTTTTTGGAAAACAACTTCAGCTTCATGTTTTAGAAGATTATTTATGTTGTTTATAACTGCTTTTTCATTACCAGGTATTGGCGTTGCAGAAATAATTACAGTATCTCCTTCTTTAATCTTAATATGTTTATGCATTCTCTTAGCTATTCTTGAAAGAGCTGCCATTGGCTCTCCTTGAGTTCCAGTACAAAGAATTACAACATTATTATCTTTCATACTTTCTACAGTATTTAGATTAACCATTATATCATCTGGAACTTTTAAGTAACCTAAGTCAGAAGCTATTTCAAATACTTTTACCATTGATCTTCCATCAATAGCAATTTTTCTTCCTGTTTCTTTAGTTATATCTATTATTTGCTGTAATCTATGAATATGTGATGCAAATGCAGCAACTATTATTCTTCCTGGTGCCTTAGAAAACTCTGTTCTAAAAGCTTCTCCTACACTTCTTTCTGATGGTGTAAATCCTGGAATTTCTGAGTTCGTACTATCTGATAATAGTAAATCTACTCCTTCTTCTCCTAAAGCTGCTAATCTTTGGAAATCCATTCCTATTCCATCTACTGGTGTAAGATCAACTTTGAAATCTCCTGTATGAACTATTGTTCCTGCTGGAGTTTTTATAGCTATTGAATAAGCATCTGCTATTGAATGTGTTACTCTTATAAACTCTACTTCAAAATATTTACCTATTTTGATTTTTTCTCTTCCAACTACTTCTTTCATTGGAACATTTAGTGTATTTGGAATTTGCCCATCTAGTTTTGTTCTAGCTAATGCTAAAGTAAGTTTACCTCCATAAATAGGAAAATCCTTTTTAAGTTTATTATATAAATATGGTAAACCACCTATATGATCCTCATGACCATGAGTTAATAGTAATCCTTTTATTTTTTCTACATTTTTATCTAGATAAGTATAATCTGGAATTACCAAATCTATTCCTAATAGTTCATCATCTGGAAAAGTTAGCCCTGCATCTACTATGACAATTTCATCTCTATATTGGATAAGAGTCATATTTTTCCCAACTTCTTCTATTCCACCTAGAGGAATAACATAAACTTTCTCTTCTTTTTTAGCTTTTGGTTCTTCCTCTTTTTTTATTTCTTTAGGTAATTCTGCTAATATTTCTATTACAGATTCTTCTACCTTCTTCTCTTCTACTTTTTTACTCTCATTTCTTTTACCTTGAAATATTTTTTTTAACAATTGTTTCCTCCGTTCATAATTTAACAGAGAGTTGTCTTTTAGTCTTTAATAACAAAATCAAGAAAACTATATTCTAAATAGTTTACTTAGTCCTTTTTTCGGCTTTTTATTTACTTTTTGAGTGAGATATTTATTAAAACTTTCACTATTTTTTATCTCTTCTACCACAAAGTTTCCTTCTTCATCAATATAGACGATTTCAGGAAATAAAGCATTAGAACCATCTGGATTTTTTGCCATTACATCAGCAATTTTTAGTAAGTTAACATTCATTTCTAAAGCCACAATTACTGCTTTTTTATCCCCGTTCACTCCTGCATGTACCAATCCTTGAGCATTTCCTATTATGAAGACATTCCCTGTTGCCATTAATTCTGCTCCAGGTGCCAAATCTCCCAATAATACTACATCTCCTTCACATTCTATTTTTTGTCCTGACCTTACTCTTTTTTGAATAATATTAGTTTTCACTACTGTATTCTCAATAAAAGTATTTTGGATAAGACTTTCCTGTTTTTTTAACAGGAATAGATTGTGTTGGTACCTGTCTAAAAGCTCTTTCAATCTCGGATAAAAAGCTTTATTCTCTGGAAACAGTAAAAAATCTGTGCCTTCTTGAAAAAAAACTTTATCATCTAGTTTTTTTTCCAGTTCACCAATCTCTTTTTCTATATCTCCATCAATTAATATTCCTTCACTAATGGCTTTTAGCACTCTCAGTCACCTCACTGATACGACCTTTATACAACTCTAAATATTTATCAACAAAAGCTTTTGCTATCGGTGCAGAAATTGCACCTCCACCTCCACCATTTTCAACAAAGGCAACAAAAACTATTTCTGGATTTTCAGCTGGAAAGAAACCTGCTGTCCATGCATGAGATTCTTTTCCTGATTTTTGCCCAGTATTTTGAGCTGATCCCGTTTTTGCTGCTATCTGTAAGTCTTTAGTTCTCAAAGCTTTTGCAGTACCATTATCTTTTGCCACTGTATCTATAAGAGCATTTGTTATAGTATCATAATACTCTTTTTTTGCATCATATTTATAAGCTATTACTTTAGGTGTTTCGGTTTTAGTTCCGTTTGAATCTATTATTTCTTTCACTACTCTTGGTTTATAACTATATCCTTTATTTGCTATTATAGAATAAATATTCAATATCTGTATTGGTGTTGTTAATAAATAACCTTGTCCTATTGACAGATTAATAGAATCTCCTGGATACCAACCTTGATTCCATTTTTCTTTTTTCCACTCAGGCGAAGGCATTATTCCTCTTTTTTCTTCCAACACGTCTATTCCCGTAAGCTGCCCTAATCCCATAGCTTTAGATACTTTCTCTAATTTATCTATTCCCAGTTGATGAATTATTGTATAATAATAAACATTTACTGATTCTATTAGGGATTTTGCCATATTTGTAACTCCATGACCACCTTTTTTCCATGATCTATATCTGAATTTTCCAAGTTGAAAATAACCGGGATCAAAAATAGTCATATCTGGATCTATACCATCTTCCAAAAATGATAGCGAAGATACTACTTTATAAACAGAACCTGGTGGATATATACTTGAAATTGCTCTGTTGTACAAAGGTTTTAATGGATCATTTAAAAGTGCATTCCACTCATCAGTGGTAAATTTGTCTGAAAATTTATTAAGTGAATACTCTGGATTACTTAAAATAGTTAGAACTTCTCCAGTTTTAGCATTCATTGCTATAAAAGCGCCCATTTTCCCTTGCATGGCTTCCATCATATGTGCTTGTAATCTATAATCTATGCTAAGAACCAATCCCTTTCCAGAAACAGCTTCTACACTATTCATATTGCTAACAAGTTTATTATATGCATTTACTTCTATATACTCCAGTCCATCTTGTCCTTGAAGTATTTTATCGTAACTTTTCTCTATTCCTTTTTTCCCCACTATACTCTCTCTAGTATAACCCTTATCTCCCAATTCTTCTAATTCTTTTTTAGTTATTGGTTTAACATAACCTATTGTATGAGATGCAAAGGTATCATAAATATAATTTCTTTTTGAATAAGTTATAACATCTAAATAAGGATATTTATCTAGTTTTTCCATTATAGCATGAGCTTTTTCAACAGGTAAATTGTCAATTATCTCATTTTCTCCAGTATATTGATAAACATCTCCATATTTCAATTTTTTCTCAATAGATTCTTTTGGCAAACCTACTAGATGTGATATTTCTGATAATGTCTTATCATCATATTTTTTCCCATTAAGGTAAATCAATTTATATCCAGGTAAATTAGTTACTAAAAGTTTTCCGCTTCTATCATAAATCTTTCCTCTTGGAGCATTGATTTTCTTTATTTTAACTCTATTGTCTTGAGACAATTTATGATAATATTCACCTTTAAACCACTGAAGGTAAACTAAACGAGTTATTAATAAAGCATAGATTATTATTATAAAAGTCTTCAAAAAAATGACTCTTACTCCTAAATCTTTACCTAACTTCATTCCGCTTCCTTTTCTCTTCATTTAACTAATCCCTTTCAGACTTTAAAAGTACAATATTCATTATTAGTACAAAAATATATTCTTTTATCAAATTTATATGACTAACTACACCTAATTCAAAATATTTAATATAAACTAAATACAACGTAACTTCTATAAGTGTTATAAACACTATATTTATCTTATTAAACAATAAATGTTTAAATACTAAATTCATTATCAACAAATAAATTATAAGAAAAATTATTGGTCTTTCTACATGATAACCAGAAAGTCCCATTATAAAACCAATTAAAATTGCATATGGCAGAGAATAAAGTTCATATTTAGAAGTTAGATAACCCACTACACTTATAGAAACGACATTATATGGAAAATCTACATAAACACTGCTTTCCAAAAAAACTAAAGCTAAAACAATTAGTAAGTCCATTAAGCCTTATATTCTTCCTTTGCAAAGTTCCATAATTGTTCTAGTTTATAGTATTCTCTAGTCTCTCTTAAAAATATGTGAACAATTACATCGTCAAAATCCATTAAAATCCAATTTCCATCGTTATAGCCTTCTATTCCTAGCTTTTTTTCTCCATTTTTTTGCAACTTTGATTCCAACTCATCAGCTATAGCTTGAGCATTTCTATCAGACCTAGCTGTACATATAACAACTTTATCACACAGAGAACTTTTCTTTTCAAAATCTAATACTAAAATTTCTTCCCCTTTTAGTCCGTCTATTGCATCAACTATCGTTTTAATTTTATTATTCATCAAACCTCCATTATTTAATATAAACTTTTATCTTTTCACTTACATCTTTACTTTCTATAAGACTATCAATTCCTAATACTTTGGATATTTTATACGCAATATAATAATCTTCAGCCTTATATTCTATATAAGACGACTCTATATTTTCTTTCGTTACTATGCTTTTTAAATTTTTATATCCATCTTTTTTTAAAATTTCAGTTTTTTCTTTATCTACCTCAATGTTTTTTAAAATATCTATTCCCAAAACACCTTCTGACTCTTTACCAACTATTACTACAGCATTAGCTGGTGTTGGTAATTTACTTTTTTCTTTGATTCTTATATATTTTGCATCTGTTGCCATAACCAAATCTTGTAATTGTTTTGGAGTTAAGCTATTATTTACAATATAACTATAATCTGATTCTTCTTCATAAGTTGCAGGATTAAATTTATATCCCAAATCTTTTTGAATTTTTTCACCTATTTTTCTTGAATATCCAGCTCTTCCAGTAGCATTAAGAACATCTACCATTATATTTCCTGAATTTTCACTAGAAACATCACCATAATATAGCTTAATAAATACTTTATTAAGTTCTGAAGTCAAAATATAATTTTTTTCTCCATTTTTCATTAAAGGAATATTTATAGAATATGCTGTAGCTATATCTAAATTTCTTTTTGGTACTACATATCCTTCTAATTCTTCTGGAAATATACTTTTTATTACTTGAAACAATTCAGAGTAATCTTTGTCCTTCAAATAATCTTCTACCTTCTTGTCATTCCCTACGTAAGTATCTTGAGGAATTTTCAAAGATATTTTATCATCATAAACAACAAAAACATTTTCTTTACCTATAACAAGATATTTCGTATACTCTACTTCTGTTTTACCATTAAAATAACGATTTAAAAGAAATACTGCTCCTAAAAGTAATAATACCCAAATTATTAAAAAAGTCTTTTTTCTATTTAATGTTTTTTTATTCACCTATAAGCATCCCCTTTAACAATTCTTTGATTTCAATGTTTTTGATTTCATTAACTGAACCTTGAAAGTTGTTTATTTGAACTTTAATATAGTTTTCTGTATAACCATAGGCTTTTTTATGTTTAATTTCTTCTATAAGCACTTTGACTTCTTTATTCAAATATTTTTCTCTTGTTTTCTTATACATCTCTTCTCTTAATGCTTCTAGCCTGTCTGCTCTATCTTTTTTAGTTTTAGAATCAACTTTTTCTTCATAAATTGATGCCAAAGTTTTTTCTCTATCTGAATATTGGAAAATATGCAAATCAGCAAAAGTAATCTCTTCAATCAAATTATATGTATTAAGAAAATTATTTTCTTTTTCATGAGGGAAACCTACAATTACATCCCCTGTAAACTCAATGTTAGGTACTTCTTTTTTTAACTTAGATAAAACCTCTATTACTTCTGCTCTTTTATATTTTCTTTTCATAAGCTCTAGTATTTCATCATCACCAGCTTGAAGTGATATATGTAGATGTGGCATCATTTTTTTCTCTGTTTTCAATAGATTTATGAACCTATCATTTATTTTATCAGGATATATGGAACCCAATCTGATTCTCTCGATACCTTCTACCTTACAGCAATTTTCAAGAACATCCTCCAAAGTAAACTCTTCTTCCAAGTCCTCTCCATATGCTCCTAAATTTATTCCAATAAGTATTATTTCTTTAAAACCATCTTTGGCTAAAGTTTCCACTTCTTCCAAAATGCTATTTAATTTTCTACTTCTATTTCCACCTCTTGCAAAAGGTATTTTGCAATAAGAACAAAAATTATTACATCCATCTTGAATCTTTATATATGCTCTAGACATTTCACGCAAAGTAGAAAATTCAATCTCTTCATAAATTTTTTCATCAAAAATATTTTTAACAATTAATTTTGGAAGGGTTTCTTCTCTTTCAATCTTAGTTATAAGATTAAATATTGCATTCTTATCTGTATTTCCTACTACATAATCTATTTCTTCTATCTTAGATAACTCTTCTCCATTAGTTTGTGCATAACATCCTGTTGCAATAACAACAGAATCTTCATTGAGTTTTTTAGCTCTTCTCAACATATTTCTTGTTTTTTTATCAGCTATGGAAGTAACAGTACAAGAATTTACTACATAAATATCTGCATACTCTTCAAACTCAGCTGTTTCAAAACCATTATCCACAAACTGCTTTTTCAAACTCTCAGTTTCATATTGATTTACTTTACACCCAAGAGTATAAAAAGCAACTTTTTTAAATCTCATTTATTAATATTCCTCCTACTACTATAGCAGCTGTTTCTGCTCTTAGTATCCTTTTTCCCAAGGTTACTATTTTAGCTCCACAAGCTTTCAGATATTCGATTTCCTCTTGAGAAATTCCACCTTCTGACCCTACAATAAATAGTACTTTCCCTAATTTTTCTCTATTTTTTAATACTTCCCATATTTTTACTTCAACTTCATTTTCATAAGGTACTAACACTAAATCATATTCACTATAATCAATTTTTTTAAGAGCTTTGGGCTCAGTAATCTCTGTTAATTTTACCGCCTGACATTGCTTTAAAGCTTCTTTTGCAATTGTATCCCATTTCTCTTTTTTTTCATTAATCTTTACAATTGTTCTTTGCATTTGAACTGGTATAATTTTACTAACTCCTACTTCTACCAACTTCTGAATTACAAGTTCCATCTTATCATTTTTAAGTAGTCCTATTCCTGCATGAATTTCAACTTTTGTACTAAAACTATCTTCTTTTTTTTCTATAATTTTACAAATCATTTCATTCTTAGATAACTCAATAATTTCTGTAAAATACTCATATTCTCCATCAACTATTCTTAAACTGTCTCCTACTTGAAGTCTAAAAGAGTTCTTCATATGATTAAGTTCAGTTTTATCTTTAATTTCTATAATTTCTCCAACAACAGAATTTTTTTCAACAAAAGCAGTAATCATTATACAATTGCACCATTTAACATAAGTTCTGCAAGTGTTGTTTCTTTTAAAATCTTACTTAATGCTGTATCTAGTTTTTCCCACAAATAAAGAGTTCTACAGTCTGTTCTCACACAATTTTTATTATGTTTATCACACATTACTACCTTAATATCTGTTTCAAGAATATTAAATATTTCTAAAATTGAAATATCCTTTGGCTCTTTGTTTAGCCTATATCCACCATTAGGTCCTCTTTTTCCTACAATTATACCAGATTTTTTTAATTTAAAAAGTATTTGCTCTAAATATTGAACAGATAGTTTTTGATTTTCTGATATTTCTTTTATTCTTACTAATTTATCTTCATCATTTGCAGTTTCTTCAGCTATATGAATTAATGCCCGTAAACCATATCTTGTTTTTGTGCTTATTTTCATAATTATTACTCCTTTACTGTAATTTCTTTTCCTATGTGCAGGTATCCTTTTTCAGTTACCATTCTTCCCCTATGTGTTCTTTTCAAAAATCCGATTTTTACCAAGTAAGGTTCATAAACTTCTTCCAAAGTTCTTCTGTCTTCTCCTAAAAGTAAAGACATTGTTTCTACACCTACTGGGCCACCATTATAATTTTCTATTATTCCATTTAGTATTTCTCTATCAAGTTCATCTAACCCAAGCTCATCTACTCCTAAGAGAGCCAATGCTTCCATTGCAATTTCTTGAGTTATTATACCCTTCCCTCTTATTTCACTATAGTCTCTTACTCTCTTAAGAAATCTATTAGCTATTCTAGGAGTTCCTCTACTTCTTTTTGCAATTTCAAATGCTCCATCATTTTCTGTTTTAGCACCCAAAATTTCTGCTCCACGAAGTACTATATCCATTAGGTTTTCTATTGTATAATAATCCATTCTGTGTGACACACCAAATCTATCTCTAAGAGGTGCTGACAATAGTCCTGCTCTTGTAGTCGCTCCAATTAATGTAAATGATGGCAACTCAATTCTTATAGACCTTGCTGAAGGACCTTTACCGATAATTATATCCAATTCTCCATCTTCCATTGCAGGATAAAGTATCTCTTCTACCGAAGTATTAAGTCTATGAATTTCATCAATAAACAGTATATCATTTTCTTCCAGAGATGTCAAAATGGCAGCTAAATCTCCTGATTTTTCCAAAACAGGACCTGAGGTTATTTTAAGATTCGTTCCCATTTCATTGGCAATAACACCTGCTAGAGTTGTTTTACCAAGTCCTGGCGGACCATATAATAATATATGGTCAACTGACTCTTTCCTCAATTTTGCTGCCTCTATAAAAATACTCATTTTTTCTTTCAACTTATCTTGTCCTATATATTCCTTAAAATTTCTAGGTCTAAGATTTTTTTGATATTCACCTTCATTTGTGAATTCTTTGTTTGATAGTACTCTATCCATTGTATCTACTCTTTTCTTCTACCTTCATATTTCTTGGCTTCTTCCATAGCGTTTTTAGCACTATTTGGCATTCCCAACTTAGCATATATATCACTTTGAAGGATATTAACATCATATCTATATGTTGTATATGGATGAGATAATATTATCTTTTCTAAATAATCAACACTTTCCTTGTATAATTTTGTTAAATTTTTATTTTTTTCAACATAACCAACTTTAGATGCTTCAGATTTCTTTATATTTTCCTTAACTTTTTCAATTTCAAATTTAATACTTCTATCAATATCAAACAGTCTTAATTTGGCACTTTTTAGCTTACCTTTAATTTCAAGATAATCTTTTTCATAAGATTTCAAAGATTTCATTTTACCCAATTCATTCAATGATTCCTCAGCTTCTCCAATTTTTAACTCTTTAATATCAGAATTAATCTTAGTAATTTTTGATTTTACCATTTTATTTTGCTCTTCAATGTTTATAAAGTCAAAAATTATATCTCTAATTTCTCCAGCTTCTGTAAGTTTTATCTTAGTTGTAATAGGTAAATAACCTGATTTAGTTCCTGTAACAGTTATTATTCCCATTCCTTGTATACTCTCATATAATTTAGAATTAATATTTAATTCTTTACCATTTAAATTGATTTTATACTCTTCAATATTACTTCTAAATACAAGCTTTCCAATAGAATTTAAAACAACATCTCTTTTACTCATTTCATCTTTTGTTGCCTTTACTTTTTCAATTTTAGTTGTATAACCTAATTTTTTAAAAGTTATTTCATACTCAGATTCTGGCAAATTTGTAAAGTAGTATTCACCTTTAGAATTAGTAAATTGCCATATTCCTAACTCTTCTATAAGTACAAGAACATTTGACAAACTATTCCCTTTATCAAAGCTTACATTTCCACTTATTTTAGTTGTATACGGTAAAAGCATTATGTTTTTTTCATAAACTGATTTTCCTGCTTCGAAGTTTTCTACAAAAATTTCGTCCTTAAAATCTTCAGCACTTACTCTAATATTTTTTTCTCCAGATATTTTTTCAGAAAACTCCAATTCATAATATCCAGTTTCATCAGTAGTTGTTTCAGCTAATATTTGTCCTTTATCTAAGACCATAATTTTAGCCCCGCTATTGAACGGTGATACATAACCACTAATTACTGTTCCCTTTATTTCTCTTACTAAATTAAGATTTATATTATCTCCTGTAGAAACTCTTTTAATCTCATTTTTTTTATATTTAGAATCAAATGTTTCAACAATATATGTTTTTTTACTATCCAATCCTTCAATTACTGCAATATCTTTAACTAACACAGATTTTATCATTTGATTTCCATCGAATATTCTTAGCTCTGTTTCTGCATCCTTAGGGAAAACATTTACAAATATTTTATTTTCTTTAACCAAATCATTAAACTTAATATCAACATTACTATTTCCCATAATATTAACTTCTGAATTAAAATCCTCTTTCCCAAAAGCTTTTACTACTAAATCATATTTACCTTTTTTCAATCCTTTTATTAAAATATTATTAGAATTTTTATCTACTTTAGAAGAATACTCTAAAAATCCATCTTTATAAAGTTGAACTACTCCGTTTTCTAATTTTTCTGGCAAATTAAGAGTTAAATTATTAAAATCAATAGCTTCCATAACTATAGTTCCTGCATCAGTTCCATTTTTTCCAACATTAAAAGTAACTTTTTTTGTAAAAGCTCCCTCTTGTATAAATGTTGCTGTATATTTCCCAGGATTCAAATTTAGTTTGAAACTACCATTAGCTTTCACTATAATTCCATAACTTTGACCACTTAATTGTAAAAATATATCTCCAGATAAAACTGAATTTACTTTACCAATTAAATTTACCTTTGAAATTTTTATCGCTTTAATTTCTGATGTTTCTGTCTTTTTTTCAATTGAACTTACATTTCCAACATTTTTAATATTCTCTTTCACAGTTGCTGATGTTTTTGATGTTGTATCTTTTATTGATTCTGAATTCTTTTCAATTACTTTTTCCTTATTTGTAGATTTTTCAGAAGGAATAATAATACTTGCAATTGTATTTTCAGAAGTTACTTTAACGGTTTTCTTATAATCTTGTAGCAAACCTTTTTGAAGTACAAGCGTATATTCTTGACCTATTTGCAATCCTGATATATTAAATCGTCCTTTACTATCTGATATATCATATTTATTTTGTCCTTCTACATAGATAAAAACTCCTAAAGAATCATTATCTTCAACTTTTACTGTTCCATTAATATTTGCTCCTAAAATACTTAAATTTATAAGTAATACAAATACTATAAACGATAAATTTTTCATAAATATCTCCTTTATATAATTGTTATAAGTAGATATTGAATAACACCTATAAAAGCTCCTAAAACAGCTCCTATATATTCAATATGTTTTAATTCGTTCTTTGCTATATTTATCGTCATCTTTTCAACATCTTCTAAAGAAAATTCATTAATTTTTTTTATTATTAAATCTTCGAAATCAATTTCTTTTTCAAGTTTCCCAATTATAGTATTTACTATCTCTCCTTTATTTTCTTCAATAGCCGATTTTATATAAGATTTAATTTTATCAATTATTGAATCATTAATAAACATTTTAAGCATTGGATAACTTCCTAAAAATTCACCCTTTATTTTCTTTTCGACAATATCTCCTACTATTTTATCAATTTCAATTTCTAATTCCATAGAATCAATCGTATTTGTTATATCTTTTATAGAAATAAGCTCTGCATTTATTGTTTTCCCTATATTTTCTGCCAATTCTTTTCTTCTCTTAGGTATTACTCCTTGCAATTTAAATCCCAAAATATTTATTTCATTATATGGCCTAAATAATAATTTTATAGATCGGAAGAGCGT
>OBMA010000687.1_pt1 | contig 20488 bp, 15 predicted proteins | sample 1539141 | NCBI WGS metagenome assembly OBMA01 (sample SAMEA3991484, study PRJEB22521) | metagenome | biome: anthropogenic terrestrial biome; feature: sewage plant; material: raw primary sludge | place: Sweden | collected 2012-09-26
GAACCAATCTTCGGCGCCGACAAAGTTTTGTCCAAGAGAAACTTCCCTCCTGGACAGCATGGTAATAACCGTCGCAGAAAAATGTCTGAGTACGGTGTCATGTTGGCAGAGAAGCAAAAGGCTAAGTACACTTATGGTGTACTTGAGCGTCAGTTCCGTAATATGTTCGAAAAAGCAGCTAAGGCTGAGGGTATTACAGGTGAGGTTTTGCTTCAGAATCTCGAATGCCGTCTTGACAACGTGGTTTTTCGTCTTGGTATCGCTCCAACACGTGCTGCTGCACGCCAGTTGGTTGGTCACAAGCACATTGTTGTTGATGGTAAGGTTGTTAATATTGCGTCTTTCGCTGTTAAGCCTGGTCAGATTGTCGGTGTTCGTGAGAAAGCAAAGTCTCTCGAAATTATCGAGGTTGCGCTTGCCGGTTTCAATCATAGCAAGTATCCATGGATAGAATGGGATGATAACACAAAGAGTGGCAAGTTCTTGCACAAGCCAGAACGTGCAGACATTCCAGAGAACATTAAGGAACAGTTAATAGTTGAGTTGTACTCTAAATAAATCATTAAATTAATGGCGATATTAGCATTTCAAAAACCTGATAAAGTTGTAATGTTAGAGGCTAATGACAAGTTCGGTAAGTTCGAATTTCGTCCTTTAGAGCCTGGCTTCGGTGTCACTATTGGTAACGCTTTGCGCCGCATTCTCCTTTCATCACTTGAGGGCTATGCAATTAATACCATCCGTATAGGTGGTGTTGAGCATGAGTTCTCTTCCGTTCCTGGTGTAAAGGAAGATGTTACTAACATTATCTTGAATTTGAAGCAAGTAAGATTCAAGCAAGTAGTAGAAGAATTCGAGAACGAGAAAGTTAGTATCACTGTAGAGAGTTCTACAGAATTTAAAGCTGGTGATATTGGCAAGTATCTGACTGGATTTGAAGTGTTAAACCCTGATTTGGTGATTTGTCATTTAGATGCCAAAGCTTCAATGCAGATAGATCTCACTATCAATAAAGGTCGCGGATATGTAACAGCAGAAGAGAACCGTGAGTTCTGCACTGATGTTAACGTTCTGCCTATTGATTCTATCTACACCCCTATTCGTAATTCGAAATATTCAGTAGAGCCGTATCGTGTTGAGCAAAAGACTGATTACGACAAACTGATTATTGAAGTATCTACGGATGGTTCCATTAGTCCAAAGGATGCGCTTAAAGAAGCTGCGAAGATTCTCATTTATCACTTTATGCTGTTCTCAGATGAAAAGATTACTCTTGAGAATCCAGAGCAGGACGGCAATCAAGAGTTTGATGAGGAAATCTTGCACATGCGCCAGTTGCTTAAGACAAAGCTCGTAGATATGAATCTTTCGGTTCGTGCTCTCAACTGCCTCAAGGCAGCAGATGTCGAGACTCTTGGTGACTTGGTACAGTACAATAAAACCGACCTTCTTAAGTTCCGTAACTTCGGTAAGAAATCGCTCTCAGAGCTTGATGATTTGCTCGAGGGTCTGAATCTATCTTTTGGAACTGACATTTCTAAATATAAATTAGACAAAGATTAAAAAAAATGAGACATAATAAAAAATTCAACCACCTGGGTCGTACTGCATCTCACCGTGATGCCATGCTTGCAAACATGGCAATCTCACTGATTATGCACAAAAGAATCACTACGACGCTTGCTAAGGCCAAAGCCTTGAAAAAATATGCTGAGCCTCTGATTACACGCTCTAAGGAAGATACAACAAACTCACGTCGTGTTGTATTTCGTTATCTGCAAAACAAATATGCAATAACAGAGCTGTTTGGTGAGGTGGCTGCTAAGGTGGCTGATCGTCCGGGTGGCTACACTCGTATTATCAAGTTGGGTACACGTCAGGGTGACGCTGCACAGATTGCTTTCATCGAGCTTGTTGATTTCGATGAAAACATGGCAAAGGAACAAAAGGTTGCTAAGAAGACTCGTCGTAGTCGCAAGTCTGCAGATAATGCAGAGGCTGTTGCAACTGAGGCTCCTGTAGTTGCAGAAACTGCAAATGCAGAGGCACCAAAAGCCGATGCTGCAGAGGAAACTCCTAGTGCTGAATAATTTAAGAATTATTTAAAATTTCATATTTCGCCTTCATCCTGCAAATGGATGGAGGCGTTTTTTTTGTTTTTATATCTATTCCCCACTAATGTAATTCTGTTTGTTAGTTTTAGGGATTTCCCCTTCCAATATCGGGAAATTCCTTTTGCTGTCTTTTTGTAAATTGATAATTTTGCATCATCGATAATTGATATTTTTTAATGAAATAATATATCAGTTTTCAGCAATGTGTTGTTTATATTATTATCTTTGCAAAAGGTTACAAAAAATAAGGTTATGAATAAAGGTTTGATTTTTGCAGTTAGTTCAGCTATGTTGTTGAGCGGCTGTGGCACTTATGCAGGTGCAGGCGCATATACCGGTTCAACGCTGGGTTCCATTCTGGGTTCTGCTATCGGAGGACTCAATGACGGCCCACGTGGTTCTGATATAGGCACGATTGTCGGTATGGCAGGCGGTGCCATCGTTGGCGGCGCAATTGGTGCTGCCGCAGATCAGAAAGCCCAGCAGGACGTGGACGATCATTATCAAGATGTCCAACAGCGCAAGGCTCGCCAAAATGGTTATCAGAATGGCTCACAAAGCAATAATTCCAGCACTTACGAGCAGAATACAGACGACAGTGGCTTTGATTCTACCAACAGTGGTGATGACCGTATCTATGATTTTAACGGAAAGGATTACACCGGTAACTATAGTGCGCAGCAGCCTACGACTTCTCTTCCCGGTTCATCCAGCGTGAATAACCTGACAGATGCCTACAAGTATACCCCTAATATTGAAATTCGTAATGCACGTTTCGTCGATGATAATCAAGACAATGTAATTGCCAGGGGTGAGCTATGTAAAGTGATTTTTGAAGTGATGAATCGTGGCAACGAGGTGTTGTATGATATTCAGCCAACAGTGTTCGAAGCATCCGGCAACAGGCATGTCTTTATATCTCCGAGTATTCATGTAGAGAAGATACTTCCAGGAAAGGGCATCCGTTATACTGCTCTTGTTAAGGCTGATAATAGTCTGAAAAATGGAAATGTAAAGATTTGTATTTCTGTAGTTCAGGGAAATAAAGCCATATTCAAGGTTAGTGAGTTTAATATACCTACCCGTCGATAATTTAATTTGCGATTAGGTAGAAGCCAAAGGGTGTGTAGGCATGCGCTTTGGCTTTTTGTTTGTTTATATGTAGTTAATTTAAAAGTAAATCTAAAAGATATCTTCGCTAAAATCCTTAATTTTGTCAAATACATCCGACCAAGCCTTGGCATCTTTTTCTTTATGCTGCGTTTTAGGCTTAGTTTGAGGAACAGTAGTTGTTGCAGGCGGCGGTGGAATAGCTAACCTGTCTTTTTTGCGCACTTGTCGTGTTTCCATTTCCTTTTTCTCTATTGGTTTATTGTTTTTGGCATCATTTTTCCATTTGTCAATGAAACTATATGCCGTTTCCACCACCTCGAGATCAATCTCTGGCAATGTCATCAGCCCATCATTACGATATGGGATACCGTCATTTGGGCAACTGATAAGTTCTACTATTACAGTTGCCACTCCCCTGGAAATGATATCCAGTTCGTTTGCCGCTTTCCATGAGAGATCAATAATTCTCCCTCTTGAAAAAGGTCCACGGTCTATGACTTTGACAATCACTTGTTTGTCGTTTGCGGGATTTGTGACTTTTAGCAGAGAGCCGAATGGATATGTACGGTGTGCGCATGTCAGACTGTCGTGGTGAAAACGTTCACCGCTGCTTGTCCGGGTTCCGGTAGCCCGCTTAGAATAAAAAGTAGCTTTGCCTCTCTGCTGTGATAGCAGAGGGGTAAAGCTATATATTACGATTATTATAAATAAAAAGCTTCTTCGATAAATCACTATATTTGATTGTTGGTTTTCTCGTCTATACGATGCCTTGCGCCATCATGGCATTTGCAACTTTCATGAATCCGGCCACATTTGCGCCTTTCACATAGTCGATGTAGCCATCAGACTCGGTACCGTATTTCACGCATTGCTCGTGGATTGAGTGCATGATATAGTGTAACTTTTCGTCCACCTCCTTAGCACTCCACGTCATGCGTATGGCGTTCTGTGTCATCTCTAGTCCAGATGTAGCCACACCGCCGGCATTCACTGCTTTGCCCGGAGCAAACAACTGCTTAGCGTTTACAAATTTCTCCACAGCCTCAGCTGTGCATCCCATATTTGATACCTCTGCCACGCACAGCGTCTTGTTTGCCATCAGCAAGTCGGCATCCTCGCCGTCAAGTTCGTTTTGTGTGGCGCAGGTCAGTGCGATGTCTACTTTCTGCTCCCATGGACGCTTGTCTGCATAGAATGTAGCCTCGGGGAATTCGTCTGCATAAGGTTGGCAGATATCGTTTCCGCTTGCTCTTAGCTCCAGCATATAGTCAATTTTCTCACCGCTTATGCCCTTTGGATCATAGATATATCCGTCTGGCCCGCTGATTGTGACTACTTTTCCGCCCAGTTCTGTTGCTTTTTTTACAGCGCCCCAAGCCACATTTCCGAATCCGCTCACTCCGATAGTTTTGCCTTTCAGTTCGATTCCTCGTGTCTGTAGCATCTGGTTCACAAAATAGAGCGCTCCATATCCTGTTGCCTCAGGACGTATTCTTGAGCCGCCCCATTCCAGCCCCTTTCCAGTCATCACACCTTCCCATTTATGGGTCAGTTTTTTGTACATTCCAAAAAGGAAACCTATTTCGCGTGTCCCTACGCCGATGTCGCCAGCAGGTACATCCTCATCAGGACCAATGTTGCGATACAGTTCAGTCATGAAAGCCTGACAGAAGCGCATTACCTCAGCATCAGAGCGGCCGCGGATAGAGAAATCGGAGCCACCTTTGCCTCCGCCCATAGGCAGCGTGGTGAGTGCATTCTTGAAAGTCTGCTCGAAACCGAGGAACTTCAATATTGACAGGTTTACCGATGAGTGGAAGCGCAAACCACCCTTGTATGGGCCTATAGCACTGTTGAACTGCACTCGGTAGCCTATGTTTACATGAACATCCCCCTTATCGTCCACCCATGGTACGCGGAATGTTACGATGCGTTCAGGCTCCACGAGCCGCTCAATGAGTTTTCCCTTTTCAAATTCAGGATGTTGATTGTACACATCTTTAATAGAAATCAACACTTCCTTTACTGCCTGAAGATACTCAGGCTCACCAGGATGCTTGCGCATCAGGTCTTGCATAATGTTTTCAACTTCCATAGTAGTATTTTGTTAAAAATCGGTTAGTGACTTGCATTTTGTTATTTCAACACCGCAAATATAGCCCTTTTGTATTTATTAACCAAATAAAAACCGATTAATTTTGCAACTTTTGCTTACGTTTTGTCAAAAGGAAGGAAGATATACATTATCTGTAATGCCAGTAGTAACGCTACAAATTAACAAAAAATATTTCATTTCCGCAAGTAAATTAAAGAAAAACATTCAATTTAGGCACATATAGATATGTTTTTGTGTTAATGTATTGTCTGCCACCGATATGTATACAGGTACAGTTAATGATAATAGGTTAATGAAACTCAGGTGAAAATAATATTTCGTAAAATGTACGTCAGTTAGTACAATGACATGGTACGTAAAAAATATTATCCGCGAACGGTCGTTGCATCGAAGCTGACGGTTCGCGGATAATTATGCAATATCTGTGGCTTATGATAATTTATCCAAAGCCTGCTTTACGTCATCCAAAATATCATCTACATCCTCTATTCCTACTGAGAGGCGGATGAGATCAGGGGCAATACCAGCCTCACGCAGCTGATCGTTGCTCAACTGACGGTGAGTGTGACTGGCCGGATGCAGCACACATGTGCGTGCATCTGCCACATGGGTCACGATGGCAATCATCTCCAGAGAATCCATGAATTTGATAGCCGTGTCGCGGTCGCCATTTAATCCAAAGGCAATTACTCCGCACGAACCATTGGGCATATATTTTTGTCCTAAAGAATAAAACTTATCATCTTTCAGCCCGCAAAAGTGGACCCAAGCCACACGTGGGTCATCATGCAAAAATTCAGCCACACGTTGGGCATTCTTACAATGTTGTTGCATGCGCAGGTGCAATGTCTCGAGACCCATATTGAGCAGGAACGAGTTGTGCGGTGAGGGTATGGATCCTAGGTCTCGCATCAGTTGTGCCACGAGTTTCTGAATATATCCCATTTTGCCAAAAGTCTTGGTGTAGGTCAGCCCGTGATAAGAGTCATCGGGAGTGCACAGACCGGGGAACTTCTCGGCGTTGGCATTCCAGTCGAAGTTGCCGCTATCAACAATGGCGCCGCCAATCTGCGAGGCATGTCCGTCCATGTACTTCGTTGTGGAGTGGGTAACGATGTCACACCCCCACTCAAACGGTCGGCAGTTGATAGGTGTGGCAAACGTATTGTCCACAATGAGAGGCACTCCGTTTTTATGTGCAATGCGTGCAAACTTCTCTATATCGAGCACGTTACAACCGGGATTGGATACTGTCTCGCCGAAGAGCACTTTCGTGTTTGGCTTGAAAGCCGCCTGTATCTCTTCCTCGTCAGCATCTGGGTTTACGAATGTGCACTCTATACCGAGCTTTTTCATTGTCACGCCGAAGAGGTTGTAGGTGCCGCCATATACCTCGTTAGAAGCCACGATGTGGTCACCGGCCTCACAGATGTTGAATACAGCATAAAAATTTGCAGCCTGCCCAGACGATGTAAGCATCGCTCCCACGCCTCCTTCCAGAGCAGCAATTTTTTTTGCCACGGCGTCGTTGGTTGGGTTTTGTAGCCGGGTATAGAAATATCCTTCTTTTTTTAGGTCGAAGAGCATTGCCATCTCCTCACTGTTATCATATTTAAAAGTAGTACTCTGAATAATAGGGAGTACGCGCGGATCCCCATTTTTAGGTTCCCATCCTGCCTGTACGCAAAGGGTGGAACGCTTTAGATTTTTCTTCATAATTCTGATATATGTTAATAATACGGACTGCAAAATAATAAAAAATAATTGGATGACGCAAAGAAAAGGGACAAAACAACTGAAAATGATATTCTTTATCATTGGTTTTCATTGTCGGAATACTCAAGTTGCAAGCGGAAAACAAAAACGGGAACATTGAAATGACTGAAATATACACGGTTTTTGTTAATATGTTTGTATCTATTGTCATTGTTTTTTGATCATTGCAAAAATTTTAATGTCATGCCTGTTGTTTCCTTACTCCGCATCACGCCATCTATGGGATAAACCAACTTTGTTGTCTGCAATATTGAAATTAAATTTTTAATAAATAATTTGGATTATTAAATGAATTAAACTATCTTTGCCAAATGTATACTTGAAAGAAAGTCAATAGTCCGTAATGTTAGTTATTGAAAATGCCTTCGGTACACTTTCTAACGTATGAATTATTTTTGTGCTGCATCTTTGAGAGTAAGGAATAAAATCCTATTGTTTAATTAAATATAGAAAGAAATGAAAAAGTATTTAGCAGAAATGTTCGGCACAATGGTGCTGGTATTAATGGGCTGCGGTGTTGCAGTAAGTTTGAGCTGTGATTGTGTAAACAATACAGCCAGTGTTATCGGTACGGCCATCGCGTTTGGCCTTTCGGTCGTAGCAATGGCTTATACCATTGGTGGCATTTCGGGATGTCACATCAATCCAGCAATCACACTTGGGGTATTTCTTAGCGGTCGTATGAGCGGTAAGGATGCCGGTATGTATATGATATTCCAGGTTATTGGTGCCATTATCGGTTCTGCAATACTTTATGTTATAACAACAAGTGCCGGTCTTTCAGGTACAGGTGCTAATGACTTGCAACCAATAAATGATGTGCAGAACATCACATGGTTTGGTGGTCTGCTTGCCGAGATATTCTTTACCTGTGTTTTTGTACTGGTTGTTCTAGGCGCAACTGCAAAGACCAATGGTGCGACAAACAACTTTGCCGGTCTTGCAATAGGTCTTTCCCTGATTCTCGTCCATCTCGTTTGTATTCGTTACACCGGTACATCCGTTAACCCAGCACGTTCTATAGGTCCGGCTCTGTTCCAAGGCGGCACAGCATTGACAAACTTATGGATATTTATAGTTGGTCCATTTGTTGGTGGTGCACTTGCTGCTGGTGTTTGGAAGGTCATTGAACCAGTGGAGAAAAAGAAATAGAATTAGTTTGTTCGGGTGGATATTCTTATCCGCCCGAAAATTTATATTTGATTATTGAAAGAGAGGGAACAAAAAATATATAATGATTAAATCAAACAGGCCATCACTGACAGAGAAACGTTATGCCGTGCCTTTTATTCTGGTAACCACCCTCTTCTTTCTTTGGGGATTTGCGAGAGCCATATTGGATGTACTCAATAAACATTTGCAGAATGAGATGGACATATCCATCACGCAGTCGGCACTAATTCAGGTTACGACTTATTTGGGCTATTTCCTTATGGCTATACCAGCCGGACTGTATATCAACAAGCATGGTTATCGCCGTGGTGTGGTTTTCGGACTTTTGCTTTTCGGGGCCGGTGCCCTGCTCTTCATTCCGGGTGCTCAAATAGGCACGTTCTATGCTTTCCTCGCCGCATTGTTTGTTATTGGTTGCGGACTGACGTTTCTTGAGACGGCAGCCAATCCTTATGTTACTGAACTTGGTCCGAAAGACACGTCAACAAGCAGACTTAATCTGTCGCAATCATTCAATGGATTGGGCAGTTTGTTCGCAACCTTCGTTTTAGGTCAGTTCTTCTTCCGTAATACAGACACCGGTGGAAACGTGGTTGTGCCATATACCATTCTTGGTGTTGTAGTACTGATCATTGCCATTGTGTTCTCACGTGTTCGCTTGCCTGAGATAAAGCATGAGGAATCTGCTGAAGACGATAGTGATGGGGTGAAAAATCTGAAAAAGTTGTGGAGTCACAAGATGTTTGTCTTCGGACTTCTTTCCCTCCTGGCATACGAGGTGGCCGAAATCTCCATCAACAGCTATTTCATTAATTTCGTCACGGGGCAAAATTGGATGGACGACCGCACTGCATCCATCGTGCTCACCTGTGCGCTTGCTTTCTTTATGGTGGGCAGATTCCTTGGCAGTTGGATAATGCGTAATGTCAAGGCAGAAAAGATGCTGTTGTTTTGTGGCGCTGGTACCATAATCAGTACGGCGTTGGTCTTGTCAGATTTGGAAACAATTTCTTTAGTAGCTTTATTGTGTAATTACCTTTTCGAGGCTATAATGTTTCCCACAATATTCTCGTTGTCGCTTACCGGATTGGGCAATCTTACCAAGAGCGCATCATCGATACTGATGATGACACCTGTGGGCGGTTGTGGCTTCATGCTAATGGGCGTGATAGCCGACAATACGAACCTTGTGACCCCGTTCTTTATCCCGCTTTTTGGTTATATTATTGTTTTGTTGTTTGCACTTAAACTTGTAAAGGCGAGTTACTCCAGTAAGTGATGCACCCGAAAATGTAAGACGAAGTTAGCAAAAATAAAATGAGACCATATGAAATATGATAATATAAAACTTTTTAACTTGATTGCAACATTAAAAAACATCTTATCCCTTTGAATTGACAAAATAAAATGTTAATTTTGCAATCGTTTCAAGTAGTTTGTTGATATTTTTTAAACATAAAATTAAAATTATGGTAAGTTACAAAGATTTAGGCCTCGTGAACACACGTGATATGTTTGCCAGAGCCATCAATGGAGGTTATGCTATCCCAGCATTCAACTTCAATAACATGGAGCAGTTGCAGGCTATTGTCAAAGCTTCTTCTGAGCTCAAGTCACCGGTTATCCTTCAGGTTTCCAAGGGTGCCCGCAACTATGCTAACCAGACACTACTCCGCTATATGGCACAGGGCGCTGTAGAATATGCTAAGGAATTAGGATGCAAAAATCCTGAAATAGTTCTTCACCTTGACCATGGTGACAGTTTCGAGCTTTGCAAGAGTTGTGTTGATATGGGCTTCTCTTCAGTAATGATTGATGGATCTTCTCTGCCTTATGAGGAGAACGTTGCTCTGACAAAGAAGGTAGTAGAGTATGCTCATCAGTTTGATGTCACTGTTGAGGGTGAGCTCGGTGTTCTTGCAGGTGTTGAGGATGAGGTTGCTTCTGAGGTTTCTCACTATACAAAGCCTGAGGAAGTTATCGACTTCACATCTAAGACAGGTGTTGATTCATTGGCTATCTCTATCGGTACTTCTCACGGTGCTTACAAGTTCAAGCCAGAGCAGTGCACACGTGACCCGAAGACTGGTCGTTTGGTTCCTCCTCCATTGGCATTCGATGTTCTCGATGCTATCATGGAGCAGCTTCCAGGTTTCCCAATCGTTCTTCACGGATCTTCTTCAGTTCCACAGGAGTATGTTGACATGATCAACCAGTATGGTGGCAAGTTGCCAAACGCTGTAGGTATTCCAGAGGAGCAGCTCCGTAAGGCTGCCAAGAGTGCAGTTTGCAAGATTAACATTGACTCTGATTCTCGTCTCGCATTTACCGCTGCTGTCCGCAAGGTATTCGCAGACAAGCCAGCTGAGTTTGACCCACGTAAGTTCTGTGGACCAGCTCGTGATCTTATGGAGGTTATGTACAAGCACAAGATTATCGACGTTCTTGGTTCAGACAACAAACTTGGACAGCTAGACTAATCGATTTCGATTATCAGCAAATATATAAAGCGGGTTCCTTCCATTGTAGAAGGAACCCGCTTTTTTTATTTATAATTTTATAATCACCTCAGCCGTCTCCATTGCCGTTTGAAAATCCGATTCATTACCAAAAAGCGTTTGTAGAGTTGAATCATTTTCAAAATTCAGATAGAAGCATTTGTAAATATTTTATGCCAAAAAACGACCTTCCCGGAGGTGACAATCTAGAAAAAGAAAAACCGGAAAGGGAATATTGATACGTGGCAAACACGTTCCGATTTTGCAATATGACTTCCGGGAATGCAACTAACGGCTACTTGGTCTGCGTTTAACCGTTACTTGCAGCGTGTTTAAAGGTTAGTTGAAGGCCAAAAGTTCTTTATTTGTAACATATTTCGGGGCAATTCGTGGCATGTTTTCGTGCTGATTTTTGCTCAATAACACTAACCTATTGAATATCAATGTGTTCTATTAATGCTCCAGAATCGCGTATTTACGACCGTAGGGAAACTTTTTCGGAATAGGGTCTGTATTTTGGGGGTTGTTGTAAACTTTTTTGATACGTGAAACTAAGAAAATGAAGTTTTTTTATAAAAAAATAAGAAAAAGTTTATTCCTTTCGTTTTTAATTATTAATTTTGAAATTAATTCAGAGAATTAATGAATAAAATGTCAAAAGAACTCTGTTGGAAACATCATCTTTTAATTATGAGATATACATTATTGTTTATACTAATAACACTTTTGGTTAGTTGCCAAGAAGAAGATGGCAATTATATGATATGTTATTCCATGAAAGATGGAACCACATTACATGCTCAAGAAGATATACAAGAATATGAAAGTGCCTGCTCGTTTCTAAATACAGAAAACAATTTAAGAGAAAAACCTAAAGATATTGTAATTCTTCAAGATTCGAAGAAAGACTCTATTTATGGATATGACGAAATTAAATCTATTTCTTGGGAAAGAGCTAAATTCGGGAATTGGGTGGAAAAATATGGATTAAATAAAGCAAATACATATTTTGTACAAACTATAAAAGTTGTCAAAATAATCCCCTCTTCCGACCAGTATGCATTAACGGAAGGGGCATATAATGATTTTAATAAGGATTCGATAGGGATAAACCAGAATACAGGTAAAAGAGGGTTCGTAATATCTTCAAGCAATATTAATGGAGGACATGAGGCATATACCATCATGAAGAGGATTGGATACGATTCTGATGGAAATGACGTTAATATTTATTACCCAATAAAACCTTCAGATATTAAATGGAAATATTTTACAATTAAAACAATATGGTAATGAAAAAACTTTTAAGTCAGAGCTTTAACATTAAAAGATACTGTGAGGGAATTAGAAATTTGTAACGAATCGTGTGGGTAATTTAGTACAGACTTGCCCACACGATTTTTTGTCCTTGTTAATTAACAAAGGCGTAAACGTTTTCGTATTAATTGTGTTAAGAAAAAGAAGCATGAGACGATTTTTTTTGTATTTTTATGGCCTAATGATAAATCAAAATACCTAAAAATGAAAAAGAATCTACTATTAACAATTTGTTTCATGCTTATAGTGCCACCTGGTGCTTATGCCAATAACGTGCAAACGCTCACTATCAACGGTCAGACTGTTAATAAGGCGTTAAGCAAAATGACGTTTGATGGTGATAACGTGATATTGACGTTCACCGACAATTCATCTCAAACTTCAGAAATGGAGAGTGTGTCGCTTAGCTTCAGTAGTGCAAGTGCTATTGATGCCGTTAGCGTGTTTCAATATAATGGAATTGTTGGCGATGTGATATCTCTAGGCGGACTTACGGCCGGTACGTCAATAACCATTTATGACACAGCAGGCCGCAAGCAGATGAACGCAACAGCTCAAGGTCCATCGGCACAGATTGATATCGCCAGCCTGCAGAATGGCATATATATGCTCAAGGCAGGTAAGCAAGTAGTGAAATTTGCAAAGCGTTAATAGGGGAGGTGACACAATGAAAAAGATATTATTTTATATATTCGTACTCGTCTTCAGTCTCAATTGCAGTGCTCAGACATGGAACTTTACGTCGGTCGGAGGTGCAGACAAGGCATTGATGGATGCTGATGCGGCAAATTGGTATAATGACACCAGTAATGGAAGGTATAATCTTCTGACTGCTGTTAATTGTGCTGCCATCACCGCTAATAGTACAGAACTGGATTTTACCAAAGGTTTGTTGTTCACTGGTGAAGCGGCGGCAACTAATACAAATGGTAAATTCCGATTGAATTATAAGAGTGGTCGATTTGAAATGAATGGTAGCGGTTTGGTGATGATAATAAAAAATCAAAAAGCAGGTAGCACAATAACTGTAAGTTGTAAAACCACAGGTTCTGCGGCACGTGGATTTAATGTCACGAATATTACTCCGGTGTCAGGCTACTTCAATACTACGACTGCTGAAGCTCAGACAAATGTAGGTAAGGTAACAACTGATGGTGATGTGACACTAACCACAAATATGGGTGGACTATATGTCTATAGTCTTTCGGTTGTATCACCAGAAAATGGCGGCAATACAGGTGGCAACACCAGTTCTGTTACCAGCTCTGTGTCTCAGGACTTGACCAAGAATCAGATGCGCCTCACTCTTAATACCAATGATATCCTTTATTACAATACAACTTCATTAAAAAGTGTAGACATTGAAGACAACAAAGTAACAGTGAATCCAAACTCAGGTGATGCTGACACCTATAATGGAACTGTTGCAAACGTAGGCTTCTCAAAAGCTTCCAGTCAGGGAAACTCGGGCACAATCACCAATAATGGGGTGGAAATCACCGAGTCAAAAGGTTGGCTGGAGTCTGCCTATGTAAAATGGAATCTGTATAGCGGAGCCACCTCATATAATGTATATATTAAGGGTGGAAAGATACAAGACTATACCAAGTTGGATGCAGAGCTTGTTCGCAACTATGGTACTTATGGCCGTGCCGATGCTGTCGGTTTGATGGCTGGCGAAAGATATGCAATCAAGGTCGTGCCTGTAATTAGCGGAGCCGAGGATGTCACCAAAGCAAGCGAGTCTTCCGGCATTCCTGTAGCATGTTATGACCGTTCAGGGTTTGCACACCTCAATAACACGGGTGTAGGGGCATATAATGATGACGGTACATTGAAGTCTGATGCCCGTGTGTTATATGTTACCGCATCTACAGCCAAGACGGTTTCTCTTGATGTCCTCACCGGTAAGACAGCAACGACATATACCGGTTTGCAATCCATTATCAATGCCTATCAGAAAGGTCTTGATACCCGTCCTTTGGATGTTCGTTTCATAGGGTTGATAAAGGATACGGATATGGACGGTTTGCTTAGCAGCGAAGGATTGCAGGTGAAAGGCAAGAGCAATACCGTGAAAATGAATATCACCATCGAGGGTATTGGCGATGATGCCACAGTGTGGGGATTTGGTTTTTTGTTGCGCAATGCGGTGAATGTGGAGCTTCGCAACTTCGCCATTATGCTTTGCATGGACGACTGTGTGTCTTTAGATACGGACAACAAGTATTGTTGGATACATCATCTCGACCTTTTTTATGGGAAACAAGGTAGTGATGCAGATCAGGTCAAGGGTGACGGCACAGTGGATATAAAGGGCGATTCTAAGTATATCTCTGTGGCGTATAATCATTTCTTTGACAGTGGCAAGTCTTCTCTCTGTGGAATGACAAGTGAAACCGGACCCAATTATATTGATTATAACCACAATTGGTTCGACCACAGCGACTCACGCCATCCACGTGTCCGCACAATGACTGTTCATGTTTGGAATAATTATTTTGATGGTTGTGCAAAATATGGTGTCGGTGCGACAACAGGTTCCAGCATATTCGTGGAGCGAAACTATTTTCGTGATACAAAGGACCCGATGCTGATCTCACAGCAGGGTACAGATGCAAAAGGTGACGGAACATTCTCGGGTGAGCGTGGTGGCATGATAAAGAGTTTTGGCAATGTTTACGCCGAGAAAGGCTCAAGCAGCAACTACACACCAATCACCCAGAAAGAGAGCATATCAAGTTTCGACTGCTATGAGGCTACGACCCGTAATGAACAAGTGGCCCCCACTTATGTGGCTTTGGCAGGCGGAACCACTTATGACAACTTTGACACCAATAGTTCTCTGATGTACAACTACACTCCCGATGAGGCTGTTGATGTCCCAGCAAAGATTACCGGATGGTATGGGGCCGGACGTTTGAACAAGGGTGATTTCAAATACCTCTTCACAAAGACGGATGATGTAAACTATTCTGTTGATGTTGCATTGAAGACAGCATTGCAAAACTATACCGGTACACTAGTCGGAAAATTCTAAACAAAAAACCGCGTCAAGTATCTCACTTGATGCGGTTTTTTGTTGTACGGGGATTTATTTATTGCCAATGATAAAGAAACAAAAACTGCGGTATATTTGGTGTTAGCCACAGAATTGTTTATTTTTGCATAAATGATTTAAAAACACCAGGTAAGATGTATAGATTGTTATTTCTTATTGCCATCCTGTTCCATGCCTGTTGCGTGTTTGCCCAAGTGCGTGATTCCGTTAGTCATATTGGCTGTGTGGTGGATTTCTCGCCTGGAAGAATCGTTAAGACTGATGAATGGGTAAAAATGTGGCTCAAGGATAATGAGATGTTTTCTGTTGGTGCGGAAATGAGATACAGCACCCTGCCGTCAGACAGTGATGCTTACGCTGATGCTTACAATTATCCGGAGTTTTCTTGTGGACTAAAGTTTGGTGATTATAATTCAGTTGTCATGCACAAGGACGCGTCACCTCTGTGGGGCAAGGCCGTGCCGGTGGATTATAATTCTCGCATGGGCTGTATATATACGCTTTATGGCAGTTTTATACGTCCGCTTTACCGCACCCCGCATTGGACGTTTGATTATTCTCTCAGCTCAGGCGTGGGTTATTGTACTCGTCCATATAACAATATTGACAATGTGGATAATGAAATCATTGGTTCTCGCTTCTTGATTTTCTTTGGAGCAGGCTTGCACGCTACGTATCATATAATGCCACATTTCGGATTACGTGCGGGTGTGGAGTTGATGCATCACAGCAATGGGGCGCTCGCTCGTCCTAACAAGGGTGCGAATGTGCTGGCGACATCATTTGCTCTAGTCTATTATCCATATGATTATACGATTAGAAGAATTAATTTGCCTGATAGAATAAGATATTTCAAACCTTATTGGTATATGGATCTTGGTCTGGGTATAGGAGGCAAGACTCTCTTTGAAGAATGGAATATATCGCAGTATCAGACCAATCCGGGTGAAGCAGATTATCGTAAGGCTGACTTTCATATATATACCACATGTTCTTTTCAAGCCGATTTTATGCGTCGATATTCCCGCCGTTGGGCATCAGGGCTTGGGGTGGATTTGTTTTATGGACAATATGCTAATCGTGTCAAGACCCTGGAGAAGCGTGACGGAATTGATTGCAAACACAGTCCGTGGTCGGTTGGCGTTTCTGGTAAGCACGAGGTGTTCTACCACAATCTTTCTTTGGCTGTATCGTTAGGCGTGTACCTGTATCGCGAGATGGGCTCTTCGGCAAAGGATGTAGAACGAACCTATTATGAACACTTAGGTGTTTTCTACCATTTCCCAGCGTTATGTGGCTTGACTGTCGGTGGTAATGTGAAAGCGCATAAGACCAAGGCTGATTATACGGAATTCGTTGTCAGATTCCCGATTAGGATATGATTGCTTACGTCAGACACCCAATCATTTTAGTTCTTGAATAAAGTAAGTCAGGTTTTCACCGTTGCACAAATTCAGTTTCTTGCGCAGACGGTAACGGGCTGTTTCGATACTTCTCACCGATGTGTTGAGCAGCGATGCCATTTCCTTGCTGCTAAGACCCATGCGAAGGTAAGCGCACAGTTTCCGGTCGCTCTTGCTTAAATCAGGATAGCGTGAGATGAGTTTTCTCATATATCCGTCATAAACAAGATTGAAGTTTTCTTCAAATTTCTCCCAGTTGTCGTCCTCGTTCAGATTTGTTTGTATGCTCTTTCTTATGCTCTGAATTTTTCTTGTAATTATGCTTCTTGCAGCTTCGTTGCGCACAAATTCAGACAACTCTATCATGTCTTCGTCCATAGATTGCAGCATGTCATTCTTTCGTATCAGGTTTACTGTGGAATCTGCCAGCTCGCATGATTTGTGCTTCAATTCCACACCTAGTTGCTCGTTCTTTATTTCTGCCAGTTCGCATGTGTTCTTAGCCTTTTCAATTTGCAGTTTCACGTCTTGTTCCTCTTTTATTTTATGCATTTCCTTTTTCGCCCTTTTGTTCATGAAAATGACGAGATAGCGTATTGCCAAAATTAAAAGTATTGTGTAGATGAGATAGGCCGATGTCGTTTCATACCATGCCGGCATGATAATAATTTTTATCTGCGTTTCCTGATTTTTGCCACTGATGTGATTGTATGACCTTACGTGGAATATGTACGTGCCTTTTGAAAGGCGTGTGTATTCCTTGGTTGTGAGAGATTGACGTTCACTCCACCTCTTATCCATTCCTTCCATGTAGCATGTGTATTCTACTGAATTTTCTCTCAGATATTCTGGCTGTACAAATTCTATCCTTATGGAGTTTTGGTCGTGTGGAATTTTTATCTCATTTTTGTGATTTGCCAGCATTGCCGTGTAAAGTGTTGAGTCTGCGTTGTTAGTACCGATAATCCGGCGTATAATCAATTTGTTGTCATTTATTTTCTTGCTGAAATGATTGTCGACCATGTAGAATCCGTTGTCATAGTTGAATAGGGTATGTTCCGGGTCAATGCAGTTGATATCGCCCATTCCGTTTTGCAGTCTGTTGAGTATACTTCTGTATGATATGCTGTCCACATTGTAGCCACCGGGCCGTTTATGGGCTATGGCAATATAGTCGTTTTTCATCGCCCAAAGGTCATGATGCGGAGTCTCGTATATTTTCAGAGACGCGCCGTAAGTGTTGAATATATGGCTGGCGGCTTTGTCATATACCAGGCGTCGTGTACTTTTGTCATAATGATACAGTCCGTCGACTGATGAAATGTATATTCTGCTGTCAATCAAGCACAACTCGTTACATTGGCTGGCACGAAGCCCTTTGCCTTTGCAATACAGATGCACCGTCTTCACTGCTGTCAGGTCATTGGTGAGTGTGATGTGGTATATCCCTTTCATCCAGTGCTTAATCCACACACTGCCGTCAGTATCTATCTGGAACGAGCCACTTGTTTCTTTGAATCCTTTAAGCCGGTTGCGGAATATGAATGTGTTTCCGCTCTTCTGCAGGATGTAGAAGCCGATATAGTCACTGGCCAGAATATATCCCGGATGATTGATCAATGGATGAAAGTTCCATGAACCGTCTGGCCCGTTGATTTTCGTGCATGTGCCACCCTTTATGGCAAATGCACCGGCATCACATCCACAAAGTAAAATGCCGTCGATATTTTGCAATTGCCATACTTGACCTGTAATGACAGGTATGGGCTTGGATGGTGCAGGTGCGGCCGTTGTATGCTGAGGAATATAAAACAGCCCTTGATTTGTGCCCAGATACAACTTGTTGTCATATATCATCGACGCATAACCTGTACCGATAGTGTTGTTAGCTCCCAATAAATCACAATAAGGCATTTCTAATAACACGTATGATATGCCATTGTCAAGTCCGAGCCAGATATTGTTCCATTTGTCGAATTTCAGTGATAGCACGGTGTTGTTTTGCAGCCCGGTGGTATTGTTTGAATATGAAGTTTGTCCTGTTTTCATATTCTTTATTATCAGTCCGTTTCTTACCGTTCCGAATGCGATATAACTGCTGTTGATAGCGGCACAGAATATCTGGTATTCTTTTAGTTGGGGCGTTATATCCATAATGTATGGCGTTGTGGTATGTCCGTCATAAATGAAAACACCGTCGGACGCTGTGGCAAAGAGTATATATTTCCCCATTGGTATTATTGTCCTTACGGTAAGCCCTCTCATGATTTCTGTTCCGTGCACCGGCATTTCCCTGCCGTTCTTTATCTCATATATGCCTTCGTTCGTTGCAAACAACAGCCGGTTCCTTATTACTGCAGAAGTTTTTATTCTGAATTTTGTCTTGATGTCCTTTGTCTTGCCCTCAGGCTGATGGATGAAAAAGTCTTCATTTCCTTGAAAAACAATGCTTCCGTTCCATTTGTATATATTCCATATTTCACTGAAAGCTTTTTCTCCTTTGGGTAAAACTGATGATAATGAATGATAGTTCACTTGAGATGTTTTAGCGTTAATATTGAAAAACCCAAATTCGCCAGTGCATCCGGCATATATGATATCGTGTCTTTTGTCGTACATCACGGAGCGGGCATTGTTGTTGTTCAATATGGATTTCGAGAACCATAGGTCGCCGTCATATTCCAGCAGACCATTATTGTTGGCAAAAAACATCCTCCCGTCGTTGGATTGTGATATGCACCAGTTTTGCGTACCGCTGTGATACGATGTGGAGGTGAAGTTTCTTATCACCGGTTGCTGTGGCCACACATTACAGTATTGTGTGAATAATAATATAATTAGTAGTGTTTGTTTCATGTATTGATCAAATTGCATGAATGTTGTTTATTCATGAACTTTGTGCCGAAAGTGTATCAAAAGTCATTTCCAAACTGAATACGACTTTTGATACACCTGAATTATATGCTATGCTAAAAGGCTATAAGGAACGTTCGTCTGTCACCACTTGGCAGATACCACACTGTGGTCGGGTATGATGAGTTTCATCTCGTTTTTCCCGTCGCTGACAGTGAATGTCCGCTGTGTACTTGTGCTGTTTGTCACTACGATGGCATAAGTTCCGTCTGTATTTTTAAATGCAGAATATGTTATTCCTGTAGCATTCAGACTGGAGCTGTCGAATCCCAAACGCACAGCCCCGGGTTTTACCACTGATGCTAGATGGGCTAAAATGTAATAATGGGAGTTCTTTGTTATTTTCTTATAGTCAGTGGTGATGTCCACAGCTCCATAGCATGTCTGACATCCTCCTGACAGGTTTGGCCCCATCTTTGTATCCAACATCAGGTTCCATACAATCACTGCCGAGCAATATCTGTTTACTGTACCTAATGCCACGTGCTCCATATCGTCCAGCAGTCGGGCATTGAGGTTGCGTCCGTCGTTCCAAGTGCCTATTGACGTTTCGGTAAAAATCAGACCCTTGTCGGGACGGCTGCTGTACATGGCATCAAGTGCAGACTCGTTGCCTAGATAGTTATGGAATGCCGCACCTACAACCATGTCATCGCAATCCGAGCCTTTGAGGTCTTTGTATACATTCAGAGGATACGAATAGCAATCGTAATTGTGGTCGTATGCATAGATTTTTGTTGTCAGACTGTTTTTCTTAAATGTCGGTACCAGTACCTTAAGCAGTGCTGCCTCTTCTTCCCAAGGCATGTACAGAGATGCGCAATTGCCCTTGTTGAGCGGCTCGTTCTGCGGCGTGATGGAATATATTGGAATACCGGCACTCTGATAGGCGTTAATCCATTTGACAAGATAGTCTGAATAGGTCTGATACATGTCGGGATTAAGATGCCCGTCTGTCCAACTGTTGTAGACGCTCTTGCTCTTCAAATCCCATACTTTCATCC
>OBMA010000688.1_pt1 | contig 20483 bp, 15 predicted proteins | sample 1539141 | NCBI WGS metagenome assembly OBMA01 (sample SAMEA3991484, study PRJEB22521) | metagenome | biome: anthropogenic terrestrial biome; feature: sewage plant; material: raw primary sludge | place: Sweden | collected 2012-09-26
CTTGCTGAAAACACAGTCCTGTGAAACTGCATCTGACATCTTACTTTCTGAACTTTCCACTACTGCCGAAACGGATACATTTCCTTGAGTCCATCCTGTATTATTTATTATACTGATGCTGCCATATGAAATGCCCTCTTCTAATCCACATCCCGGATCATAAGAATCAACCGTCTCTCCCGGTGTCTTGCTGCAGGCAAGACTATAACTATCGATCGTACTTTCATCTTTGCCGCAGTTATAAAATGGTCCTGCTGTTCTTTCCCAAGGCGTCGAATCTGGATCGCAGTTGTGACATGGTGCACACCCTGTCCATTGTTGTGTTTTTACAATCTCGCCTGTCTCATTGCATTGCCAGGTGATCTCATATTGCCAAGACTCCTGATCTCCGTGATACTTACAATATATCGGGAGTTTATTTCCCATGTTACGCCATCCCCTGCATGTAAAGTGCTCCGTTCTGTATGTCGGATTGCATGCATCCGAATGAACATGATAGACTGGCGAATAACATTCACCGCCTTCTGTCTCATTACCGTGATGTTCGTGCATTACTGGAACATTAAAGCATTCTCCCTGTTTATCACTGTTTCCCCTATGCACATGCTTAAGTTCCGTCTGCGCAAGAATACTTCCACTGCCCTGCGTTCCGGCATCCCGTGCCGAAGCCCCCATCGGAACGTTTGCTGCCATAAATAATGAAACTGCTGCGATCACTGCGATCCGCATTGTATGTACTATCTTCATCAGATATTTCTCCTCTCAAATTTTAGTGATGATCTTCTTTCGTTTTAAGCTTAAGTCAAAAGACACAAAAAACCGCTCCTCACATAATGCTATGTGCAGAGCAGGTTCACGATCTGATCATTCAATTCACTTTTTATTTGACAGGTGCAGTAATCTTATCACTGCCTTTCTTATCAGTCTATGTGCATCATGCACTATTTTTTCTGTTCACGGACATCCGTTAAAGTGGTATCATCTGATTATGACTGAAAAAAACAAGTGTGAAAATTGCATAAAGAGACTTTTAATTTTATTTTTCACTGCATCATTATCTCTCCTTTGTGCCTGCTCTCCATCGCACCTGGGCACCACGGATTCACACTCAGGCGCAAGCAGTGAAAATACCGATTCCGGTGCAGCAGATGATCTAAATAATGGTGTAGACACTACATCTGAATCAGCACAGATCACAGCCGGGCAGAATCTGGCAGCTGGCAAAGCCGCGCAGCAAGCCATCGCTTCAATAAAATTTCCGATCACTGCTACAAGGGAAGTCGCTGAATCCGATATACCTTCTGCGGCAGCTGCTCTCACCATAGATAAAAATCCAAACTCAGATCTGAGCGTTCCCACATATATCACTAATATTGATGGCACATATTTCATCGTCGACTGCTATCACAACACTGTCATTTATAACGATGACATTACCGCGCCGCTCACCGACTGGTCTGTCATGACATCCGGCATAGACCGTGCGCACACCATAGCAAGTGACGGCACCGTTTACCTCATTGATGATACGGAAAATAACAGGATTCTCGTTTTCGAGAAATCCGGTGGACGTTTCGTAGAGACCCAAAAGCTTGATAACATAGGAGTTCGTCCTCACTATATCATCTACAATGAACCCGATAAGACATTCTATGCCTGGAGTTCAATGACAGGTAAGATGTATCTGATAAACCGTAACGCCTCGACAAACGATGTATCCATCACAGCCGAATATTCAGTCCCCTCCCTCTATGGTGCCTACGTCCGTTCATTCACCATTGATAATGCAAATAAGAGCATTTATCTTGTTTCCGGAAATTCCTCGATAATCGAAGCGTCAATAAAAGACATGCACATAAAAAAGGAGTATCCGGTGCCAGCCGAAATGTCCGGCATGGTTCAGATAACTCCTATTGATGACAAATTCTATATAACGATCTCCACCGATGCTTCCATGAATCAGGACTGTGCAACGATCATTCGCTGTAACAGCCTGAGTGACCTTGATGAAGGCAATTATGAAGATATCTACAAACAGTATTTCATCGGCGGCGGAACGCCTTATTACATAACCCACATAGCTGACACCTATTATCTCACAGAGCACCGAATCCCCGGTCACTCTATATGGAGTTTCAAAGTAGATTCTGACGGTCTACCCACAGATGTGACAACTGTATATTGATCTTTAATCTTTCACGATAGCTTTTACCGCATCATCAAGCCAGTCTGCCTTCAACAGTTCAGCCTGTCCATTATCTATTGCGGCAGCTATCTTCGGATCTATCGGGATTCTTGCAAGTACAGGTATTCCTGCTGCCTTTGCGACTTCATCGATATGGCTTTCGCCAAATATCTCATGACGTGCTCCGCAATCAGGACATTCAAAATAACTCATATTTTCTATGATACCATATACCGGTATGTTCATCTCTTCCGCCATACGTATCGCTTTTGTGACGATCATTGAGACAAGTTCCTGTGGGCTTGTTACGATAACTATCCCGTTTACCGGAAGTGACTGAAATACAGTAAGCGGAACATCTCCTGTGCCGGGCGGCATATCTACATACATATAGTCTATATCATCCCAGTACGTATCTGACCAAAACTGTCTTACCCCGCCGGCTATAACAGGTCCTCTCCAGATGATCGGATCTGTATCATGATCAAGCAGAAGGTTTGAACTTATAACCTGTATTCCACTTCTTGTGGCAGCCGGTATCATAAGTCCTTCTTCTGTAGCTGTTATCTTATCTGAAAGACCAAATGCTCTTGGTATAGAAGGTCCTGTAATATCGGCATCTATTATACCGACATTCTTTCTGAGCAGTCTCGTTCTTACAGCCAGCATCGTCGTTACAAGTGATTTTCCAACGCCGCCCTTGCCGCTGACTATTCCGATAACATTTTTGACCGAACTTGCTTTATTAAGTGGAACTCGGAATGATTCCGATCCCTGCCCGCCATCTCCGGTTTTTTCACGTGATGAGCAGTTAAGTCCGCATGTATCACAGTTGTGAGTGCATTCCTGTGAATCATCCTCAGTGATATTATCTGAATTGACATTATTTGATTTGACGTTATCTGAATTGACATTTGATCTATCCTTCGACATATGATCCTCTTTCTTGGGTTTTCTTTGAATTTTTTTGGGTTTTCTTTAACATCCCCTGGTTTTCTTGGGCTTTCTTTCTGAATCCGGTTAAGACGTTAAGCACCGACACTTTAAGTGATCTTAAACCATGTTCAGCACCGACACTTTATGTGATCTTAAAGCATATTCAGCACCGACACTTTATGTGATCTTAAAGCATGTTCAGCACCGACACTTTATAAGTATAACGCAAAACGTGCTTATGTCAAAGGCACGCGTATGCTGACCACCAAGCGCATATGCCGACCGCTAAACATGACACATACATATGCCGACCTTCTATCACGTATGCCGACAGCCAAACACCCACGGAATCCATGTTTTACCTACAATACGACATTATCTTATACTCTGTAGGTAAAATGAGCAGAGAAAAGACAGATCAAATGACATTGAAGCTTTGTGAAATGTAGATTTTACCGACAGAGCCGCTTATTATCTTGAATTGTTGGTTATGATTTCAAATAAAGAGAATGTAGGTTGTCGGCTTATACCGACAAAGTGTTTGAAAAAGACAAGCTGTAGGTAAGACTGATGATCCGCGTTATTGGAAATAGGATTTCGAATTTCGAAATCAAGATATTTTACCCACAAACGGTGCATTATACATTATTTGCAGGTAAAGTACATAAAACGATATGGGTATCAAAAGTAGCAATTGTGTTATGATGCTACGACTTGCAGTCGCATAAGAATGACTTTTGACACTTGCATCATAAAACCCGTAAATAATATAAAATGGAGATACTCTTTTAAAGAATATCTCCATAGTCATCATAAAATATTAATGTCCAAATCCAAACATGTCTAAGTCCATGCATATCCAAAATCAATTATATCTCACTATCTGTCAGGTCGTTGTGTCGTACATCGTTCCTGATGCTGCAGCTGTATATGATGCACTGCTTGTATAAGAAGTACCTGACGTTCCACCAGATGCCGCAAGATCATAGATATTGTCTGCACGCGCACTTATCTGGTTAGAATATGAATAGGAATCATCACCGCCAAACACATCTTTTAGTGTTGTCATATCTGCATTTTCGAATGTAGACTTATCCAATGTAAGCTTATTGTCATCACCTATCGTAATACCTACACTTGATAGAAGATTCTTGTTAGAAGATGTAGTTCCTTCCATCCATTCTGTGTTGTTCTGTACCGATGATACATCACTTGACGATCCAGACGTAACCGCTGAATTGTAACTTTCAACGAATGACGAAACCTTACTGTAAAGATCACTGATATTGTCCTGTGAATATGTTGCAGTCTTAAGGTCGTCTGCAGCCGCGGCAAGGTTCTTAGCATCTGTCGCAGCAGTCTTGTCAGTTGTTGCAGTTGTCGTCGTTCCTGATGTTGATGATGTTCCGGTTGTTGATGTTCCAGACGAAGTAAGTGAAGAAAGTACGTCACTCGTATCTGTTGTATCTGTGCTGTCTGTCGTCGAAGTACTTGAAGATTTTGAATCACTTGCTACTTTTGCATAATAAGCCTTCATCAGCTTTCCATAGCTTCCGTTCTTTATCTGCGCATAATCCGATAGACTAAACGGCATTGATGCAGATGAAGATCCAAGGCTGTTAGAGAAATATGAAGATAACGATGATGCTGAATCAAAAATGCTTATGGACATATTGATCACGCTCCCTTCGCAGTGGTACGAGTCCATTCGACCCACTGATGTTACATGCCATTTATACAACTTAATCATAACACATAGATTTAAAATGTAAAGAATGACATTGGTGTTAAACGCAAAAATAACGTTGATGTTGAGAGTAATGACATGGATATTAAAAGTAATAATTATGTTATGATGCTACGAATCGCATACATCATAGTATGTCCTGCACTCATCCTGCATTGTATACTTTCCGTTCTTAAGTTCGATTGTGCTCACACAGCAATTATGCTGATATGCGCCTTTCCAAAACTGGTCGTTCGGAAGCTTTAACATATTGAGTCTGATCGAACAGTTGCAGGCGCCATGCGCGACTATCATCACATTATCGTATATGTTCTCGCATGCAAGTATCTTGTCATCAAGAAACGATTGTGTACGCGCACGAAGCTCATCTATAGACTCGCCGCCGTCCGGCGGATCATACTTTTCAGTCTCACCGAAGAATGCCTGAAGCCTTCCGCTTCCGTCTTTCATCAGTTCTTCCGTCTCTTTTCCTTCATAATCGCCAAAGCATATCTCTTTTATCCTGTCATCACATACTATACTCGTATCTCTGTGTCCCCTTATCAGTGACGCTGTCTCATATGCGCGAATAAGCGGAGATGAAAAGATAACATCTAAAGACCTGTCTTCAAATGCCTTCCCGGTAATTAAAGCAAGCTCTCTCCCTTTTTCATTCAGCTTGATATCCGATCTTCCCTGAAGTCTGTGTGCCTTGTTCCATTCTGTCTCGCCGTGTCTTACAAGATATATGAGCATAACCAAAATTCCTTTACTAAATAGATGTGCATATCTACCAGATACGATCCATGTACTATAATGATGTGCTATAATGATGCGCTGTAATGATGTGTTGTAATGATGCGCTGTAATGATGTACTGTAATGATTCACTGTAATGATGTGCTGTAATGATGCGCTGCAATGATGCGCTGTAATGATGTACTGTATATACTGTAGATGTACTATCGTAACGTATTATAAACATTACTTTTCCATCTGCTCATCATTACCTAAGACCGTTCATCCGTACCTATGATCAGTTTGAGTTTATTATTGACATGACGATATGCAGGGATAAGGAACATATCTGCGAGTACCCATGCCAGTGGGCTTGCAAATGCCACACCATAGATACCGAACTTAGGAACAAGCGCAACTGCAGCAATGATCCTCGCTGCCATTTCAAATACACCCGAGAATATCGCGAACGAACTGAATCCCATTCCCTGTATCATGAATCTATACACATTCACTCCAGTAAGTGCGGCATAAAAAGCAGCGTTTACGACCATACACAATCGTGCATCCGAAATTATCCCGGTCTCCGACCTGCTGACAAACATTGTCGTAAGATTATTACCAAATAAACAGAGTATCAGCAGTGCAAATACTGAATAGATACATCCGACCGTCATGCTTGCCTTTATCCCCGAATCGAGCCTGTCCAGTTTTTTTGCACCGACATTCTGACCACCATATGTAGCCATCGATGTTCCAAGTGCATCGAACGGGCAGCAGAAAAACATACTTACTTTCGACGAGGCGGTGACCGCAGCTATAGCGTCAGAGCCAAGCGAGTTGACTGACATCTGCAATATCACTGACCCGATAGCAGTAACGGAATACTGAAGTCCCATAGGAATTCCGATATAACACAGCTGTCCCATCACCTGCAGATCCGGTTTCATCTCCCCTTGCCTGAATCTAAGCATATCGAGCTTTTTTATCATATATATCAGACATAATATTCCTGATATCGCCTGCGATATCACCGTAGCCCATGCTGCTCCCGCGACTCCCATATTCAGACCGATCATAAAGTACAGATCACCGAATATGTTAAGTACAGATGATATCAACAGAAAGATAACCGGTGTCTTGCTGTCGCCCATCGCTCTTATTATCCCGGACACCATGTTATACAGATAGACGACCGGAATGCCGGCAAATATGATAAATATATAGTCGTATGCCTGATCGATTATATCTGCCGGAGTACCCATGAATACTAATATCTGACGGCAAAAGCACGTCACAAGTACTGTCATTACCGTACTGAACATGATTCCGAGCCATATGCAGTTTGCGACATCTTTACGCAGTCCGACTTCGTCCTTTGCTCCAAACCTGTTCGCGATAGGAATTGAGAAGCCGCTGCAGATTCCCATGACAAAGCCAACTATCAGAAAGTTTATAGAGCCCGTTGAGCCTACCGCGGCAAGTGCCGTCTTGCCAAGCACCCTGCCAACGATAAGTGTGTCAACCAGGCTGTATACCTGCTGAAAAAGACAGCCAAAAAATATTGGTAGTGAAAACGAAAGGATCAGCCTTAAAGGCGATCCTTCCGTCAGATCTTTAGTATATGATCTCAATTACATGCCTCTCTATGATCAAGCAAAAGGATTCTCTGATGGATAAGGCAGTGATGCGGGTTTATTATATCCGATCTCATTATCTGCCACACCGATATATCTGAATGTATCAAATAAAGCCTTTCCATAGTGACCGAAAGCCACAGCGCCATGATGCGGGAAGCCTTTCTCTATGAGTACGTGTCTATAGAAACGTCCCATCTCAGGAATCGCAAATACACCGATGCTTCCGAACGATCTTGTAGCTACCGGAAGTACTTCACCTTCTGCTACATACGCGCGAAGGATACTGTCTGCCGTACTCTGAAGACGATAGAATGTGATTTCTCCCGGCTTTATATCTCCCTCAAGAGTTCCGTTTGTAACTTCTACAGGAAGACTTCTTGCCATTATAGCCTGATTCTTCATCTCACACGATGAAAGTCTGCTTGAGCATGTGTTGCCGCAATGGAATCCCATGAATGTATCTGTATGTGAATAATCGAATTTTCCTTTAATGCTGTCATCATACATGCACTGCGGAACTGAATTGTTTATATCAAGCAGTGTTACTGATTCTCCGCTTACTGCATATCCAATGAATTCACTCAGGCATCCATAGATATCAACTTCGCAAGAAACAGGAATTCCGCGGCCTGTCAGTCTGCTGTTAACATAGCATGGAACAAATCCAAACTGTGTCTGGAATGCAGGCCAGCACTTGCCGGCAATGGCAACATATTTTCTGTATCCGCGATGTGCCTCGATCCAATCAGTGAGCGTGATCTCATACTGTGCAAGTTTAGGAAGTATCTCAGGCTTTTTATTTCCAGTGCCAAGTTCTTTCTCCATATCCTTTACAACATCAGGGATTCTCGGATCTCCGGCATGCTTGTTATATGCTTCAAAAAGATCGAGCTCTGAATTTTCTTCTATCTCAACTCCAAGATCATACAGTCTCTTTATCGGAGCATTGCATGCTAGGAAGTTCATCGGACGAGGTCCGAATGAGATTATCTTGAGTTCTGAGAGTGCTTTTACCGCACGTGCTACAGGAACAAAATCATGGATCATCTTTGCGCACTCATCTGCGGTTCCTACCGGATATTCCGGAATATATGCCTTAACATTACGAAGCTGCAGATTGTAGCTTGCATTAAGCATTCCGCAGTATGCATCTCCTCTTCCCTGTGTTGTTACTGAATTATAGTCTTCCTCAGCTGCTGCACAGAACATCTTAGGTCCATCAAAATGCTTTGCGAGAAGTGTCTCTGAGATCTCTGGTCCAAAATTGCCCAAAAATACGCAAAGAGCATTACAGCCATGTGCCTTAATATCATCAAGAGCCTTGACCATATCTATTTCGCTCTCGATTATGCAGATAGGACATTCATATATATCCTTCGCGTCATAGTTCTTCTCATACGCCTTAGCAAGAGCCACTCTTCTGTTTACTGCGAGCGGAGCCGGAAAACAGTCTCTGCTGACAGCAACGATACCTACTTTGATCTCTGGTAAATTGTTCATTTCTTTTTCCTCCTAAAAAAATTTCACCCTTTTGTTTTTCCGCATATAATGCGGAATGTTATATACTCCCAAGCAGATATTATCTGCCGTACTACCTAAGTGTCTTGAACAGATCACGACATACCGGATATATCCCGACAAACCTGCGATATCTATCTTCGTATTTCTCAGTAAGCTCTCTGTCAGGTTCTATCGTCTCAGCGACCTTTACTACAGAAGCCGCTGCCTCATCAACATTTTTGAATACGCCGCATGCTACAGCCGCCAGTATCGCTCCGCCCATCGAAGGACCTTCTTCATTTTCCGGTACGTCAACCTTTACATTCATGATATTCGCAACAAGCTTCTTCCAAAGCATACTCTTTGCTCCGCCGCCGCATATCATAGTCCTGTCGATCTTTATCCCAAGTGATCTTGCAACCTCGACAGAATCACGCAGTCCAAATGTCACACCTTCCAGTACAGCCTGTGTCATGTCCGTACGTGTTGTATCCATCGTCATCCCGATGAAAGTTCCGCGTGCATCCGGATCGTTATGCGGTGATCTTTCACCCATAAGATAAGGCAGAAAATACACGTGATTCTCTCCAAGCTTTTCAATACGCCCCTGCTCAGCTGAATAATCCGATGTCCCTATTATATTATCCATCCACCATTTATTGCATGAAGCCGCACTGAGCATACATCCCATAAGGTGGTATCTCCCATCGGCATGTGCAAATGAATGAAGCGCATTATGCGTATCTACCCTGAAATCAGATGATGATATGAAAACTGTTCCACTCGTGCCAAGTGATATATTGCATCTGCCGTTTCCAACAGTCCCTGTGCCTATCGCTGCTGCGGCATTATCACCTGCACCTGCTGCAACCTTTACATCTGCGGGGATTCCAAGTCCGGAAGCAACAGACGGAAGAACCGTTCCTGTCACCTCATAGCTCTCATACAGGTGTGGCAGCTGCTCCGTTGTGATTCCGCATATGTCGCACATCTCTTTCGACCAGCATCTGTTTTTTACGTCAAATAAGAGCGTTCCAGATGCATCAGACATATCCGTCGAAAATACACCGGTCAGACGATATGCAAGATAATCCTTGGGCAGCATTATCTTTTTGATCCTCGCAAAATTCTCCGGTTCATTCTTTTTCATCCACAGTATCTTTGGTGCCGTAAATCCTGCAAATGCAATATTCCCGGTATATGCTGAAAGCTTATCCCTTCCTATCGTATTATTGAGGTATTCGCACTCTTTTGCAGTTCTGCCGTCATTCCACAGAATAGCAGGTCTTATAACCTCATCATGCTCATCGAGTATGACAAGCCCATGCATCTGACCGCCAAAACTTATTCCCGCGACATCCTCGGCATCCTGTCCCTGCAGAAGTTCCTTTATTCCTGCATATGACTGCTCATACCAGTCTTTTGGATTCTGTTCAGACCATCCCGGATGTGGAAATGATACCGCGTATTCCCTTGATACGCTTCCTTTGATCGTGCCACGTTCATCCATCAGAAGAAGCTTAACAGACGATGTGCCCAGATCTACACCGATAAATAACATTTTTTATCCTCCCTTTTTTCTCCCTTTATATACTTGATAATCCTACGAATCTTTCCCCATTCGTAAGAAATCAGTCTCAAAAACATTTCTTGGAGATGGTCTTCCGAACAGATACCCCTGAATATAATCCGGTTCCATCTTCCCTAGTCTTTCCAATTCCTCCTGCTGTTCCACGCCTTCGATACAAACTCTCATTCCTACATCATGTATCATTTTGATTATGTTCTTTAATACAATAAAATCATATCCGTCATTAAGTGCCTGTGAGACAAATGAACTGTCTATCTTTACTACGCTCGCGTTCATATCCCGTATATATCTGAGATTCGAATACCCCGTACCAAAATCATCTATCGCTACGCTCACGTTCATGCGTTCAAACTCTTTGAACAGGCTCATGCATCTCATATCTGACTGAATATAACCGCTCTCAGTCACTTCCATCATCAGGCTGTCAGCATCCAGCTTATACTTTTCAAATACGCGGTTAAGCTCAGCGTTGATCTTGCTCTGCATTATCTGAACATATGACAGATTGACATTGATCTTGAAATTCGGTACCAGTTTACGCCATTCACTGCATGTACGTGCAGCATCATCAAGAACAAAAGCTCCCACCGGAATGATCATGCTGCTCTCTTCAAGTATCGGTATCATATCAACCGGAGCTATATTATTTCCATCAGGATCCTTATACCTTAGAAGAGCTTCAGCACCTTCGAGCTTACATCCGTTTTCGGAAATGATTGGCTGGTAGAATACTTCAAAACCTTTAAATCCGTCTCTTATCGACTGTCTGAGCACTTCTCTTGTATGTATATTCTTTATATACTTTCTATAATCCGGCTGGCTGAAAAACACCATCTGATCACGACCGTTTCGCTTTGCCTGAAACATCGCGAATTCCGTATCGTTCATTATCTCTTCATAAGTTATTCCTGAAAGATTATCTTGAAGTGTTCCTGCAGAGATAGTATATGTCCTACTATAATTGCGCTTCTTTATCGCACTCTGAATCTTTCTTGATACTCTGTCATACATAGTACGCGGTGCCGGAAGATCTGCGTCTGCCATCACGACCATCATGAATTCATCCGCGACCAGCCTGTACATGTCTGCTTTTCCTTCAGCCGCCGAAAGCATTATATCTGCAGCTTCTCTTAGGACTTCATCACCGGCAGCAGTACCATCCTTTTCATTTATCTCCTTAAGATTATCTATTCCAAATCTGATAAAATATCTGATCTTCTCCGGACAATCCGCAAGCATCGGTTGGATCTTCTGCTGAAACAGTACTTCACGCTGAAGTCCTGTGATATCATCTGCTATCTGTCTGCGTCCTATCTCCCTTGTACGACCTATCAACACTCTGTGCCCATCTGCTGTCGTCACGCAGTAACCGCGGCATTCGATCCAAACAGCATTATGTCCGTGATCATACCATCTGTAGATCATATTATGAAACTTCAATCTGCCTGATGCACATGCATCAAGTTCATCTTTCAGTGCCTTACGATCGCTTTCATATGAAACCTTCAAAAGCTCTTCTGAGCAGTTTTTGAAATGTGACCCCGGCAGCGGAAACTCGTTTTCAACACCGTTGTTGAACCACGCTTCATTCTCTGTCATATCGATCGTATAGCAGTATGAATCGGAGAAATTCTGAACCAACATCATTACCTGATTCATGTCTTCCACGATGACTTTGCTTAATAGATTCTCTTCTGACATTGCAGACTCCCGTAGTCAAAATATTTGTATGATCAGAAATATATGTCTATATGTAATACTATGTGCATTTGGCAGCTAAGTCAACAATCCTTTCAATAAAAAAATGCCGAAAATCAGTACCATAATATATACAATGCCGCAAGGGACGAAAAGTTTATTTGATGAAACATTCATCGTTTGTTATACTGTTGATGTCTAATTAGTATATATGCAATCCTAGAAGAAAGGATTAAAGAAAATATGAGCGGAAAAAGAATAGTTGTTTCACTAGGGCACGAGGCTCTCGGGTACACTACAACTGAACAGTGGGATGCTGTAAGAACAACATCCAAAGTACTTGCCGACCTGATAGACAAGGGATATGAACTGGCTATCACGCACAGCAACGGTCCTCAGATAAGTATGATCCATAAAGCGATGACTGAACTTCACAGGATATATATCGATTATACCGCAGCTCCTATGTGTGTCTGCTCAGCGATGAGTCAGGGATATGTTGGATATGATATACAAAGTTCACTTCGCGCCGAGCTCCTTAGCCGCGGCATTTCAAAGCCTGTATGCACTATACTTACACAGGTCACAGTCGATCCCTACGACGAAGCATTCTACGCACCAAGTAAAGTTATCGGACGATATATGTCCGCCGAAGATGCTCAGGCTGAGATCAAAAAAGGCAACTATGTTCAGGAAGAACCCGGCAAAGGTTTCCGCCGTGTGGTTGCGACACCTAAGCCAATAGATATCGTTGAGATAGATTCGATCCGTACGCTTTATGACGCCGGTCAAGTCGTCATTGCATGCGGCGGTGGCGGCATTCCAGTTATCAAACAGGATGATGCACTTCGTGGCGCTTCAGCCGTGATAGAAAAGGATAACATTGCCGGAAAGCTCGCGTCAGAATTAAATGTAGACCAGCTTCTGATACTTACCGGTGTTCCTTGTGTATATTCAGGATTTATGACGGAAAATAAAAAAGCCCTTGCTCATCTCTCAGTTGCCGAAGCAAATGAACTGATGAATAAAGGTGAATTCGGTGAAGGAACGATGAAGCCCAAGATCGAAGCTGCCATCGCGTTCCTGTCAAGCCGCCCCAAAGCAGATGTCATGATCACATCCATCGATGCTCTTGATGACGCACTTGCCGGACATGCCGGAACGATCATTTCTGTATAATCAGATATCAGGAAACACATTACAAGAAGCGGAGCTTAAAAACAGCCCCGCTTCTTTTATTTTTCAGTCAGATTCACGGAATGAATCAAGCACTATGATAAGTGCTCCCGCAGCGATACAAAAATCAGATATATTATATACTATGCCGCTCAGATATTTTGAGTGACTGTTTTTAAAGCTTAGATAATCGACTACATATCCGCGTTTCAGTCTGTCGTATGTGTTGCTGTAAGCCCCGCCCAGCATAAGTGACAATCCCGTACGCATTAGTTTTGAACCATTCTGAGAAAACGGCGCAAAGAACATTATCGTCATGATCACTGAAAATATTGATGATATAACAGTTACTGCTTTGTTTTTCCTACCGCTGCTGAAAGCTGCGCCGCCATTATGAAACTTTCGTATCATTATCCTGCCGCTGCACACTTCTTTAGGCAGTACCAGTGTATCATCCTTTTCGATCTTCTTTTTGATGATACCGTCAGCCGCAAATATCGCCGGTGCGATCAGTATCTCTTCTATTTTTCCCATACAAGCTCCGTACACGCATTTCACATTTCTGTCTTATACTTCAGCACCATCAATCTTCTTCTCTTCTACAACTTCATCATCGATCTCATTGAGTTTATCTGGGTCTGATGCGCTCTCACTCCTGATATCAATGACAGGACCGCCTGTGCCCTCAATGTAATCACGTGTGATCGTTACACGCCCGATATTATCATCTTTCGGTATCTCATACATTATATCAAGCATAAAATCTTCAATTATTGACTTGAGCGCTCTGGCACCTGTATCGCGTTTCATTGCCTTCTCAGCGATTGCTGCAAGTGCATCGTCATCGAATCTCAGATCGACCTCATCAAGCTCAAGAAGCTTTTTGTACTGCTTAAGCACTGCATTCTTTGGTTCATTCAGGATTCTGATCATCATCTCTTTTGAAAGAGGTTCAAGTGTAAATATTATCGGAAGTCTGCCTATAAATTCCGGAATCATTCCAAAGCTTCTCAGATCTTCGGTTGCGACTTTCGACAGAATGTTTTTATCCTTATCATATTTGTCGCGAAGTTCTCCCGTATATCCTATCGCTGTTTCCTTATGAAGACGTCGTTTTATTACTTCTTCTAGTTCCGGGAAAGCTCCTCCGCAGATAAACAGTATATTTGTCGTATCGACTGTCGCGAGCGGCACCATGGCATTCTTTGAATTTGATCCAACCGGCACTTCGATCTTAGCGCCTTCCAGGAGTTTAAGCATTCCCTGCTGTACGGACTCGCCGTTCACATCACGTGCTGTGCTGTTCTCTTTCTTCGCCAGCTTGTCTATCTCATCTATGAAAATGATACCCTGCTGTGTACGTTCAATATCATTGTCTGCAGCCGCAAGAAGTTTCGAGACAACGCTCTCGATATCATCGCCTATATAACCTGCCTCTGTAAGAGATGTTGCATCCGCGATCGCAAGCGGAACATCAAGCAGCTTCGCGAGCGTCTTTACCATATATGTCTTGCCGCAGCCTGTAGGTCCAATCATCAGCATATTTGATTTTTCAATCTCAATCCCGTCTTTATCAGGTTTCTCATTTGCAAAAAGACGCTTGTAGTGATTATAAACAGCTACAGATATAACTTTCTTCGCGTGTTCCTGTCCTACAACGTATTCGTCGAGTTTACCCTTGATCACATGAGGCGCCGGGATCTTCCTGATATCTATCTCCGGGTGTTCCTTCTTCTTGTGGATCTTCTGTTTATTCGGAATCGCTCCGTCACCCTGAAGGTCTGAGAGATTAAGAAAGCTGATATTAGGGAAGCCGTTTATCTTATGCTTTTTACTGTTTCCATCACCATTTTCATCGCCGTTGTCATCGCCATTGTTATCACTGTCATTCGGCATATTCCCAAGCATGCCCTGATAATCAAACTGGCTGACCGTATCCATCATCTTGTGCATACACTCTTCGCAGATACATATATTATTTGGAAGATGATACATTCTTCCTGCTTTGCTCTCAGGTCTGCGACACACAAAGCATACATCCTCATACTGACTGCTTTTAACGTCATCCGTGCTCTTTGTGTCGGCATCTGTGCTCTTTGTGTCGGCATCTGAGCTGTCTTTATCGGCTTCTACATTGTCTTCATCTACACAAGAACCGTTTTTACCGCTATCGGCTGTTACTGTGTCATTATGACTTTCACTGAAGCTTTCAGACGCTGCATTATCATCGAATTCACGAAAGTCCATGCCTGGTGTCGGTTCAAATCTCTCATCCTGCGTACCATCACCCGCGTTTTTGTTCACATGATTACTATCATTATCAATGTTACCATTCACATTATTATCCCGGTCATCTGCATTACCATTCAAGTCTTTGTTTTCTGTATCGTTCATCGATTATTCTCCCAGTATGTCTTATTCATTGTACATTTCATTATCATATCTTTCGGCAGTATACGATACCTTTTTCCAAGCAGGTATCCGGCATATCTGCACATACATCTCCAGATAAATGGTATCTCATATCTGGCATACCCGTACTTGCACAGGTATTTCAAAGTATCTTTTGCAAATCTGATACCTTCATGCTCTGATCCGACTCCTTCAAATATCTCAGGATGCTGTGCCTGCGATACCGCAAGATCAAAATTTCTATGAAACTGCTGCGCACCTGTATAATCATGTGAATGGTATACTTTCGCATCCGCCGCATATGCGACCGCATATCCGTCATTTATCGCATTCGCAGCAAATATCATATCTTCATTGAATATCGCAGGCGCACTAAAGCCGCCAATCCGGTCAAATATATCTCTATTATATGCCGCACATACATTCGAACAGAAATATGTCTTTATGCCATATATCTCTTTATCCTGTTTTGTTCTGACTGCTGAGACTGCCGGATAATTGAAATGCCTTGTGTACTTCTCCGCAGGGCTGGCCTTTCTACCGGCAAGCTGACGTGCATATGCTACAGCAACGCCTTCGTCTTCTGAGGCTTTTTTTATCCGTTCCACCAGATACCTGTCTGAGGGCACTGCATCCTGAGTCATCATGATAAATACATCTGCATGAGAGTATGAACGCACTGCTTCATTCCGCGTTGCTGCATGATCAAACGCATTCTTCTCAATGTGATGCACTTCAAGTTCCGGATACTCTTTGGCCAGATTCATTCCGTATACCAGCTGATCATAATACTCCCGTCCGGTATTGATCACTATAATGTGATCCGGTCGCATTGTCTGTCTATGAAGGCGTTCAAGGAGCTCTATGAATTTATGTCCCGGTCTATATGTCGGAATAATTACGTCAATATTATTCACTGCTGTACCTCCGCATATATCAAAAAGATGATGTGGGTATTGAAAAAGTCATTATGTTACGATATTTACCCTTACGAGCTAAAAGGGAGCCCTGTTAAGGCTCCCTCTTATTATAACACCGAACTTTTTCGGTTTAGCGTTCTTTATAAAACTTTTATTTACTGCCAACATATTTTGATGTATCTGCCTTTATCTTTTCACTGCACGTATTAACAGTATCCGAAGGTGCATATGATGAATCATCAAACAGGAAATGATGAAGCCATACTACATTTGCTGTCAGATCTTCCGGAACTACGCAGTCTCCTTTGCCGCCGATCGAACCGGTAGCACGCAGATCCTCCTGGGGGAATCCATCTGTCCCCTGTATATTGTACTTTGATACTCCGCCAAGCATTCCCGCAATCTCTGTCAGATCCATTGACGTATACATCTCATCAAACACACTATTTGCGATCTTATCGAGTTTTGTAGGATCGGCTTTCTTAGCCTTCTCCATTACAGCCATAAGGACTTTACGCTGGCGCTCCGCACGTCCAAAATCATTTCCTACATAACGTATACGACAGTATGCAGTAGCCTGTAGACCACTAAGTGTCTGCGGTCCTGATTTTGTCACAGCGACAATATCATTATTAAGATGTTTTGTATCGTCTGCCGACTCCATAAACATGCTTCGCTGATAGTCATTAAGATAACTTATCTCATTATCCTGAACATCGATCTCTACTCCGCCAAGCGCGTCGATAGTATCTATAAGTCCATTAAATCCGACTGTCACGAAATCAGTGATATTCATATCAAGATTCATGTTGAGCATATTGATGGCTTGTTCCGGACCGCCCTTTGCATATGCTGCATTACACTTATTATACTGATCGTTACTAAGATTCATATATGTATCACGATAGACAGATACGAGTTTCACATCTCCTGTATCCTGATTTATAGAAGCGATCATGATGCAATCGCTTCGCGTGCTCTTCGAAAGCTCTTTGTCTCTCGAATCGACACCAAACAATGCTATATTGCGGTAGCCCTTCATGGCGCCGGTCTTTTCTTCCGCTTCAACCTGACTGTTGATGACGATATCAGCATCGTCAATGTTTACTTTCCCGGATTTTGTGACCTTAAGTACTCCATATAGAACTATTACCATCACTATAAGTACAAGAATCTCTATAGTGAACATTATGATATGCTTTCTCTTCTTCTTTGCCTTAGCTTTTTTGCTGCTTCCACTTCGGCGATTATTCGGACGTACCGGATCATAATCATCATATGACGAACGATTTCTTCCATCTTTATCGTCGTAATATCCGTCATCATATCCTCTGTCACTGCTATAATATCTGTCATCACGTCTGTCTCTGTCGGACGTTCTGCGGCTGCTCGTACTACCTGATGTGCGGTATGATGACCCACTATAATTTCTCCTGTCATCATAATATCCCCTATCTGGTGAACCTGAATTCCTTCTTGTATTTCCATTATCCGGAGTCCGTCTATTATTGCTGCCGGAATCAGAATAGCCTCTATTGCTGCTTCGGTTCTCATCATCAGAATATCTTGCCATTACATAAGCTCCCCATCCAATTATCTAAAGATAAAGTCATCAAATCTGCTGCCTCGGTGATCAATAAAGGGCAACAGACTCAGCTATTGTACCCCATATCATTTTTTTTTGCAAATTCAGTAGGCATTCTTGTCTCTAAATACTTTAAAAACTGTCTGAAAGATGATCTTCATATCAAATCCAAAAGTCCAGTTCTCAATGTAATATATATCACACTCGATACGCTTTCTTATCGAAGTATCTCCCCTGTATCCGCTTATCTGTGCCCATCCGGTAAGTCCCGGACGAACCTGATGTTTCACCATATATCTTGGAATCTCTTCTTTGAATTTGTCGACAAATTGAGGTCTCTCTGGTCTCGGTCCTACAACGCTCATATCTCCCTTAAGAACATTAAAGAACTGTGGCAGTTCATCTATGCTCGATTTCCTCATCCAGTGTCCGCACTTTGTGACACGCGGATCATCCTTGGTAGTCCAGCACTTCTCTTCACTGGAAACATCCTGAACATACATCGTACGAAATTTATACATAAGGAATGGTTTGTTATGAAGTCCTATCCTCTCCTGCTTATATATTATCGGGCCTTTACTCGTAGCTTTTATCGCTATGACCGTAATAAGCATCACCGGTGAAGATATTATGATGGCAAGTATGGAAAAAAAGACATCAAAAGCTCTCTTAGCCATCCAGTTTCCCATATTGGACAATGGCACATTCCTTATATTTATGACCGGAAGTCCCATCAGATCTTCAGTGTATGGATTGCTCGGGAACAGACTGTTGTAATCTGGTATAAATTTTGTATGGACACCGGACTTTTCACACATCGCAACTATCTTTTCCAGATTGCTGTAGTCCGTGAGTGACAGTGATATAGCTATTTCATCAAGTTTATTCTCTGGAAGGATGTACTCAAGATTTCCTATCGTGCCAAGAACTTTTACACCTTTATACACTGTTCCCGCCGGAATATGATCATCAAGGATTCCCCTTACTACATATCCCCACTGCGTATTTGCATTGATTCTGTCTATATATGCTTCAGCAGCACGTGAATATCCGATCAGCAGTATATATTTCAGATTGTATCCTTTTCTACGGAAATAATGGAGTGCAGACCTTATAAGAAATCTGCTGAGCGTCATGAGTACAATGTTCAGCACGAAGAACAAAAAGATCATCTCTCGCGAAAAATGAATCTGCTTGATGACATAGAGTGTAACGATAAATCCCACAAGCCCGATAACATTTGCCTTGAATATCTCTATAAATTCAAAACGTCTTACTGTCGTCCTTTTCGGCTCGTACAGATGATTCATATAATATAGAACCAGATATCCGGGAACGATAAAATAAAGTGCATTAAAATAAGTGCCCATCGAAAGCGCGAGTGTATTCGGATTGTCCGGTCTGAATGGTCCCTTAAACTTTAGAAACCAAGCGAGCATATATGAAATTACGATTATCACGCCATCCAGTAATATCTGGATACGATTAAAATATTTTTGATTATCCTTTATCATCGTCGCCCGTCCGAATGCAAGATTTTCCCCATCTCACAGCATATACTAAATGCCCTAACAGCTTACCACATCAGCGGCTTAAGTGTATTCACGATCATTTCCGCTTCAATATGAAGGTAATTCCAGAAATTATACCATCTCACTCCTACCTTATGATCCTGACCGCTCTTGCAACACGAAAGACTGAATCCTTTAAATATTCCGAAGAAATAATCTTTCCCAAATCCTTTTTTAGCAAAGAATATCTGTTTTATAAGCATTCCAGTGATAAGTGCAGGCAGATTAAGAAGCCGCATAGCAAATGGCATGTTCTTTGTGATCACATAGACACTATTTCTTGCGGCAAGATCTATCTTCGCCTTATTATACCTTGAACCTGTAGTAGCGCTTCCGGCATGATACACAATTGCCTTCGGTTCAAGTATATTATGATATCCGAATATCTTCGCGCGAAATCCTATGTCGACATCTTCAAGATATGCGAAATGGTTCTCGTCAAGTCCGCCAAGCTCATTATAAAGTTTTCTCCTGTACATCGATGCTCCGCCACAGCACGAAAAAACTTCGGCCGGCTTTGAAAATCTTGAAGCTTTCTTTCCTTTTCCTCTCGCAAAAGACCATCCAAGGAGACAATACAGATCCCCGGCATCGTCTATCTTTTTCTTATCTGACATGCTTAGCATCTTAGCCTGAACCGAAAATATATTCGGCGACATATCCATCCTGCGTTCAAGATAATATATACAATGGCATGACACATATGCATCATTATTTAAAAGAAAAACGAATTCCGTATCAGCTTCAGCTACACCCTGATTTACCGCCTTACAGAATCCAAGATTCTGACTGTTCAGATCGGAAGA
>OBMA010000690.1_pt1 | contig 20451 bp, 16 predicted proteins | sample 1539141 | NCBI WGS metagenome assembly OBMA01 (sample SAMEA3991484, study PRJEB22521) | metagenome | biome: anthropogenic terrestrial biome; feature: sewage plant; material: raw primary sludge | place: Sweden | collected 2012-09-26
AGTCGAGCCATAATGAGCGGGTCTCCAAATAGTGAATGTCCATCTGTAGTCGGCGTAGCATCTTTTCTATGGTGTCGGTGTAGCCATTATACAGAGTAGCTTCCGATGTCAGCCCTGGCCGCATTTTGCAGATAGGCTCATAACTGATGCCTTTGGATGTGATTTTATCAATAAAATATTTCCGTTCTGGACGAGGGCCAACCAGCGACATGTCACCTTTCAGCACATTCCATAGTTGAGGTAATTCATCCAGATGGTGCCCGCGGAGAAACTGTTCCAGTTGTGTGGAATTGCTGTCATTGCATTTTGCAACAAGTTGCGGTCCCTCGTCTTCAACTATTGAGCTCATCGTTCGGAATTTATAGATAATGAAAGGTTTTCCGCCAAGTCCCATGCGTTCTTGTTTAAAGAAGATAGAGCCATTGTTTTGCCGCTTCATCAGGACTGCTATTGTGAGGAAAACAGGGGAAAGAATTACTAAACCAACGAGAGAACTTGCTATGTCAGCCAGTCTTTTTATACACCGCTGTATTCCTCCCATCGCATCGCGCGAAATCTCCTTGTCTTTCTCTTCGTACATTGTAGCTTTTCAGCTCTCCTTATGGCTGTTTATTGTTATAAACTCTATTTTTTCAAATTTGTTGCAAAGATAGCCATTTTTCTTTAAAAAAAAGAATATCAAACGGTATTTTGCCTCTTGCCGGTCTTATGTCATTTTCGGATGATATGCCAGGTAATGCCGAATTACAGGATAAATCCATTTTTTAAATTCTATTAGGAACGATCTAAAATAGTTGTATCACTTTTCAGTAACACTTCAATAAATATGTCTTATTTAAACAAAGACAAGAAAAACAAGAGGAAACATTTGGTGAATCAAAATAAATCTGTAACTTTGCAACCGCAATATGTCGCAGAGGATGTGGTGACGCGGATGGACGGTGGTCTGTGCGCTGACCGTATACCAGACGTATTCAGCATACAGTCTGCTGGTATCCGGCAGAATAAGACATTTTGGGGCTGAATGGATTTGACGGCAAGATGGAATGGTATGTAAGCATGCGGAGCCTCGTTGGCTAGCTCCTGAATCTGAGTGAACACAAATTTAATTGGCGAAAATAATTACGCTCTCGCTGCCTAACCGAATTACAGTAGGTTACTGGCTCAATCCAGCTACTAGGTAGCAGGACGAGACATCGCTCAGGCGCTCTTTTTCCGAAATTGCCTGATCAAGTGGTGCAGATAGGTCGGAGATAGCCTCGGGTTGCCTCGTACCCGTTGTGAAACTTTAGAGGATAAGGCATCGGTTGGTGGTTCAGGTCTTGCTGATGCACGAAAATCAAAGGCTGGAATAAGCATGTAGAAAGCATATGGTTTCCTTGTGCGGACGCGGGTTCGACCCCCGCCAGCTCCACAAATACGTTGCATTTTTAAACGTGGATTCCTTTTTAATATGTATGGAGTCACCACCCAGCATACTTTTTCTTCCGTTTGATTGTGATGGAAAAGTAATGGTATGGGTTATTCCTTTTCTTTGGTATTCTTCTGCCCGAATGTCGGGGTAATTTTAAGAAAGGCGCTCACGATAAAGGTGATAGCGCAGAAAAACATGACCATGATAAAAAACGTGCGATAGCCCATCATTTCTTGTAAGGTGCCGGAGATGATGCACGGAAGCATAAAACTGATGATCATCAGAGCCTTGCACATTGTGTAATGACGGGTTGCCTCACGTCCTTGACTATAGTAGCTGAGATAGCGCATGCAGGCTGTGAGTCCGAAACCGTAGCCCAGTTGCTCAAGGAAGACGCAGATGTTGATGATGGACAGGCTGTCGGTCAGAGAATAGCTTAGATAAACATACACGATATCGGGGAGCGTGATGGCGCATGCCATCGGCCAGAGCCACTTTTTAAGTCCGTTTTCTGATATGACGATACTACCCAGAATACCACCCAGGGTAAGTCCTATTCCGCCGACGGTACCTTGTGCGAGACCGTATTCCTGAGGCGAAAGTCCCAGTCCGCCATTATGTGCCGCATCGATAAGAAACAGTGCAGAGACTTGAGACAGCAACCCTTTGGGCATACAGAAGAAAAGCATAAAACAGAGGCCCGTCCAGGCCTGGGGCTTGTTGAAGAAAGATAACTGCACGTTTCGTATCTCAGATACGATGGCATGCGGCTTATAATCTTGTTGTGGGAAGTCTTCAGTAGTTTTTGGCAGAATATAATTATGGTATAACCACAGACCGATAAAAAGTCCGGTGACGCCATAGAACGTCAAACTCCACGAGTACTGGATGCTGTTGCGGAAGATGATCTGCAGGTTACCAGCCGTCATGATCAGGATTCCTTGTCCGAATATAGTCGCCAGACAGTAGGAGGCAGAGCGTAAGCCCATGAAAATGGGATGGTCTGCCTTATCTATGGCCTTTATACAGAAGGTGTCAGCGGTAACATCGTGTGCGGCACTGCTGAATGCGATGAGGAAGAAGAGGCACAGCGTGCTTTGCAACCAGAAATCGGCGGGGATGGTAAAGGCCACTCCTGCCAGTGCTGCACCGATAAGCAGCTGCATGGTCAGTATCCACTGGCGCTTGTTGTGAAGTTGAAGAAATGGACTCCAATAGGGTTTTAAAATCCATGGCAGGTATAGCCAACTTATATAAAACGTGATTTCAGCATTGCTCAATCCCATCTGCTTGTAAAACACGAGCGCAATGGCGATGATGATGACGTGGGATAAAGCCTTTGTGAAACAGAGTGACGGAACCCATGCCCAAAGATGTCTCTCTGGGTCTAGTCTTGTTCGTCGACCATTTTGTGTTGTGTTGTCTTTTTCCGTCATAGTTACTGGCTGGTCTCTTGTTCTTTTGTCTTCTTTCCGAAGTTAGGGTCAATCTTGATGAAAGCACATACGATGAATGTGGTCAGGCAGCAGATGATGGCCCAGTTGAAGAAATGGCGGTAACCAAGCGTCTCTTGCAACCATCCAGCAGCCATGCCCGGAAGCATCATTCCCAGTGCCATGAATCCTGTGCATATAGCGTAGTGGGCCGTCTTGTGCTCACCTTCTGAGAAGTATATCAGAAAGAGCATGTAAGCGGTGAACCCGAAGCCGTAGCCGAACTGCTCGATGAAGACGCAGGCGTTGATAGTGAACAGGCTCTGTGGAAGCTTGTAGGCCATATACACATAAGCTAGGTTGGGCAGGGTAATGGCGCAGACCATTGGCCAGAGCCATTTCTTCAGTCCGCCGTGTGCTGCCGCAATGCCTCCCAGAATACCTCCGATGGTTAGTCCGATGATGCCCACCGTGCCATAGGTGATGCCCACTTGTCCTGTCGTCAGTCCCAGCCCGCCTTTGTCCAACGGATCCAGCAGGAAAGGATTCACCAGTTTTACCAGCTGTGCTTCGGGCAGGCGGTATAGTAGCATGAAGAGAATGGCAGCCAAGGCATTCTTCTTGGTAAAAAAAGTCTTGAAAGTCTTGAGGAATTCCAGCATCAGATTGCCTGCGGTCACCTCTTTTGCAGGATGGTCGCTGGCCGGTTTCGGCAGAATCCAGTTGTGGTAGATGCTGACCGTGAAGAATAGTATGGAAAGCGTAATGAATACCGTCATCCATGCCAGGGGCACGTTTCCAGATGTTCCCTCGAAGGTGGCCGCGGTGGTTTTTTTAATCTTATTGTCGATATGGAAGAGCAGATAAGCGGTCTTGTCACTGTTCTTTGGTGTGAACTCAAACCGTGTGGAGAGTTTGTTCTGTTCCATCACGATGCCTTGATCGCCGCTTTTGAAGGCCACGTTCAATACCTTCTTGTCGTCAGTCTGTAATCTTTTATTTAAGCGGACACCTACGACAATCGACCGCTCGGTGGCATGTGATACCGATTCATGTGTTTCTCCGAACGTTTTTCGCAGCCATTGGGTAAGCCCGTTGTCTTTTGCTGGTGATGCGGCAGCAGCCTGCTTGCTCACTTCTTTTGCCACAAAGTCGTTGGTCATGTTCTTTTCTCTTACAAATGTCAGAGCGTCCCCGTTTCCGTCAGTTCCGCTTGTCGGTTGCGGAACGGGGGTGAAGACAAAAGCCATGTCGCCCTTCTGGGCAGGTGTCATATCCGATACGGTGATATGATCCCGTGAGGCATTCATCTGTAGTTCTGCCGGCTGGAGGCCGCTCGACGACTCGATGATACCTGCCAAGATGACCAGCAATCCTTGGCCGGCTATCGTGGCGATGCGGTAGAACGTACTTCTGATGCCTACAAAGAGAGACTGGTCGTGATCTGACAAGGCGTGCATGTAATAGCCGTCGGCCGCAATGTCGTGCGTAGCAGATGTGAAGGCGACGAGCCAGAAGGCGGCGAGCGTCAGTTGGAAGAAGAGCGACAGTGGTATAGTGAATGCGATGCAGGCAAATGCAATCGACAGTATTATCTGCATGATGACAATCCACCAGCGTTTGGTCTTTACCAGATCCACGAAAGGACTCCAGAAGGGTTTGATGACCCATGGTAGATAGAGCCAGCCGGTGTACAGTGCAATGTCGGTGTTGGATATACCGAGCCGCTTGTACATGATGACGGAGATGGTCATCACCGCTACATAGGGTATTCCTTCTGCGAAATAGAGTGTAGGCACCCATGCCCACGGGTTTCTTTGTTTTATGATCTTCGATTTGTCCATTACCGTTGTTCTTTCGTTTTGTGATGTTCTATCTGTCCCTTATCGGTAGATGTGTCTGATTTCAGCGCCGTGATAGTAATGGAGCAGAATCTCACAGTACTTGTATCCCTGTTCACCCATGACAGCGGCACCAATCTGGCAGAGTCCTACGCCGTGTCCCCAGCCGGCCCCGTAGAGGTCGAAGCGTCCCGGAATGCCCTTTTCCATGTCACCCTTGTCGACGACAAAAGCCGAGCTGTAGAGATGTGTTTCGCTCAGTGTGCGGCGTATTTCCAGCTCCTTCCCGATGGTGAAAGTCCGCTCGGTGCCTACGATTTTCAGTCGTGAGATGCGACCACTCTTACCGCGTTCTAGCGGGATGAGGTCTATAATCTGTCCGAACTCCATTTTTGTTTTTTCTGTGATGAGCTTTTGCAGCTGCTCCTGTGTATAGATGACGTGCCAGCGATAGAAGTCGGCCGTTTTCTGGTCATAGTCGTTCAACACCTGTGAGAGCACTTTCTTATCCTGCGTGTTACAGAAGGCTGGTGGCGCCGAGCGAATCCATTTGTCTGCATTTGCCTCAAGGGTGAGGTCGGGCAGGGTAGCGTCTTTGACATCTCTCACAGCTGTCAGGTAAGGCTTTGATAGGTTTTCCCAACAGTATTTGTACTCTTCGCTGATTCCGCCGCAGCATTTGGAGAAGCGTGCGTCGCAGATGTCACCATCGTAGAGGAGTATCTGCCCATGGGTTTCGCGGATAGCCTCGGCCACATGCGGACTCGTTGCCTTCGTGATACCTTGGTAACGTTGGCAGTGGTCGTCGGCACAGACGTCGAAGATGGTATGGTCTTCACGGTCGTACCAGCGAATGAGCTCATCGTCTTTCTTGATGAAGGAGAAGAAGTTGTTGCCGCCATCTTCCATCCGCTGCCGTTTTTCTATTTGCGCGAGTAGCCAGCTGCGCGAGATGACAGCATGTGCTTTGAGAAGCTCCATGGAGGAGGTGGCGCTCATCTCGCTCGAGATGACGCTCTCCAGATAGTTCTCCACGGGCAGGTCGTTGATGGCGCATATCTTGTCGGCTTCCACGACGAGGCGCAGTGTGCCGAGAAAAGTCTGTGTTTCCTTGTGTTCCCAGTGGAAGTTCAGACCGATGGTGACGTCGTAGAGAGAGAATGAGGCGTCGGCCGCCTGCGGGTGGAAGGTCAGTTCACGGTATTGGTTGCCATTCCAGAGAATGCCACCTTCGGAAAACTCCACTATTTGTTCGCCTTCTATCTGTTCGCCTTTGGCCATATAAGGCATGTTGAGCGAGAAGTGAATCTTCTCGCCGCTGACGATGCCGACGGCTACCATGGGCTGTTTTTTGAATTTCATGGTTGTGAGAGAAGTAATGGCTTCCTCCTCATAACTTTTCTTGAGTCTGGTCAGGATCTGCTGCATTGTCTCTTTGCTGACGGCTACTTCTTGTAGTATGCGCTCTGCCATCTGTGGCGTGAGGCGGTTGAAGTCGGTTTCACGTGGCGTGATGATAAGGCCAGCCATGTCTATGGCTCCCGGACTCACGAGTATTTGCTGGTCGCCCTCGGCGAAGTAGCAGTCTGGGCGATGCTTGCTGCGTGGAATGATGACCGACAGATAGTCGTCCTGACGGCGCCAGCTGATGATGTTCATCATGGGTTCTGTGCCATCGTCGGACTGTGGAAAAGCTTGGTAGAGGCGTCGGAAAAGTTCCTCGTCATTCTCTTGTGTACGGCTGCTGATGACGAATGCCGGACAGGTGAAATCGTTGACTACGCTGAGCGTGTCGGTACTGTTGAGCGTAATTACCTCGGTGAGGTTATGGCTCAGGCGTTGCCAGCCCGTCTGTAGCGGAAGTATGCCGCTTGTCCCGGCCTGCAGATGCATGTGGTCGGGTGCCGATGCACCGCATTTCGGCCCGTTGTAGAAGACCATCAACTCATCGTGCAGAGTCAGTATCTTGTGTATCTCGTCATAATTTTCGAGGATAGCCTGTGGCTTGTGTTGCCGCAAAGGTATCGTATAATGTGCAGACAGAATGGGAAAAGGATTGACAAGCAGGGTGAACCGGTCATCAATCTGTTTGTCGAGTTGCTGCTGGGGACGATTCTTTTTACAAAGGAAGCAGGGGCGCTGGATAATCGTTGCTTTGTCTATCTTTGCGCCTGTCGATACGATTCGGGCCGGATTCCACTGCACCAGCAGCGTGTTTTCGCCACATGAGAGCTCGCGCACTTTTACGTTCTGCAGGTCGCGATAGTGCTTGCGGGCATCGTCCCAACGTTCAAGTTGGTGGTTGAAGAAGCGCGTCAGGCTGTTGTCGGCCATCATGTCGGCCTTTCCGGAAAGCATTTGCTGGCGTGCCGATACCTCCAGAGTGCGCAGACGGTCTTTGTATAAGTTGTTGGCATTTACTTTTTCTACGCTCAGGGCGGCATCACTGTTGCCTCCCCAGCGACGACAGAGGTAGAGCTCGTCGTAGATTCTGCCGATGCGGTATTGCCTGCTGAAGGCCAGTCCCAAGGCATAATCCTCACCGTAACTGGTGTTCGGAAATTGAATTTGGCGTACCAAGGGCGTAAAGAAAGCGCGCGGCGCTCCCAGTCCGTTGATGCGCAGTGCATTGTTGCAACCGTTGTCGTCGGTCCATTCGTGATGGTCGATGAGGCCTGGCGGTAAGGTATTCAGGTCGAAATCGCACATGCGGTAGGCACCAATGATCATTGCCGCCTTCTGATGGTGGAACTCTTCGACGATACGTTGCAGGGTGTGCATGGACGAATAAAGGTCGTCGCTGTCCAGTTGCACGGCGAATCTGCCGCAGTGATCCTCGTTGACGGCTAGATTCCAGCATCCGCCGATGCCCAGATCGGTGCGTTCGGGGACGAGGTGTACCAGTCGGGTATCCTTGCGGGCCAGCTCGTCTAGGATAGCTGTAGTGCGGTCGGTGGAGTGGTTGTCTACAACGATGACGTTGTATTTGAAGTTCGTCTTTTGAGACAGGGCCGATTTCACGGCGTCGGTAATGGTTTTCTCGCGGTTTAGCACTGGGATGACGACCGAGGCCTCCACGGGGAAGTCCTGCTCGCAGAAGTCGGGTTCCTTATAGTATGTCGTGTCGACGAGAGCACCAGTCTGTTTCAGATGATAGGTAACGGCTTTCTCCATTTCCACCTGTACATCCCGGTTGCGCGGGTTTACGTAGTCGAACTGTTTCTCGCCGCTCTTTCGTGTGTCAAGTTCCTGCTCGGTGTAGAGATATTCGTTGAGATGGAAGAGGATGCCTTTGCGACTGAGAAACAGTCGTAGGTCGTATAATCCGGCAAAGCGGTAATCGGTCAGTTGCGGTTGTTGCGTGAACTCGTGGAGCAGCGGCGTGCGAATGAAAAGCAACTGTCCGAAGTCGAAATCATCGCGCATGCTGCCCGTCTGGTAATCAATCACGGGGTGGCGTACGGTCAGTCCGTTTTCCATCGAGTAATGATCGCTGTAGACGAGTGCGGCATTGCTGTCCGCGGCCACCTGCCGCAATCTTTCAAGGGCATAGAGACCGAGCAAAAAGGGAGTCGTCTTCAGACTCAGCAAGGTATATTCGGCATCGGCGTAGCGCTCAATATTTCGAATAGTTTGGGTAGAGAGGAGCCCGTCGGTCTCCACAAAGGTGCAGTCTTTAGGCACTTGATGACTCTTGGCAAAGTCTGCCGTCACCAGTAGATGGATATGCTGTATGGTGTTGTTTCCGCGTAGAATGTCGAGTGTATGCTCCAGAACGGAGCAGTCGTCGCAGGGCAGGAAGCTATCTATTTTTTCTCTCATGATTTTTTTCTAAAAGGTTTGTCTCCATTGTCATTTTTTGTCTGTTGCCATGACAGAGCATTCGTTTGCATTCCCGTGCGCGCTCCTGATAGCATGTTAGATAGGTGCAAATTTACAGAAAATAGCGTAAAACGCAAAATTATTATTGGCATAATTTGCTTCTCGGGGCCTTTATTCGCTCAATCCGTTCGCTTCAACAGGTAAAAAGCTTATCCTACTTTTTGTTTGTGGATTGTTGATGTGGCATAAGAGATTCTGGATGAAGATGCTCCTTGTGTTTGTCGGGATCGTAAGGATAGTCTGAAAACTTCAGGTTTTAACAGATTCAATTTTGTTGTTTGATGTTTTTAGGATAATTGTATTCTGTTTATATTATCGTGAAAAAAGACGGTCAAAATTTTTTACAAAAACCTTCGCGAGAATCGATTATTTTCAACCAAGTGCCCACTCGGTTGAAAATACTTGATTTTTGAGCTCTTTCGTAATGTTTTGATAATTAGGAGTTTCCGACGTTTATAGGTTTTCTAACCATTGTTTTTCATGCTTTCTGGCCTTATTTTGGCCTGTTTTGGCTTTAAAAAGGTGCTCTTTGGGAGTCTAAAAGGATACCTTTTGGACCCTCAAAGGTATCCTTTCGCATGCCAAGAGGATACCTTTTGCGAAATCAGGAGCAAAATATCTGCTTTTTATCTGTTATTTTCCGCTTTTCAACTCTAGATTGTGATTTGATAAGGGGTGCTTTTTTGGTTAATTATCTTTACAAAACGGAACTTTCATGCACCTGTTTTTTTATTCGTTTTCGCGTTTTCCGTCGGAGCGGGATTTTGCTTGTGAAGGTCGAAATATAACTGGCCGGGGTGAAAAAAGACATAAAATAAGGTGATGAATGCGACGAATCTGACTTTTTTTAAGTATCTTTGCATGCTAAAGATATGCTATAGAAATGGATACGGACAAAAAATCACTTTTAGGATTGAGGCTCCTTGAACTGAAAGAGGTGGCCAAATCGCTGGGAATGCCGGCTTTTACGGGAATGCAGATGGCCGAATGGCTCTACTTCAGACACGTCAGCAGCATCGATAAGATGACCAATCTGTCGAAAGTGAACCGTGAACGGTTGAAGGCGGATTACGAGGTAGGATGCCGTAAACCGATTGATGCGCAGCATTCAAAGGACGGCACCGTGAAGTATCTGTTTCCAGCTGCTGACGGCAAGTTTGTGGAGGCCGTCTTCATACCAGAGGAAGACCGTGCCACATTATGCGTCTCTTCTCAGGTGGGATGCAAGATGAACTGCCTGTTCTGTCAGACGGGCAAGCAAGGCTTCGAGGGTAATCTCACGGCTACAGACATCCTTAATCAGATTTATTCGTTGCCCGAGTGTGACCAACTGACCAACATCGTTTTCATGGGGCAGGGAGAGCCGATGGATAATCTCGATAATGTGTTGCGGGCTACGGAGCTGCTTACGGCCGACTATGGCTGGGCGTGGAGCCCCAAGCGTATCACGGTGAGCTCTGTGGGCGTGAAGAACAAGCTCAAACGGTTTCTTGATGAGAGCGAGTGCCACGTGGCCATCAGCCTGCATTCTCCCATTTCGGAGCAACGGGCCCAGATGATGCCAGCCGAACGGGGTATGGCCATTGCCGACGTAGTAGAGCTTTTGCGTAATTACGATTTTTCCCATCAGCGCCGGTTGTCGTTTGAATATATTGTCTTCGGTGGATTGAACGATAGCATGATGCATGCCCGGGAGATTGTAAAACTACTACACGGCCTCGATTGCCGCATCAATCTCATCCGTTTCCATCAGATTCCCGATGTGCCGTTGCATGGAGCCGACGAGAAGAAAATGGAGTCATTCCGTGATTACCTTACGGCCCATGGCATCTTTACAACCATCCGTGCTTCACGCGGACAGGATATCTATGCTGCCTGCGGACTGCTGAGTACGGCGAAGAAGAAGACCGACGCGGCGGAGAGATCTGTCTGCACGCTGGGCAAAAACTGAATCTGTACAGACACTGATGTCTGCTTACATACTTAAAATTTCAATGTAATGGAAAATAGAAAAATTCGTGTAGCTATAGCTCACGGTGATACCAACGGTATCGGATATAAACTGATTTTTAAAACCTTTGGTGAGCCTGAGATGCTGGAACTCTGTACCCCCATCATCTACGGATTGCCTAAGGTGGCTGCTTACCATCGTAAGGCTCTTGAGATAGAGGCTAATTTCGCAATTATCAATGAGGCGGAGGATGCCCGTGACAATCGCCTGAACATGCTGCCTTGTTTCGACGAAGACGTGAAAGTGGAACTGGGCGAGCCGACCGAAGAGTCGAACGCCGCAGCCATGAAGGCCCTCGACAAGGCGCTTAGCGACTATCTTGAAGGGAAATTTGATGTATTGGTAACGGCTCCTCTGCGCAATGGTCCTGTCAAGGATGGCAATGAAACCTTTGCCTGCCTGTCGGATTATGTGGCAAAACGCCTGGGCGAGGAGCATAAAAATATCGACATAATGGTAAATAGCTCCATGCGTGTCGCCATTCTGGCTGACAACAGGGCTATGCAGGAGGTGTCGAAAGCGATTACGGAGGAAAACCTGACCGAGAAGGTGGAACTGCTGATGAGGTCGTTGAAACGTGATTTCCGTCTGTCTAACCCGAGGGTAGCCGTGTTGTCGCTGAATGCTGACGCCCAGGGTGTGGAGGAAAAGAATGTTTTGGCGCCCACGGTGGCCAGAGTTCGCGAAAAGGGCAATAATGTGTTTGGCCCCTATACGGCCGAGAATATTTTCGGTACTGGCCGCTATGATGCTTTCGATGGCATTCTGGCCATGTATCATGATCAGGGCATCGTGCCTTTCAGGAGTATCGGCACTGATGAGGGCTGCCTCTTTACGACTGGACTCTCGCTTCCGTTTGCAACTTGCATGCAAGGGGTTTCTCCAGATGCTGGCGGAGAAGAAGACGCTGAAGCTCTCGTCAACTCTTTCCGCCATGCCATCTATATGGCCATAGATAGTTTCCTTCATCGTCAGGAATACGATGAGCCTACGGCAAATCCATTACAGAAACTGTATCACGAGCGACGCGATGAGAGTGAGAAGGTGCGCTTCTCTGTAGCAAGGAAGATGGAGACTGGGGCTCAGAGACGATTCGGTAGCAAGCCTGTAACGGCTAGTGCGCCTGAAAAGAGCGAGGCACCCGCAACTGTTCCGGAGAAGGAAAAAGAATAATCAAGTCTTGGCAAGCGAATGAACAAGAAGTACCAGAACGGTTTTTTCGTCTTTGGGATCATCGTACTGGCGATTATGGTGACGCAACTGAACTTTTCACAAGTGTGGAATGGGTTGCGACATACTGGTTATTGGTTCTTTGCTGTCTTGGCGCTTTGGCTGTTTCTGTATCTTTTTAATACGGCTGCTTGGTATCTGATTATCCGTAGCCAGGAGAAATTGCCAGGGCAGCCGCCGACCGCACGCAGGGTCTCCTTCTGGTGGCTGTATAAAATCACGGTATCGGGATTCGCGCTTAACTATGCCACACCAGGTGGACTGATGGGCGGAGAACCTTATCGGATCATGGCATTGGCACCAAAGATAGGCACAGAACGGGCGTCGTCGTCGGTCATCCTCTATGTGATGACACACATCTTCAGCCATTTCTGGTTCTGGTTGCTTTCCGTATTCTTGTATATAGCCACCCAGCGAGTGGACTTCTTTATGGGGCTGTTGCTCGCGGCCGTAACGGTGTTCTGCCTTCTTGGACTTTGGTTCTTTATTACAGGTTACCGTAAGGGACTGGCTTTCAGGGCTATGAACATTTTACGCCATATCCCGTATGTGAAAAAATGGGCTTGCGGGTTCATCGAACATCACCGTGAGCAACTGGATACGATTGACCATCAGATTGCCGCATTGCATCGGCAGAACAAAAGGATATTCGTAACGGCCGTACTCTTGGAGTTGTCGTGCCGTATCAGTTCGGCACTTGAGGTGTTCTTTGTTCTGCTTGTTCTGATGCCTAGTGTCAACTATCTACAGTGTATACTCATCATTTCCTTTACCACGCTGTTTGCCAATCTGCTCTTTTTCATACCCTTGCAGATGGGTGGACGTGAGGGCGGCTTCCTGATGTCAACCACGGGACTCGGCCTTTCGGCCAGTGCCGGCATCTTTGTCGCATTGATCGTCCGCATTCGTGAACTGATATGGACTGGTATTGGCATTCTGCTGATGAAACTGGATAAGAAATCGGATGAGAAAGGATGAGCGTATGATTGACCCAAAGTTGATATGCAAATGGAAAGCTTAAAAAAACTGTCTTCTTGTCATATTTTCAATCTAAAATGAGGCTATGTCGAATAAAATGTGTAATTTTGTCACCCAATGAACGCGTCTGAACTGCAAAAAATTAAGCAAAGATATAACATCGTGGGCAACTGCGATGACTTGAACCGTGCCCTTGACGTCGCCTTGCAGGTGGCGCCAACCGATTTGTCAGTGTTGATTATCGGTGAGAGCGGTGTCGGTAAAGAAATTATACCACGTATTATCCATGATAATTCCCCACGCAAACGCGAAAAGTATTTTGCTATTAACTGTGGTTCAATACCTGAGGGAACAATAGACAGCGAGCTGTTCGGGCACGAGAAGGGCTCTTATACGGGTGCCATCGGTGAGAGTGAGGGGTATTTCGGCGTTGCCAACAAGGGTACCATCTTTCTCGATGAAGTGGGCGAACTGCCTTTGGCCACACAGGCGCGGTTGCTGCGCGTGCTCGAAACGGGAGAATATATTCGCGTGGGTGGACAGAATATCGTGAAAACCGATGTCAGGATAGCGGCCGCAACCAATGTGAATATGAGTAAGGCCATTAGCGAAGGCCGTTTCCGTGAGGACCTCTACTATCGTCTGAATACCATTCCTATCCAGATGCCGCCGCTCCGTATCCGCGGAAACGATATTATTCTGTTGTTTCGTCTGTTTGCCATGCAGATGGCAGAGAAATTCCGCTTGCCGAAAATTTCGCTTACTGATGATGCAAAGGTCATTATGCTGAAGTACAAATGGCCTGGAAATATACGTCAGTTGAAGAATATCACGGAGCAGATGTCGGTGCTGAGTGAGAAAAGAGAGATAGATGCCGAGACACTTTTACACTTTATACCACAGGATCCTGAGAGTACCCAGCTGGCCACTATTGTGCAGCCTGGTGCTCATTCTTATGAGAGTGAACGTGAAATTCTATACAAAATACTCTATGAACTTCGTGGTAATGTAAGTGACTTGCGCCGTGATATGAACAGTCTGCGCAAAAAACTTGATGATACCCGGAACCTTAACGGTGCACAGGGCTTCATGACGGTAGGCAGCAGTCAGATCCTTCCGGCGTCATCACAAACTTCGACGATAGCCAGTCAGACTCATTCGGTTCCCCAATTGCAGACCGAAGAGGCCATTGCTGAGGAAATATCCGAACCGGAAAGTCTGAATCTCAATGACTTGGGACGGCAGATGCTGGAAAAATCATTAGAGCGCAATGGCGGAAACCGAAAGAAAGCGGCTCAGGAATTAGGTATTTCAGATCGTACGTTGTATCGTCGAATCAGGCAATATGGACTGGATAAATGATATGAGCAAACTGATATACACGGGAAAACGGAATCGCGTGCGGAATCTTATCGTGAGTTCTATACTTGTAGTAATGGTTCTTGGCCTTATGGCTTGTTCTGTTTCGTATAAGTTTAATGGTGCTAGCATCGACTATACGAAGACGAAGACGATTCAAATCGTTGACTTTCCTATCCGAAGCAGTTACGTCTGGGGACCGATGGCTCCGCTTTTTAACAATCAATTGAAAGATGTATTCGCTAATCATACCCATCTCGTGCAAGTGAAGCGAAATGGCGACATGAAAATAGAAGGTGAGATTACGCAATACACGCAACGCAATAAAGCGGTGTCGAGCGAAGGCACATCAGCGCAGGTGGAATTGTCAATGACCGTAAATGTACGGTTTACGAACAATGCGAACCATAATGATGACTTTGAACGGCAGTATACCTCAACCAAAACTTATGATTCTACGAAAAGTCTGAACTCCGTTCAGGAAGAATTGGTAACGGAAATGGTGAAGGATCTTACTGATCAGATATTCAATGCTACCGTCGCTAACTGGTAAGAAAACTACTGAGAATATGGATTTGACCCGACTTATCAACCACCCGGAACAAATGGACAAAGAGACGCTCTATGATCTCCGAAGTCTACTTGCACTCTATCCGTATTATCAGACGGCGCGGTTGCTGATGCTCCATAATCTCTATTTGCTGCATGATCCGACCTTTGATGAGGAATTGCGCCGTGCAGCCATCTATATCACCGACCGTAAGGTAATCTTCAATCTTGTAGAGGCTGCGCATTATAAACTTCGTCGGATGCAGAATGATAATGCTAAAGAGAATAAGACCGATGAGGGAAACCGTACGATTTCGCTTATCGACAATTTCCTGGATTCCATCCCTGCTGCTGATGACGATACGGAAAAGAATAAAAAGCGCAAGCCTACAGCTGCCGATGCTGCTGTTGACTATGTAGCATATCTGATTGATAACGAAGGCGAAGATGAGCAACCTCAGGCTGATGGCATGCCTCAAATGAAGGGACAGAACCTGATAGACAATTTCATCAACAACGATAACGGGAAGATCCAGCTTAAGGAAGAGCCGGAATATGTACCCCAGATTGATGAATCGCAGGAGGGTGAAGAAAATAATGATGAGGAATGCTTTACGGAGACTTTGGCTAAAATTTACATCAAACAAGGCCGATATGAGAAGGCTCTTGAAATAATTAGGCGATTAAATTTTAATTATCCAAAAAAAAATGGTTACTTTGCAGACCAAATGCGATTCTTAGAAAAATTGATATTAAATAATAAAACAAATAAACAACAAACAAAATGATTTACACATTATTCGTAATTCTTATTGTCATTGCTTCTATTCTGATGATTCTTATCGTACTCATCCAAGAGTCAAAGGGTGGAGGCTTGGCTTCAAACTTCTCTTCATCGAATGCCATTATGGGTGTTCGTAAAACAACCGACGTCGTCGAAAAAGCCACATGGGGCCTTGCTATAGCCATGGTCGTATTCAGTGTTGTCTGTGCTTATGTGGCTCCTAAGGCTGTCACTGATGAGAGCGTACTCGAGAAAAATGCTACGGAGAACCCGGCTACAAACCCGAATACTGCTCCCGGATTTGGTGCCAGTCAACAACAGGCACCAGCTGCTGGCGCTATGAAGACAGCTCCTGCTGCCGGTGCAGCTAAAACCACTCCTGCTGCAACATCTGTACCAACAGCTCCGACTTCTCCTGCCAAATAGGAGAAAGATGAAAAAATATCGGGATTTATTTGGAATTTTCAAATAAATCCCGTATCTTTGCACCCGCTTTCAGTGATGGAAGTTATTCATGGTGCCCGTAGTTCAGTTGGTTAGAGCGTCAGATTGTGGTTCTGAATGTCGAGAGTTCGAGTCTCTTCGGGCACCCTATAGAAACGGGGAAGTTTTCGTCAGAAAACTTCCCCGTTTTTTTTATCATTTTACTCTTCTGGTTCAGCGAATCGTTTTAAAATATCTCCATAGTGGTCTATGCGCCGGTCACGTAGGAACGGCCACCAGCGGCGTACCTGTTCACTGCGCTGCATGTCGATGGTAACCATCTGTGTGGTTGCCTCTTTTTCTGATGCCTGGAATAGAAATTCACCTTGCGGCCCAATGACCATGGATGATCCCCAAAACTGAATGCCGTGGGTTTGATGAGATGGGTCTTCCTCCAATCCGCAACGGTTGACGGTGACGATGGGTAAGCCGTTGGCAACGGCATGCCCGCGCTGGACGGTTATCCAGGCATCGCGCTGTTGCTGCTGCTCTTCCGGCGAGTCGGTAGATTCATAGCCGATGGCAGTGGGGTAGATGAGTAGTTCTGCGCCCTGTAGGGCCATGAGGCGGGCGGCTTCCGGGTACCATTGATCCCAGCAGACGAGAACTCCAAGTCGGCCTAGACTGGTGTCTATGGGATGAAAGCCGAGATCGCCGGGTGTGAAATAGAACTTTTCGTAGTAGGCAGGGTCATCGGGGATGTGCATTTTACGATATTTTCCTGCGATGGTTCCATCTTTTTCGAGCACGACGGCTGTATTGTGGTACAGTCCTGGTGCGCGTTTCTCGAAGAGAGAGATCACGGTGACGATGCCCAGTTCTTTAGCCAATGCACCAAAATAGCGGGTGGAAGGACCTGGAATAGGTTCTGCCAAATCGAAGTTCTCTACGTCTTCTACTTGACAGAAGTATGACCCGTTATGCAGTTCGTCGAGCACGATGAGTTGTGCTCCTTGTCCAGCAAGGCGTCTGATGCTGTCGGTCAGAGCCTTTCTATTGGCCTCAAAGTCACTGATGTATGACTGTTGAACCAGCCCTATCTTAATTTTGTTCATTTCATTTGTGTTTTTTATTGGATGATTTCTTCTGGATATTGCATAGTCAGGCAGTGAAGTGAGCCATGTTGGCGGATTACGGTCTGGGCATCGAGTCCGATTATTTCCCGGTCAGGGAAGGCTTTCCCGATAGTATTCATGGCCTCTTCATCTTTGGCAGGTTGGTGGTAGGTGGGCACGATGACGGCTCCATCGAGAATAACGAAGTTTGCATAAGTAGCGGGAAGTCGGTCGTCTCCGTCGTATAGGGCGTCGGGCATGGGTAGACGCAATAGCCGGTAGGTCTGTTCATCAGTCGTTTGCAGGCTTTTTAGCTCTTTCTCCATGTCTTGCAAGTCATTATATTGCTCATCATCGGGATCATCACATCCTATATATAATAAGGTGTGGCTCGGAGCCACGCGTACAAGGGTATCGATATGGCCGTCGGTATCGTCGCCGGTGAGATGGCCGTTATGAAGCCACACGATGCGCCGGGCGTGTAACATCTGTTTTAGCCGTTCCTCAATGGCGAGCTGATCCAAGGGTTGATTACGGTGGGGGGCCAGCAAGCAGCCAGCCGTTGTAAAGATAGTTCCTTCTCCGTCACTTTCTATAGAGCCGCCTTCGAGTACAAAATCAGGGTAACTGATTCTGTGGCCGACCAGTTTTCCTCCCTCATAGATATGCTTGTTGATGGCGTCATCGAGTTCGGCCGGGAATTTTTCGCCCCAGCCATTGAATCTGAAGTCAAGCAGTTGGTCTTCTGCAGTCCCTGTGGTGGCCTTTAATGTGATGAAGGCATGGTCGCGTGCCCATGTGTCATTGTTACGGCAGCAACAGAAGACGAGGCGGCCGAACCACCTGGGCTCTATCTCTCTTTGTAGCAGTTGGCGTACTTCATCTAGATGTTGAGCCACAATGAGCACTTTCTCGTGTCTGGCAATGATGCGCACGAGTTCTACAAATGTGGCCGTGATATCATCAAGATAGGGCCTCCAGTCGGTTTCTGCATGCGGCCATGTGAGTTGGATACCACTTTGTGGAGCCCATTCAGCAGGCAATATGTAATCGGTTGTTGGATACATAACTGTTACGGGTAATTGTCTTATGCAGACAAAGATAAGCAAAATAAGTGAAAGTGCCATATCGTTTTAAGACTATTTATAACCCGTGCATTGTAAATCCTCATATTTAATTCGTAACTTTGCGCATGAAAGCAACGATGATATAAAATAACAAAGGAATGCAAAACTGGTCATTGGAGATAAAGGACGCTACGCTTACGATAGGTGGAAAACAACTGTTTGCCGGTCTCTCGTTCTATGTGAACGTAGGTGAAACCTTATGTATCACGGGTGTATCGGGCAGTGGTAAGACCAGTCTGCTACGTGCGCTGATGGGATTTGTTCCTCTCGGAAGTGGTTTTATCAGTATGGGTGGGGAGGCCCTGACGCCTCTCACGGCTGAATTGTTCCGTGCGCATATCGCCTATGTTCCCCAAGAGGTGGCCTTACCTTACGATGAAATTGCCGATATGGTGAAAGCGCCTTTCTTATTGAAGGCCAATGCAACCATAAAGTTCTCAAAAGAAGCCTTGCTGACGGAGTTTGCTAAACTGGGTCTGGCTGCCGAACTTTATGACAAGTGCGTGAGCGAGGTCAGTGGAGGCGAGCGTCAACGCATTATGCTGGCCGTGGCTGGATTGCTCAAGAAGCCCTTTGTGCTGGTAGATGAGCCTACGTCGGCCCTTGACAGTAATACATCAGAGCGAGTAGCCGCTTATTTTAAAGAACTCGCTTCGCAGGGTGCAGCCGTTCTGGCGGTAAGCCATGATGACACGCTGGCGGCACAGTTCAGCAAGCAACTGCAACTTTCACCGCTTTCCTAAATTCTAATCAAACAACGACAAGTAATGATGACAACCGATATTTCCGTTCTCGGACTCTGCGTGGGACTGCTCTTGATGGCGCTCCCCATTTACTTTTTTCATCTTTTCCGTGTACCGCTCATTAAGTCGACCATTATCGCAACGGTTCGGATGGTAGTGCAGTTGCTTATCATCGGACTCTATCTGAAGTATCTCTTTCTGTGGAATAATCCGTTTATCAATATTCTGTGGACTATGATCATGGTTGTCGTGGCAGCCTTCACGGCTACCGGCCGTACCAAGTTGAAACGCCGCTTCCTGCTTATGCCCATCGGTACAGGCTTCTTTGTGTCGGCTCTTATCGTGGGATTATACTTTCTGGTGCTCGTCCTGGGCTTGGATAAACCGTTTGATGCACGCTATTTCATACCCGTCATCGGCATTCTGCTGGGCAATATGCTGGGCGTGAACGTGCTGTCGCTCAGTACTTATTATCAGGGCTTGCAGCGCGAACGTCAGCTCTATTATTATCTGCTTGGCAACGGTGCCACTCATCTGGAGGCCGTCACACCGTTCATTTCCCAGGCTATAGAGAAATCGTTTATGCCCTGCATTGCCAATATGGCCGTGATGGGAATCGTCAGTCTGCCGGGTACGATGATAGGTCAGATACTGGGCGGTTCCAATCCGGATGTAGCGGTGAGGTATCAGATTATGATTATTGTGATTACCTTTTGTGCCTCCATGCTCTCTTTGGTGATTACATTATGGCTGGCACGTAAATTGTCGTTCGATGAATACGGACGCTTGCATGACATCATGCGCAAGAAATGAAGTCACAGGAAGACCGTGTCCTTCTATTGCAGACAGGCTACCTGCCCCCTTTGATATAGGTCAAGTGCTTTGATATAGGTCAAAAAATACCTGATATTCAGCCGTTTTCTTTCCTTATTTTCTTGGTTTTCCAATCTCATACAGTATCTTTGCACCATTAAAACAGCTGACTAAAGCTCCAAATCGTCATAAAAAAACAAGAAGAACGGATGTGAAGAAGCATCTTGCTTAATGGATAATAAGTAATAATAGAGAAAGGAAGACATGATGAAAAAGATGATTAGAAACATGGTTAACAGTAAAAAGATTGCTCATTATTGTGTAAATGTATTGAAAACTTACAATATGGGTCGTGTAAATCTACCGGACTAAAGATAGTTTGAAATAGAAATCGGGCTGAAATCAATAGGATTTTAGCCCGATTTTTTTGTTGGTTACCTATTTTTATAGTACTTTTACCACATGAATAGAAAAATAGTAACGTGTTTGGCCTTATCGTCGTTTCTGCTGTTGAGCTCGTGTCATTGGAGTTCTCGTCATCACGAAGCGTTGATGTCGGGCATACGGGCGTCTAGGAATATCATCGAAAATTCTTCGGATGGCAATGAAGCATCTCAAAATAGACAGAGTGATAATCAGGCGGGAGTGTCAGTCGGGAATGCGCAGAGCGAACCCAACGCTGCCACACATGACTTGCTTCTGCCTGCCAAGTTGAATGATCGTCCCGAACAGCAACTCGTCAGAGCAGG
>OBMA010000692.1_pt1 | contig 20425 bp, 18 predicted proteins | sample 1539141 | NCBI WGS metagenome assembly OBMA01 (sample SAMEA3991484, study PRJEB22521) | metagenome | biome: anthropogenic terrestrial biome; feature: sewage plant; material: raw primary sludge | place: Sweden | collected 2012-09-26
ACATAGGTTAACGAAAGTATAAACGCACCTAAAATAGCAAAGGTCACTACCTGCGCCATTGGCACAAACATTTTACCTTCAATTCCAACTAAGAATAAAATTGGCATGTAAACGATAAGAATAATGATTTCGCCAAATGTGGCAGCCGTTCTTATTCGGCTGGAAGCCTGATAAACCTCCTCGTCCATTTGTTGCTGCGAAAGGCGCGCAATGCCCTGATGATGACTTTTACTCATCGATATTCGATGCACCACACTTTCAACAATGATGACCGCCCCATCCACTATCAGTCCAAAGTCAATAGCACCGAGGCTCATTAAGTTACCCGTTACCCCAAAAAAGTTCATCATGGATATGGCAAAAAGCATGGAAAGCGGAATCACCGATGCCACAATTAACCCGGCTCTGAAATTGCCTAAAAATAAAATTAGAATGAAAATCACTATTAAAGCTCCTTCAATCAGATTTCGCGAGACCGTACCAATGGCACGTCCAACCAAATCGGAACGATTCAAAAACGGCTCAATTTTCACTCCCTGAGGTAAAGATTTCTGAATAGTACGAATGCGGGTTTCAACATTTTTTGTTACCTCATTGGCATTTGCCCCTTTCAGCATCATCACCACACCACCCACAGCTTCAGCTGTGTCCACAACAAATGCTCCGTACCGAATAGCACTGCCGTACTGAACGGTTGCCACATCCCTGATCAGAACAGGAATACCCGAAGTGTTACTTTTTACAACAATTTTTTCGATATCCTCCAATGATTTCACCAACCCAATGCCACGAATAAAATAAGCAGTCGGTTTCTTATCAATGTAGGCACTACCTGTATTTTCGTTGTTTTTTTCGAGAGCGCTAAAAATATCATTGAGGGTCAGATTCATCCCCCTGAGTCGTTCAGGGTTCACGGCAATTTCGTATTGTTTTACAAAACCACCGTAGCTATTAATATCGGCTACACCGGTAGTCCCCAACATCTCGCGGCGTACCACCCAATCCTGAATGGTTCGCAATTCCATGGGATTATATTTATGCTCAAACCCTTTGTCTACTGCAAGACGGTATTGATATATTTCACCCAATCCGGTTGAAATGGGAGCTAAATCAATTTTAGCAATCCCTGGCGGAATCATATCCTCGGCCTCTTTGAGTCGTTCGTTAATTTGCTGTCTGGCCCAATACACATCTACATTGTCTTTAAATACAACGGTGATGACTGATAAACCCAGTCGGGATATGGAGCGAAGTTCAATGATGTTTGGAATATTGGCAACAGCCACCTCTATAGGGGCACTTATTGAACTTTCCACTTCCTGTACCGCCAACGATGGAGCAAGCGCAATAACCTGAACCTGATTGTTGGTTATGTCGGGAGTTGCATCAATTGGCAACTGAGTAAGCGAATACGTTCCCCAGCCTATAAGTGCAACAACAAATAAGCCAATAATAAACTTATTTTTGATGGAGAAATGAATGATACGTTCTATCATAAAATATAAATAATAAAAGTAATTTGATTGAATAGTATGCAACAAAAACGTGCAAACAAAAAAACTTTGCTTGCAAAACATAATACAAAATAAATAATCAAATCAGCAGAACGGCGTGAAGTGTAATCACCTCTCTTCCAGAAGAAAAGAAACAATAATCAGGAGGAGGGGAAACACTGAGTGTGGGAAATAATGACCTTAGGGTCAAATTATTTTGAAATGTGTAGAACAAATCGACACTGTTAATTGTATTATCTACAGTAGATGATTTTGTAACCACAGAAGGAGTATCAATATACAGTCTTAATAGATGACAACTTTCGGGCTGATGCTCTATATTCGAGCAAGCTATATCGTTACCTTGATGATTGTTTTTTAAGTTTGATGAATGGTCATGTACATCTTCACACGACCCATGAGCTAAAGCCTCGATTCCGACATCGGCACAAGAATTGCAACAATACTTTATCACATTGAAACCAGTTCCGGCCAACAGAAAGTAAGTTGCAAATAAAATCGTAACAATATATAAGATTCCCTTTTTCAGCATATTTTTTACAAAGATACGAGAATTATAAATAATCCGATTTTTTTTTGCAAATTTTTTAGATATATATCTGTTTATATTGTAAATTTGTTCCGTAAATAAAATAAAGTATTTGATTATGAAAAAGCAAACTATTCTACTATCATTAAGCATTTTAGCCTCATCAATGTTTTTCTCCTGCAAACAAAATACAGTAAAAACGGAAGAAAAAGATTATACAAGAAAATGCTTTTTAACCTCCGACACCACTAAAGGAGCCTTAAATGTGGATATTCACGTTGAAATTCCCGTTGCATTTGCCGATAAAAAGGTTCTGGATTCCATTCGCGCAACGATTATTTCAAATTTATTTGGCGACGATTTTATTGCACACCCCAACGATTCCCTTGTTTTATTATTTACAAATAGTTTGCAAGCAGATTACAGAGATAATAATGCCCCTCTGGTAAATTCATTAGATAGTGCCAGTAAGTATTCATTCAACAATGAACACACAGTTGAAGGATTTAGTTTATTGAGCGACAAAAAGATATACTCATATGGGATTGACAGATATGTATTTATGGGTGGTGCTCATGGATTAAGCAATCGTAATTATTTCAATTTCGATTTAAAAACAGGAAAGCTCATCACTGAAAAAGAGCTGTATGTTGCCAACTACCAAACAGCATTGTCCGAACTGATCAAAACACGCATCATCGAGGAAAGCAAGGAAGCAAAAGGAAAAGATGCCGATCCGATTATGAATCTGGAAGACACCGATTTTTGGACTGATGCGATTAAACCCAATGGCAACTTTTATATTACCGACGAAAGCATTAATTATGTGTTCAATCCTTACGAAATAGCGCCTTACTATATGGGACAAACTGAGGTAACTATTCCTTTCGCTAGGATTAGAAATATTTTAAAACCAAACAGTATTGTTCAATATTTAGTTGACAAACAATTAAACAGCAACAAATAAACACACTAATACTTCACTATTCGCAAAGGTCAATAAAACATATGAGCACATTCATAAAACTATTAAAAACCCGTAGAAGCATCCGCAAGTACTTACCACAAGCCATAGAGCCTGAAAAAATCAAACAGATTGTTTCAGCAGCTTTAATGTCCCCGGCTTCAAAACGAAGTAATCCATGGGAATTTATCGTAGTTCAAGATGCCGCTATATTGGCCGAATTAGCTGATAGCCGACCGCACGGTTCGCAATTACTGGCCAATGCTCCACTAGGTATTGTTGTCATTGCCGACACTACCAAGAGTGACGTTTGGATTGAAGATGCATCGATTGCTGCCATCATCATACAACTTCAGGCACACGATTTAGGACTGGGGAGTTGCTGGGTACAAGTCTACAAACGCGATAAAGACGAAAGTACAACTACCGAGGCGTATGTGCGTCAACTGTTAGGTATCCCATCGCATTATGCTGTACTTAATGTTGTTTCTATTGGCTATCCAAACGAAGAACGCAAAGCATTTGACATGGAAAAATTGGCGTTTGATAAGGTTCACTCAGAAAAATTTTAAATTTACGGTTCTCAAATCGGGATATAATTAGTAATTAGCAATTCCAAAAACTAATTATGTGTTATTTATCAATAATTCTATCTATTTTTGTATCAACTTAAATTTGTAAATTCATACCACTTACTACCAACAACTTTCTATCCATCTACCTACTATAAAAATATGGCTTCAAAAAAAAGTGATAATCGTTTAGCATGGGGAGTAACCCTTTTGGTGTTTGGCTGTTTGTTTCTCATTCGCCAACTTCACATCATACCGGCTGAATTAGCAAATATCGTCTTCGATTTTAAAAACTACCCTTTAATTATCGGCATAATATTTTTACTCTGCCACTCCAATAAAAATATCGGATTTGTATTGATTACAGTCGGACTACTGTTTCGCCTGTCTGACATAATCCACTGGACAAAGGACATTTCTGATTTTATCTGGCCTATTCTGCTAATTACTGCAGGAGCACTTTTGGTTTTTAGAAAGAAATAAAGGTCATAATCTCATTGCGATTTTAACTCTAGACAACTATATTTTATGAAAGCAGTAATTATTGGTTCAGGTAATGTGGCCACACATTTGGCGTTGGCATTTCAGAAAAAAGGAATTATCATAAGTCAGGTTTACAGCCGAACTTCGGCCAATGCTGAGCTTTTAGCCCAAAAACTCAACACTTCTTTCACTACTCACACATCGGGTATTGATAGAAATGCCGACATCTATATTTACGCTCTGAAAGATAGTTCGTTTCTAAACCTTCTAAAAAGATTTGATCTTCCGAAAGCCATTCACGTACACACTTCGGGCAGCATCCCCATGAAAGATTTTTATGGATATACCGAAAGATATGGCGTTTTTTACCCACTACAAACTTTTTCCATAAATAAAGAAATTGATTTCAGCAATGTGCCCATTTGCATTGAAGCCAACACTGAAAAGTTAGAAAACGAACTGATTGAACTCGCCAAATTACTCACAACTAAAACATATATTCTAAGTTCGGAGCAACGTAGAAGAGTACATCTGGCAGCCGTTTTTGCTTGCAATTTTACAAACTACATGTACGACATAGCCCACGACATTGTTTTGGGAGCAGGAATCGAATTCGACATTCTCAAACCATTGATTATGGAAACTGCCGACAAAATAAATACATTACCACCAAGAGAAGCACAAACCGGACCCGCTATCCGGTACGATGAAAATATTATAAACAAGCACCTTATCATGCTCGACAACAGGAAGCACTGGAAAGCTATTTATAAAAAACTTACTAAAAACATTCACAACAGACACGCGAAGAAAAAGGATGAGGGCTTCTTCAAAAAAGGTGTTAACACACTAGTAAAAAAAGCAAGATATATTATTGCAAAATTCAAAAAAAAATGATTCAATACCTAAAACTTATCAGGCTTCAAAACCTTCTTTTTATAGCTCTCATTCAATTTTTGATGAGCGAAGTGGTGATAGTGCCTATTCTGCAAGCTTTTGGGTTTGATACGGGATTTGATGCTTTCAAATTATGCCTGCTAATTAGCTCAACAGTATTAATAGCTGCCGGAGGGTACATTTTAAACGATTATTTTGATATAAAAATCGATATTATCAACAGGCCAACGAAACAAATTGTTGGAAGTAAAATACCAAGACGTACTGCCATGCTTTTGCATCAGATTCTTACAGGCGTGGGTGTTTTTTCAGGTCTGCTATTGGCCTTTTTGGCGCACAGTTTTACGCTGGCATTTATTTATATCGTCGTACCCGGTTTGTTGTGGTTCTACTCAGCAAGTTATAAGCGTCAGTTCATTATTGGTAATTTGGTTATTGCTTTTGTAGCAGGACTCACTGTCTTAATCGTTGGCATTGCACAATTGGCTTTTTTGCAAAAAGAATACGGACAACTCATTTTCGAAACTCCAATTCCCCGACAGTTTTATGGTTGGATTGGTGGCTTTGCACTTTTCTCTTTTCTTTGTACATGGGTTCGGGAAATTATCAAAGACCTTGAAGATGAAAAAGGAGATAGAGAAATGGAGTGCAGAACTATGGCAATAAAATGGGGAACTTCCAAAACTAAAATAGTCATATATGCACTAATAACAATAAATATTTCAACACTTTACGTCTTCGATTTGTTTCTAATTCCTTTCGAAGGGAGTCTTACTACACGTTATATTTTTTGGGGACTAACACTACCGTTTGGAGCATTGGCTTATTTGATTTACGCTGCTAAAACTCCTGGGGACTATCATCAAGCTTCTACGCTTACAAAATTTATAATGGTTATTGGAGTGTGTTACAGCTTCATTTTCTACTATTTGCAGGCCAAAGCTTTTGGAATTAGCTTGTTCAATATTTTTACAGTAAAATAAACGACTAATATTTCTTAATCAAAATACTAATTTGGTTAGTTCGTGGTTTAATACACACAACTAAAATTCTATCAACATTTTATATATGCTTTCACATCTAAAAAACTATAATATAATTCTGGCTTCACAATCTCCCCGTCGTCAAGAACTTTTAAGCGGACTGAATATTCCTTTCGAAGTGAAAGTTATTGACGTGGAAGAAACCTATCCCCGCGAACTTGTCGGCGTAGACATCCCTATGTATCTGGCTGAAAAAAAGGCAAACGCTTACAAAGATATTATGGATGACAATACCTTATTAATAACTGCTGACACCATCGTTTGGCACGAGGGTAAAGTGTACAATAAACCCAAAGATAAGGTCGAGGCAACTGCAATGCTCAAAGCATTATCGGGCAAAACACACCAGGTAATTACCGGAGTGTGCTTATGTACACAAACAAAGCGTAAAGTGTTTCACGTTATGTCCGAAGTTCGGTTTGCAAGACTTAGCCCTCAGGAAATTAGCTATTATTTAGACAATTACGATCCATACGACAAAGCCGGCGCTTATGGCGTACAGGAATGGATTGGTTATATAGGTGTTGAATTTATCGAAGGCTCCTACTTCAACGTGATGGGCCTACCCATTCAACGATTATACAATGAACTAAAACGCTGGAAAGTCTAAAAAACGGGAGAGGGTACTATCTACCCATCTCCGTTTAAAAGAAACTGACAAATAAGGCAATATTCAACACGGTTACCAAACCACCCAACGAATAAAGCAGAATTTTTGACCCTTTTGAGTTTTTATATTTGCCCATAACTTTTTCTGAGGAAGTAAGATAGACTTGCAGAAAAATAGTGAATGGCAATTGAATACTCAAGATCATTTGAGAGAAAATAAGACCTTTAAATGGATTGGGAATTATATAAATAATGCCCAATGCCAATATCAATGAGATGGCTACGCCCATACGCGAGTGATTATCTTTTATGTCATAGGGTTCTTTATACATTCCTGCAAATATACTCCCCGCTGCCATTCCCGAAGTGATAGTCGATGCCACCCCCGCAAATAATAACGCAACTGCAAACACTACTGCTGCATTATTGCCTAATAATGGGACTAATAAATGATTCGCTTGCTGTAACTCCGACACAGGAGTCTTCGTTCTGAAAAAAGTAGCTGCAGCCAACAAGATCATGGCACTATTTATGGCCCACCCTACAAGCATCGAAACCAATGTATCCAAAAATTCATACCGTAGCTGCTTTTTAATAACCTTTTCGTTTTGGCGGTTCCATTGTCTGCTTTGAATAACTTCGGAGTGTAGAAACAAATTATGAGGCATTACAACAGCTCCCAGCACACTCATTATCACTATCATGGAGCCAGGAGGGAAACTTGGCGTTACCCAACCATACACAGCGCTATTCCAATTGATGTTTACCAGCGACAATTCATACAAAAAAGATAAACCAATAACCGACACAAAAGCTATAATCCACTTTTCAATAATTTTATAGGAATTGGTGTAAAGCATTATAAACACAAAAATAGTGACTAATAACGCTCCTGCTCTTATGGGAATATTAAATAACATATTAAGGGCTATTCCACCACCCAATATTTCAGCCAAAGATGTAGATATAGAAGCTAACATAGCCGACGAGAGCAGCATTTTCGAATACCGCGGCTTAAGGTGAATAGCTGCAGCTTCGGACAAACAAAGTCCTGTGGCAATACCTAAGTGAGCTACATTATGTTGCAGAAAAATAAGCATGATGGTCGACAGAGTAACCATCCACAGCAACGCATATCCATAATCGGCACCTGCTGCCAGGTTCGACGCCCAATTTCCCGGATCAATAAACCCCACTGTTACAAGTAATCCGGGTCCAATAAATTTAAAAATTTCTAAACCGCCATATTTCGGTTTGTATGATTTATTATCTATGTTTTTAAAAAGTTTGAACATATATACTTCTTGATAATTTTATGAATAGTTGTAAACAAAAAACGTTGTCTAATCTTATTAAACAACGTTTTTTCATTCTTAATGTTCGAATAAATGCTGAACTTCTTACTCCTTATTTTTTCGTTTTAGTCGGGCATGACTATGTTTGCGACCATAAGTAAAATAAATTACAAAACCTATCGCCATCCACCCTATTAACCGTATCCATGTATCGAGTGGCAAAGCTGCCATTTGACCAAAACAAACCACTGCTCCAAGTATCGGTACAATAGGTACCCATGGTGTTTTAAATCCACGCACCGCATCCGGTTCCGATTTGCGCAAAAGAATGATACCGACCGAAACAATAACAAATGCGAGTAAAGTACCTATAGAAACCATTTCACCCAATAAACCAATAGGAAAAAAGCCGGCAAAAAAAGCAGCAACAGCACCCGTTACAATGGTCGTAACATGAGGAGTTTTAAATTTGGGGTGAGTTTTAGCAAAGCTTTTCCATAATAATCCGTCGCTTGCCATAGTAAAGAATACACGCGACTGACCTAATAAAAGCACCAGCACCACAGAACTTAAACCGGCAATAGCACCAATTTTAATAATCGGTCGTAACCATGCTAAACTGGGACCTGCACTATTTATAGCCAAAGCTATTGGAGCTTCAACATTCAAAAATTTATAATTCAAAATACCAGTCAATACTAAACTTACACCTATATACAAAATGGTACAAATAAGCAACGAGAAAAGAATTCCACGAGGCACATCGCGTTTAGGATTAATAGCCTCCTGAGAAGTCGTAGATACCGCATCGAAACCAACATATGCAAAAAACACAACAGCAGCACCTGTCAAAACACCCAACCATCCAAAATGGCCATCTACTGTACGCTCTGGAACAAATGGAGTCCAATTGGTAACATCTATATGCGAAATACCAAAACCGATAAACAGAAGAATAACGGTTACTTTTATCAACACAATAATATTATTGAATTTAGCTGATTCCTTAATCCCAACAACCAATAGGGTAGTCATTAATACAACAATAAAAATGGCCGGAAAATTGATAATATTACCCGACATATGTAATCCCGTGGTGTCGTAAACGAACGGACTTTGTGATATAGAAGCTGGAATTACAATTCCAAAATCTGCTAAAAAACTCGTCACATATCCAGCCCAGCCAACTGCTACCGTGGCCGATCCGAATAGATATTCCAAAATCAAATCCCAACCAATGACCCACGCAACAAACTCTCCCATAGTAGCATAACCATAGGTATAGGCACTACCTGAAACCGGAATCATGGATGCAAATTCAGCGTAACAAAGTCCCGCCAACAAACAACCAAAGGCTGAAATAACAAACGACAACGCCACAGCCGGTCCGGCATGTGTTGCTGCAGCAGTACCGGTTAACACAAAAATTCCGGCACCAATTACACATCCTACTCCTAACAACGTAAGATTCAGCGCACTTAAATGTCTCTTTAGACCATTGTGATTACTATCAGCCTGCTCTTCAAGCTCAGCGAGCGTTTTTCTAATAAATAAGTCTTTATACATAAATAAATTGAAGTGTAGTAGCAAAGAGAAACAATTCACTTTGATAGTAATAATTGCCTTTTGCTTTATAAGTGATATATTTTGACGCAAATTTAGGCATTTTTATTCAATTTTCAACTACACTATCTTGTTATCTGAAAAGATTTTTTTAAGCTATTACTAAATAAAAAGGGTCATTCAGCATTGCCGAATAACCCTTTCCAAAAATGTAAATAAATGAGTTCTGATTACATTGCGTCAATTTCCTTTTTAATAGCTTCGAAATCTGCATCCATTTTCAATCTGTAATATAAGTTTTTGAGTGGTTTTTTAAACTCAACTTCTTTTGGATTTAATTCTATCGCCTTTTTGAAGAAAGGTATAGATTGTTTAAATACTTCTTCAATCTTTTTTACTTCAGCATTATACGCTTTCACATCTTTGAGTGCATTGGCAACTTCAGACATTTTAACTGCTTTATTGTAATAAAGACGACCTTTACCTGCATAAGCATCAGCCAATGTTGGATCTAGCTCAATCGCTTTATCAAATGCAGCAATTGCAGCATCCGTATTTCCCAATGATTCATCCAAATTACCTTTCACGAATCGATATTGAGCCATTTTAGGTTCACGCTCAATAGCAGTATTCAAATACACCAAAGCATCTGCAGTTTTACCACTATAAATCAATTGATTAATCAAATTTTGTAAAAACCATGCTTCCGAAGGGAATTTATCAAATCCTTCTTTAAGTGTTTTTGCAGAATTCACTGTATCTTTCATGGCAGAATATTGCTCGTACAACAGTTGGTAAACAGTCAATGTTTCATAATTGTCGGTCTTCAAACTGTTCAACAATGCTAAAGCTTTGTCATCTTTCTTTGCATTCTTAGCAGCAATAGCGGCATAGTATTTAATCATTTTATACGAAGAATCTGTCATCGAAATTTCATTGTTCATCAATGGCAATTTTGGAATTTCCAGATAAGTTTCAAAAACCTGCAATGCACCTTCATAATTTTTCTTATCGTAAAGAGTTGCTCCGTAAGAAATTAGGTTTTGAGGCACTTTGTAGTAATCTTTCAAACTTGCCTTAATGTCTTTTGTATATTTCAGTTTTACTTTACCTTTTGCATCTGGCAATTGGTCTAATTTACTAGCTTCCAAATAATAAGCATAAGACTCTAAAATAGCCTTCCCTTTAATATCTGCATCAAATGGTTGCGACAATAAAGCTTTTTGGTACAAAGCATCATTTTCTTTGTTTCCGATCAATCCGGCCACATACCATGTTTCAGCAAGATTTTTAGTAGTTGAATCCTGCAATGCAAGTTTAATTGCTTCGCGTGCACCGGCAAAATCCGGGCTTTCCATTAAAGCTTTATTTTTTGCTTTCGAAACATTGGCTTTCTGTGCAAAAGTAAATGTAAAGCTTATCACCAAAATCAGGGATAAAATAAGTTTTTTCATGATGAGTAATATTAATGTTAGTAGTTTTTATTTAATAAGTAAACAGGCATCATCTTGCCTGTTTACTCCATTTGATTTATTCTTCTGTTGTCTCTTCCAAATCAGCAACAGGACTTTCAGTTACTTCATCACCAGCTTCCGGCACAATACCATCTGCTGCTTCTTCTACAACTTCTTCATCCGCCACTTCCGACAAAACTTTACAAACCGAAGCTATCTCGTCGTTACGTTTCTCTAAGTTGATTAATCGAACCCCTTGTGTGGCACGTCCCATTATTCTAAAGTCAGCAACTTTTATACGAATAGTGATACCCGACTTATTGATAATCATCAAGTCGTTTTCATCGGTAACACTCTTGATAGTTACTAACTTGCCTGTTTTATCGGTGATATTCATGGTTTTCACACCTTTTCCACCACGATTAGTAACACGATATACTGCCACAGGTTCTCCGTTTTCGAGGACTAAATCACCATTTTCGTCAACCTCATCAAGCAAAGTACGTTTACCATAACCTTGCTGAGAAACAACCATTATGCTTTCTCTGTCAGCCTTATTTACACAAATCATGCCAACCACTTCGTCTTCACCATCCTCGTCGAGCGTCATTCCACGCACTCCGGTAGCTGTACGACCCATTTCGCGCACTTTCGATTCGTGGAAACGAATAGCACGACCGTTACGATTTGCCATCAATACTTCCGAATTACCATCGGTCAGACGAACCTGAATCACCTGATCGTCTTCACGAATGGTAATGGCATTTACACCATTTTGACGTGGACGAGAGTAAGCTTCCAACGATGTTTTTTTGATGACACCATTTTTGGTTCCAAAAATCAGATAATGTGAATTAATATACTCTTCGTCATTAAGACCTTTCACACGGATAAACGCATTCACTTTGTCCGAACCATCAATGTTCAGCATATTTTGAATGGCACGTCCTTTCGAATTTTTACTTCCTTCAGGAATATCGTATACTTTCAGCCAATAACATTTTCCTTTTTGTGTAAAGAATAACATGGTATTGTGCATCGAAGCCGGATAGATGTATTCGATAAAGTCTTCATCACGCGAATCGCTACCTTTTGAACCTACCCCACCACGATTTTGTGATCTGAATTCGGTCAATGCAGTACGTTTGATATATCCTAAATGCGAAATGGTTATAATCATTTCATCATCTGCATAGAAATCTTCTGGATTGAATTCTTCGGAAGAATAAACAATTTGTGTGCGACGAACATCACCGTACTTTGCTTTTACTTCTAACAATTCATCTTTAATAATTTGCATACGTAATTCCACATTGGCAAGAATTTCTTTCAAACGTGCAATCAGAGCCATTACTTCTTCGTATTCAGCACGCAATTTATCTTGCTCCATGCCTGTTAATTGACGCAAACGCATCTCAACTACCGCACGCGATTGAATATCAGACAAACCAAAACGTTCCATCAAGCCATTGCGGGCTTCTTCAGGTGTTTTAGAATTACGTATAATTTTGATGGCTTCATCCAGATTATCAAGAATAATCATGAAACCTTCCAACAAATGAGCGCGTCTTTCAGCCTCACCCAATTCGAACTGAGTACGACGAATAACAACTTCATGACGGTGTTCAACAAAGTAATGAATCAAATCCTTCACATTCAACATGCGTGGGCGACCCTTTACCAATGCGATATTATTTACACTGAACGATGTTTGTAAAGCAGTGTATTTGAATAATTTATTCAACACTACGCTTGAGTTGGCATCACGTTTAATATCAACAACGATACGCATACCTTCACGGTCGGACTCATCGTTGATATGTGCAATACCTTCAATTTTTTTATCGACAACTAAAGCCACAACAGCTTTAATCAATTCTACTTTATTTACCTGATAAGGAATTTCATTGATAACAATTTTCTCGCGTCCAGAAGCATCAGTTTCGATCTCTACTTTCGAACGTACAACGATACGACCACGTCCGGTTTCCAGTGCATCTTTTACACCTGCATAACCGTAAATGATACCACCGGTTGGGAAATCCGGTGCTTTGATATATTTGATAATTTCAGAAATTTCAATCTCCGGATTCTCAATATAGGCAATAGTTCCATCCACAACTTCGGTTAAGTTATGTGGTGCCATATTGGTAGCCATACCTACAGCAATACCTGATGAACCATTAATCAACAAGTTAGGAATACGTGTTGGAAGAACTACCGGTTCTTTCAAGGTATCATCAAAGTTTAATTGGAAATCAACAGTGTCTTTGTTGATATCAATCAACATATCCTCCGATAATTTGCGCAAACGTGCTTCGGTATAACGCATCGCTGCAGGGCTATCACCATCGACAGAACCAAAGTTTCCTTGTCCGTCAACCAAAGGATAACGCATAGACCAATGTTGTGCCATACGCACCAAGGTACCGTAAATAGACGAATCACCATGCGGGTGATACTTACCCATTACTTCCCCGACAATTCTGGCAGATTTTTTATAGGGTTTATCGGAATTATTACCCAATTCGTTCATTCCAAATAACACCCTGCGGTGTACAGGCTTAAAACCATCACGCACATCGGGCAATGCACGCGAAACTATCACCGACATTGAATAATCGATGTACGAAGATTTCATCTCTTCGTCAATGTTTACCTTAATAATTCTGTCTTGATCAATCATCTATAATTAATTTTGTTACTATCTAAAAAATCGCACTAAAGTACTGCTTTTTGTTGGATTAGGCAAGTGTTTTTACAAAAAATATGATTCGATAAATGTGTTATATTTAAGAAATTTTACCAAATAAAAACACCGTATTTCGAAACTGAAAATTACTCTAACATTCCCCCTGCCACAAAACAGTCTGCAAAAGCATCCGTTCTCTCCGGCTCCGACTCAAAAATACCAAATACCGAAGAACCTGAACCTGACATTGAAGCATAAACTGCCCCAATATCGTACAATTGAGATTTGATATTTTCAATGGTTGGATATGTGGCGAATACCGATTTCTCGAAATCGTTTTTCATAAACATTTTCCATTCCGAAAGTGGCTTCTGTATTATTTCCAACAAGGAAATTTCGGGCTTTTCAGGAATAACAAGCGAATAGGCTTCGGGAGTCGAAACATGAATATCCGGTTTTATCAACACCAAGAAATAGCCACGCAACGAAAATTTAATGGGTGTAAAAACATTGCCGATACCAGTTGCAAAAACCGGTTTATTTTTGATAAAAACCGGACAATCAGCGCCTAATTTTGCTGCAAGACTCTCCAATTTTCGTTTGGTTATTTTTAGTTCGAATAATTCATTCAATCCTTTGAGCATAAACGCAGCATCGGCCGATCCACCACCCAATCCGGCACCATAAGGTATCTGTTTGCATAGCGAAATGTCGATAGCAGGAAACTGATACTGAGAGCGAAGCAACCGGTAAGCTTTAACAATAAGATTCTCTTCAGGATCGCCCGAAAGCGGAATGCCCGAAGCAGAAAAACTATAGTCGGTACAAGTTTCGGAAGGTTCAATTTCCAGCACATCGCTTATACCAATGGGATAGAAAACAGTTTCGATATTATGATAGCCGTCCGGGCGACGTTCGACGACGTTAAGCCCCAGGTTTATTTTTGCATTAGGAAAAAGAAGCATTTGCCTGATTAGTTTAGAAGTCTGAAGTATTTATCCAAGACCTTGTTAATTAGCTGATCGATTGGATTATTTTACCAAACACAGCTCTATTTTAAATTCAACTCAAAGATAATCATTTTCTATATTAAGACGAAACACAAACGCGCATTTTAATAAAATCAGCAGATTAATTGTGGATAAACTGTTGAAAAATTTAATATGATAGTCTCGAAAATCTTTTGTACTTTTGAATCCCGCAATTACGAATCATCGATTGCAAATTATTAACTAATTTAGAAATGGCTGAAAAACGCAATTATACAAAAAAAACTACCGGACCTACTCCTATCCCGGCCAACGAATTTGGCAAATTACCACCTCAGGCTCCCGAATTGGAGGAAGCCGTACTGGGTGCAATCATGATTGAAAAAGACGCCTACTCGCTCATCTCGGAAATACTAAAACCGGAGAGCTTTTACAAAGTAACGCATCAAAAAATATTTGAGGCCATAATGACACTCGCAATACATCAGCAACCTATCGACATGCATACGGTTACCGAGCAATTGCGCAAAAGTGGAACTATAGATGACATTGGTGGCCCATATTACATCACACTGCTTACCGCAAAAGTATCATCAGCAGCCCACCTTGAGTATCATGCCCGCATTATTATGCAGAAGTTTCTGGCTCGAGAGTTGATACGCATCTCGAGCGAAATTCAAACCAAGGCATTTGATGACAAATCAGATGTTGAAGACTTAATGCAGGAAGCTGAGGGGATGCTTTTTGAGGTTACACAACGTAACACAAAAAAGGATGTTACTCAAATTAGCCCGGTTATCGATGAAGCTTTAAAACGAATGCAGGAGGCCTCAGGAAAGCAAGGTACAAGTGGAGTGGCAACCGGATTCCACAACCTGGACAAGATTACTTCCGGATGGCAAAAGTCCGATTTGATTATTATGGCTGCACGTCCGGCAATGGGAAAAACTGCTTTTGTACTCTCGATGGCTAAAAACATGGGGGTAGATCACAACACGCCCGTTGCTGTCTTCTCACTTGAGATGTCCAATGTTCAGCTCGTTAACCGTCTAATCCAAAACGTATGTGAACTGGAAGGGGAAAAAGTAAAAAATGGAAGACTTGAACCTGAGGAATGGAATAAATTAGATCAGGACATCAAAGCCCTTATCGATGCACCAATTTACGTAGATGACACCCCGAGTTTGTCAGTATTTGAACTTAGGAGCAAAGCCAGACGATTGGTAAGAGAACATAATGTACAGTGTATAATAATTGATTATTTGCAACTTATGAATGCAAGCGGCATGAGCTTCGGTAGCCGCGAGCAGGAAGTCAGTCTTATCTCGCGCTCACTGAAAGGACTTGCTAAAGAACTGGACATCCCTATTATTGCACTATCGCAGTTGAATCGTGGCGTTGAAGGACGTTCGGGTCTGGAAGGAAAACGCCCACAGCTCTCCGACCTTCGTGAGTCCGGATCAATCGAGCAAGATGCTGATATGGTTTGTTTTATTCATCGTCCGGAGTACTACCATTTAACCGAAGATGCACAAGGAAACTCACTACTGGGAATTGCCGAAATCATTATCGCCAAACACCGTAATGGAGCTGTAGGTGATGTTCAATTAAAGTTCAAAGGTGAATATGCCAAATTTATGAACAGAGATGACAAAGACAAAAGTGACAATGAATTTGGCGGCTATCAAGTAATTTCTTCTAAAATGAACGATGGAGGAGCAGGCTTCTATGGCGAAACAGCTGCACTCCCTACCACAGGAAATCCATTTTTGGGCGGCGGAAACAGCAGCGATGTACCATTTTAAAATACAACTAAACAGTACATACATATCAAAAAAAATGCGGATAAATTAAGTTCTATCCGCATTTTTTTCACTCCCTGTCAATGTTTTATTTCCTGCAATTGAGTCGACTCATGTTTATGTTTAAAAAACAGGGCAAACAAAACAGCCACTACCAAAGAGTAAGCAGCAAATGTAAGCCAGATAGAATGCCAATCTTTCAAACCATTATGTGTAAAATAATTCTGGATTACAAACCCACTCACACTACTACCAATAATAGCCCCAAAACCGTTTGTCATCATCATAAACAAGCCCTGAGCACTTGAGCGCATCGAAGGATCGGTAGTTGTTTCTACAAACAGAGAACCCGATATATTAAAGAAATCGAATGCCATACCGTAAACAATACACGAAAGAATAATCATCCAAAGCCCTTCAGCTGGATTACCCAAGCCAAACAGCCCAAACCGAAGTACCCAAGCTAGCATACTTATCAACATCACATTTTTGATTCCAAATCGTTTTAAGAAAAACGGGATAGCCAAGATAAATAATGTCTCGGATATTTGAGATATCGACATGATAATGGTAGAATATTTGATTACAAATGAGTTGGCATATTCAGGCACATTTTTAAAATCATCCAAATAAACATCACCATATGCATTGGTCAATTGTAAGGCAGCCCCCAGACACATAGAGAAAAGGAAAAACAACGCCATTTTTCTATTTTTAAACAATCCGAATGCATCTAGACCAAGAATTTGTGACAATGTCTTTTTTCCTTCTGTATGCGCTAATGGTGGACATTTCGGCAATGATAATGCATACACACCCAGCATAAATGAAGCAGCAGAAGCGATATAGAACTGATTGGCAGAACTTTTATTCCCTGTGAGATTTACGATCCACATGGCCACAATAAAACCCACCGTACCCCAAACCCGAATGGGGGGAAAGTCCTTTACAACATCATAATTACCATTTTTCAGAGCAGTATATGCAATGGAATTGGCTAACGCAATGGTGGGCATATAAAAAACCATGGAGAGCAAAATTCCCCAAAAGAAAGTCACGGGATTATTTATCTGTGGGATAAGAAACAAAGATGCCGCACCCAAAATATGCAAAACAGCATATAATCTCTCAGCATTTACCCATCTATCCGCTATCACACCAATAATGGCCGGCATGAATAAGGATGCAATACCCATCGTTGAAAAAATAACGCCAAACTCAGCGCCCGACCATTGTTTTGTTTGAAACCAATAGTTACCAATAGTAATGAGCCATGAACCCCAAATAAAGAACTGCAGGAAGTTCATTAGTGTCAGACGATACTTTAATGCCATAATTATCTTGTTAGTATTATTTTGAATCTAAAATTTATTTTTTCCGCTCAATAGCATCTCTAATGCTCACAGCCAGTTCATATTTCTCCTCTGCAACGGCCGTTCTGAGTAATTCTTCCAAAACATCCAAAGGTAGAGCATTAAGGTCTTCGGACGATATATTGTCAATGTCAACCTGCTCATTCTCCTTGGTTTCTTCCACTTCGGGAAGTTCTACTTCGGTACCTACTATCTCCAGAATTTCGGATTTAATATAAATAGGACATTCCGAACGTACTGCCAGTGCCACGGCATCCGAAGTCCGTGCATCAACAATAAGTGTTTTATCCTCCTGTTGAATGTGTAATTCGGAATAAAAAACATCGTTCACCATATCATAAATCACCACTTTAAAAAGCTCTGCATCAAAAACGCCCAACAAATTTTTAATTAAATCGTGTGTCAACGGGCGTGGTGATTTTTTATTATTCATCTTCAGGGCAATCGACTGAGCCTCAGGCTCACCAATCATCACCGAAAACCTACGATTTCCCTCCTCTTCGCTCAACACAAGTCCATAGGTTCCAACCACAGTTTGATTGTAGACCAAAGCCGTTATCTTTAATTTTATTTCCGAATCCATAGTTAATATTCCAATTTCTAATTGCTCAGCTTACGCCATTTAACCTCATTTTTTAAAGACAACAAATATACTGATATTTTTAAAAGTAAAAATCATATTTAAATAAAACTTACCGCTTGTTTGTAAAAAACCGTATAAAGAACCGAGCAAATACATTTATTGACGCGATAATAAATGTATCTCAGCTTCAAGCTTGAATTGACCAACTTAGTACCGGTAACTATAGCACGAAAAAGAAAAATAGTTGTACTTTTGTCAGCCGTATAAAAATGAAAAGAAGAATAAAAAAAATAATTCAGAGACCTTGGGAGTTATTAACTTCAACTCCAACCACTTGGGATAAAATAGCGTCTGTAAAGATTTCGAAAAATGAGGTCAGAAATCGGTTTGTTTTTCCATGGATAATGGTTTGCGTGTTGGTGACTTTTATTTTTAAAAGTTTATATTCATCGAATAAATCAATCGAGACCGGTTTTATAAATTCTATTATTACCACCGTTACACTTTTTGGAGCCTATTTTGTTTCCAAAGCCGTATGTTTTTGGTATCTTCGTAAACATTATCAGGAAAAATACCCGGTTGTTATTGCCGAAATAGTTGTAGGATATTCATTTACAATTACTTTTATAATTGAGATAATTACTACTATTTTGCCCGGGTTGTTTTATCTTCAGATATTAAACATTTACACGGCCTATTTGATATGGGAAGCATGCAGGGCTATTTTACAATTAAATGAAGAAGAAAGAGGAAACATTGTATTGATTCTCACGTCAGTAATTATTCTTTCACCCGTTATTATCAATAAAATAATACATTTAATGCTTCCAAATGCCTAATTAGTTCGAAAAACTCATTACACAATGTTCAAAAATTCAAATATAGTTATAAAAAATAAACGTGCCACTTTCGACTACGAAATAATCGACCGATTTGTGGCCGGCATTCAGCTTTATGGCACCGAAATAAAATCAATTCGCGACGGAAAAGCCGGACTGAGTGACACCTACTGTCTGTTTATCAACGGGGAGTTATGGGTAAAAAACATGCACATCGCTACCTATTTTTTTGGTACTTACAATAACCACGATGTGCGCAGAGACAGAAAACTGTTGCTCAACAAACGTGAGCTCAACAAACTGAGTCGTGCCACAAAAGAAACGGGCAATACTATCGTACCCACCAAGCTTTTCATAAACGAAAAAGGATTAGCCAAGCTTGAAATTGGAGTAGCTAAAGGAAAGAAGAACTACGACAAGCGTCAGTCGCTCAAAGAGAAAGAAGATAAAAGAGATATCGCCAGAGAAATGAAGAAGTAGATAAAAACAAGTTATTCAATTGATTTCATCTACTTCTTATCCGTTTTTTTATCGGATTTCTTTGTGTACAAAAACCGCTTTATCTTTTGCGAAGCCGTCTTTTCGAACGGTTCATCGATAATGTCTACACGTTTAATCTGGGAGACACGATTCAATTTGGCGTTTAATTCTTTTGTGAAATTTTGCTTCCAAATCAAATGTTTCTCCTTTTTATCTTCAATTACCGATTTAAAATGCTCAATGCTTTTTTCGAGATGATCTAAATCTACGAGCACTTTTGCCACCAAAAAACCATCTTCTTCGATTACCAACGATTCTACCACAAACTGCTGGTTATTGATTACCGTCTCGATATCTTCAGGATATATATTTTCACCACTCGCCCCTACAATCGTATTCTTCATCCGTCCTTTCACATACAGTCGTCTGTGTGAATCAAAACGACCATAATCACCGGTTTTAAACCAGCCATCTTTGGTCAATACTTCGCTCGTTGCTTCAGCATTTTTATAATAGCCCTGCATTACGTTGGGTCCTTTTGCCCAAATCTCCCCTACTCCTTTTTTATCAGGATTGTTTAGCTTTAAATGAACACCCTGCACGGCAAAGCCTGTCGACTGCAATTTGGTTTGACGCGTACCGGCTCCGGCTAGAAGTGGTGCTGTTTCGGTCAACCCATAACCAATGGCGTAAGGAAAACGAGCTTCCTTCAGAAACCGTTCGACACGCGAATCGAGTTTCGCT
>OBMA010000696.1_pt1 | contig 20369 bp, 18 predicted proteins | sample 1539141 | NCBI WGS metagenome assembly OBMA01 (sample SAMEA3991484, study PRJEB22521) | metagenome | biome: anthropogenic terrestrial biome; feature: sewage plant; material: raw primary sludge | place: Sweden | collected 2012-09-26
CACCTTCATGGCTGGTTCTGCCGTGGCGGTGGCTGCATCGATGGCGGTGGTGCCGCCGTCGAAACTGAGGGTGAATCCCTTGGCTGTTGCTGGGATATCAGCTTTTTTGATGTAGCAGGTGTTGGCTTTGATAGGGCTTTCCGAATTACTATACATATAGAATCCGTAAGTAGTGCCTCCTGTTATCTGACCTAAAGTAAGATATGTATCAGCTACGTATGCTATGTCTTCCTTCGTTCCCTTGACGAATCCATTGTTATTAGTTTCATTGATATCGTTGCTGGTAGCATAGAAGTTGTAAGTTGTTCCTGCAGTGGCAGTCAGATAGACTGGTGTTCCGGCAGAGATGGTAGTAGTTTCTTCTGGAATCTGTTTCAACGTTACATAAGTTTTATTATCTGTAGCGTCGAATTTATATGCTGTCACTCCAGTAGGGATCGTTACCTCATACGGAAGATAGAGCGTGCCGATGCCTGCCGGTGAAATCGTCTTCGGGCAATAATAGAAAATTTTAGATGCGTAAGATGTCCAGTTCGTTGCGCCTGTGTATATTGTCAAGTCATAAGTTCCTGTTCCATCCTCTACACAGAATTTTATGTCGGAAGAGGTTTTATCGAAAGCGGATTCTCCCAATTCAGCTGCAGCAGTTTTTTTCGGTAAGTATACGGTCGCGAGGGCTGAGCAGCCACGGAATGCACCTTCCATAATGGAAGTGACACTCGACGGTATCGTGACGGAGGTCAAACCCGAGCAGCCACTGAATGCGTAAGATCCAATATCATTGAGTTCAGCCCCTTCAGCAAAAGGGGCGGATTTTAACCCCGAGCAGTCAGCGAATGCATATTCTCCGATGGAAGTGACACTCGACGGTATCGTGATGGAGGCCAAATACTGGCATTGTTCGAATGTGTTAGGTTCAATGGAGGTGAGTTTAGACCCTTCAGCGAAAATGATGGAGGACAATTGCGATGATGAAAATGCATAAGCTCCAATGGAAGAAACACTCGACGGTATCGTGACGGACATAAAAACTGAGCCACCGAATGCACCAGCTCCAATGGAAGTGACACTCGGCGGTATCGTGATGGAGGTCAATTTAGTGCAGCCACTGAATGCAGCTTCTCCAATGGAAGTGACTGTTGAAGGGATAGCATACGAATTGCCGGTATAACCAGCAGGATAACAAACTATAGTCTTTTCATCCTTACTGAACAGTACACCATCTTTACTCGAAAAGTTCTGATTGCCACTTTCAACATCGATGGAGGTCAAATCCGCACATTTAGCGAATGCACCAGCTCCAATGGAAGTGACACTCGACGGTATCGTGACGGAGGTCAAACCCGAGCCTTGGAATGCTTCTGTTCCGATGGAAGTGACACTCGACGGTATCGTGACGGAGGTCAAATCCGAGCCACTGAATGCATAATCTCCGATGGAAGTGACTGAATAAGTAATGCCATCTGAGGGAGTTATCGACTCAAGTATCGTGATATGAGCCAATCCACTGGCGGTACTTGTGACTGACGCTGTAGTTCCTGAGTAGGTGTACGTGACACCATCTTTAGTAAAGGTTTTGGCGAATGTAGCTGCCGCATTGAGCAGGAGCACTAAAAATAGTAGAATTTTTTTCATGAATTAAAAATGTTAATATAATTATTTTATTTGTTTAAATCTCAGAAATTCATAAAGTCATAGTTCGATTGTCTGCAAAATTACATATAATACTTGAAACTAACATCCAAACGCCTATCTACAAAACAATCTACAATGGACGAAACAGACTTTTTTATCTATGTATTTAACAAATATAAATACGAAAATCAGCCATCAATGATATCGGCTTTTTGGTCAGCGGTATGATTGAGGACTGTCAACATGCAGAGAAGTCCTTCACGTGGAGATATATCGGGAGAGAGATTCCTGTGTTTTTCCATAAATACAGGATCGCTGTAGATAAAAGATGTACAAAATCCGTTTCCCTCACCTTCGTGTATAAAATTACCGCCCGCAAGTATCAAGATACCTGCGGGCGGTGAACCAGAATGTATGACTATCATACCCCCGTCGTTCGCGACGGAGCCATACTTTTATAAGTTTACAGAAGTTGATGTCTGTACAATTTTCGAATCACTCAAACTGAATGTATAAGCCTCGTTATAGACTTTGTTCATTGATGTTATTTCTGCATTCAGTCGCTCGTATCGTACTCCGGATAAAGTCTCCGATACAGAAGAGTTTTTCAAAATGCTGACACTTCCATCCGAATAAGTTGGATTGTAGGCAGTAGTGAACGACCTACTGTAACTGTACGTTTTCGTTTGGTCTACACCGTCTTTCATCTTAATTGTGAATTTCACCCCAGAAGTGTAAGGAAGAGAAGAAACAGTGACGGTTTTGGAATAATCGTTTGTCGTTACTGTCTCTGTCTGAGTTATGCCTGATGCGTCCTTGTACTGAACAGTAACATCAAACAACTTGAGAAAATCCCCGGTCGTATTAAGACTATATTTAACACTTAAAGATGTGAATGTGGCTGTGGGTACTTCACTTGTCGATGATGAAGAACAAGATGTGAAGGTCATAGTCAGTCCTGCTATGAACATCATTAAAACACTAACTGTTTTTTTCATAATCTTTGTTTTTATAATTCATATAATAGCATAAACAATAGCAACTTCTTCATATATATAATAATTTTATACAAATATTGTTGCAAATATATAGAAAAAAAATAAGAATAAAGAAAATAATCAATCTACAAATCAGTTTACAATACGAAAAACAAACAAAAAAGTACGTATAATACAGAATACAAGTTCCGTGTTCTATATTTAATGATCCAGAGTGTACGGATTCATCGATACTATCATGTAAAGTTATTTTTGTTTCTTGATATTTTTGAAAATACATAATTTTCTCCCAGAATTTTTTTGTTGCTTTATACCTCCACCCTCCACCCGATGAGGTTGGTTTCTTCGTATTATTCTGATTGATATGTATTTGTGAATATTAAGATTGTTGCAAAACCTCCACCTATCCTCCACCATCCTCCACCCTTGAAATTTCTGATAATATCTAACAATATTTATTGTCTTATGATGAGTATGACATATTGGATATTGCTTCTACCTGGATTGTAATTATGTGGAATAATTGACAAAATGATTTTAATATATTTTCACTTTACAAATACGTACAGTAATTTGCATTCATTAATACTTTATTATGTCGTAATTTTGTTAAATTCCTTTATTATCAAGAATCTTTTCTATTCTCCCGTGAAATCCGCCGTCGTGCGAGAAAAATTGCACGTCGCCAAAAAAAATTATTCTTCAAGGATAATTAATTTCCCTTCAAGGAAAATCAACTCGCACGGTGGGGGATTTATTCAATCTTATTATTTATGGATTTTGCACCGAAATCATTGCATTTTCCCCGATTTTTATTACTTTTGCAAAGGCGGAAGTAAACGGCACCTCGGCATGACATTCAAGCAAACTTAATAATTCTGCTAAGAGAATTAAAAAAACATCTTCAATTTCAATGATGGAACAGAGAATAACTTCAAATACAAACAGCGACTTCGCCCAATGGGTGAAAACCATTAAGAGCGAGATACGCAGTGCCCAGATCAAGGCAGCGGTGAAAGTCAACAGCACCATGCTCCATCTATATTGGAATTTGGGCAAAGACATTGTTGAACGGCAGAAAAATGCCAACTGGGGCGACGGTTTTCTCAAAGAGCTGAGTCGTGAACTGATGGCGGAGTTTCCTGATATGAAAGGTTTCTCATATAGAAACATGAAATACATACGCCAGTGGTTTATGTTTTATAACAGTCAGGATTCAATTGGGCAACAAGTTGTTGCCCAATTAGGCGAAGAGTTTTTTTTCTCTGTCCCGTGGGGGCATCATCTTTATATTATGTCGTCGTGTAAAGACATAAACAAGGCTGTATTCTATTTGAAGAAGACCGTTGAAAATGGTTGGAGTCGTGCCGTACTGCTCAACTTCCTCGATACCGACTTGTACGAACGCCAAGGCAAGGCTGTAAGCAACTTTTCACGCCTTTTGCCAGACGGTCAAAGTGAATTAGCCCAACAGACATTGAAAGACCCATATACATTCGATTTCATCACACTCACAGATCATTACAAAGAGCGGGAACTTGAAGATGCCTTGACGGGGAATATTTCGAGATTTCTGATAGAACTCGGTCAAGGTTTTGCTTATGTAGGCCGTCAGGTTCCGCTCGAAGTGGGCGATGAAACATTGTTTGCCGATCTTCTTTTTTATCATCTTGAACTGCGTTGTTATGTTGTCATCGAATTGAAAGCATGCAAATTCCAACCTGCTTTCATCGGTCAATTGGGAACTTATGTCAGTGCTGTGAACCATCTAAAGAAGAAGCCCACCGACAACGTCACCATCGGTCTTATCGTCTGCAAGACTAAAGATGACGTGATGGCGCAATATGCGCTCGAATCCACCAGTCAGCCGATAGGTATCTCCGCTTACGAATTAGCCAAACTCATGCCCGAAGAGTTTAAAAGTCAGTTGCCTACTATTGAAGAAATTGAAAATTCAGTCCGCAATATCGATGGTGAAGATTAGATTTTTTCTTTTGTGTCTACTGAATATATAAGTACCGCCCGCAAAGGACATTCTATCTCAGTATCTTTTTTAAGTTTTCTTCCAGTGAGTCATCATGATCGGAATGTAACTTGGCACGTATACGATAGCGCATCATGTTGAGACTTTTGCGGGTGACACAGAATATATCAGCTATCTGGTCAGGGGTATAGTCGAGTGTAAGCAACATACAGAGAAGTTCTTCACGGTGGGTTATATCGGGGGCCTGCTTCTTCAGTTCACCGAGAAACATAGGATAACGCTGAACGAAACTGTTGCGGAATCTGGTTTCACCATTTTCCATGTTCATATCAGACACGGCACTCTCACGCAGTCGGCTGTTTGACACGTCTGTACGCAACTCATCGAGGTCGGACGTCAACTCTGCCAATCGTTGTTGCATCAACTGATTGCGCAACTTAAAAATTCGTTTCTTATATTCGATGAAACAAATGAGACCGATGACAATGATCAACAGCATCACTCCCACCAATACAGCAATCTGGGTCTTCAGAGCCTTGTTCTTCAGTTGTTCACGGGCTATCCTCAACTGATGTTCTTTCTTCTCCGTGTTGTATTTCACTGCATAATGGCTCGTCTTTCTGGCCACCTCATCATTGAACAATTTGTTGGCTTCTTTGATATATTCGGCGGCATACAACCGGGTCTTGGCGGCATCGTGCTTGGCCAGATAATGGTTCAAAGCATACTGATAGGCGCCTGACACATACATCGGTGTGGCAAACGACTTGAGGGTGGTGTGCATGCTGTCGAGCATCGCTTCGCCTTCTGTCGTTCGACCATCGCTTATCAAGGATTTGGCCATCAGCAGATATATTTCGGCTTTGCAGTAGACATCGGGCACTACAGGCAACGCCCGCTGCAGACAGGCGATACCGCGACGGCGCATCACCGGGGTGTTCTCTTTCAGATAGAGCTCACCAAGCACTTGATCCACAATGAAATTGCCGTTGCCGTAAGGCAGCACATCGTAATACTGGCGGGCTCTCTTCAGATAATACATGGCCGAAGGTATCTTGTTCATCCCTACCATCACATTGGCTTTCTTCAGATACGACGCTCCGCAGAAAGCGGGATCGTGGTCGGGCAACTGCTGGCATTTGGCTACAGCGATGTCTGCAAAGATGTTTGCCTGACGGTACTGCTGCGTAGTGGTGTACAAATCTACCAACTTGTTGGTCACATCTATCTCTCCTTTCAGATTGCCTTTGTTCTGAAAATTGCGAATGGTGCGGTGATACACATCTATCGCCTTGTCTATATCGCCCAGTCTGACATAGATTGTGCCCAACAGTTCGGTCAACCATTCCAAACCTACTATCTTCTTGTCTGAATAGCCTGCCTGAAGGGCCTTCTTACAACAGGCGACGGCCTTGGTCTGATATTTGGAGTCGGAATTGTAGATAGCTGTAGCATAAGTATAGTCTCTGAACAGCCGTTGGGCATCGGAACGATAGAGCGGCATGGAGAGCGCCTTGTCGATAAGACTGAACGCTTCCTTATTGACGTCGGCCATGAAACAGGCGTAGGCGGCGATGGAATACAAATCGCGCATGCAGTACTGACGTATCAGCGGTGTGGGCCTGTGAACCAATGAAAGGAAATACCTGCCGCATTCCACATTCCTGCCCGAAGCGAGATGGGTATTGAGGAGCTGAAGCATCACCTCTACGGTGACGGCACGGATATGCTCGCGCACACTGTCTTCGGGGGAGTCGTAGGTGAGGCATTTCCTGTACAGGGCCAACGCCTCGTCATATTTCGTACTGTGCTGGAGGGTATGCGCACGGTTATACAGTGCCTGACACTCTACACCGAGCTGCGACGATCTCGTCACTGCTCCACCCTTCTCTGTCTGTCGGCACGACATCATCATCGTGACGGACACGAGACAAGAAATGATATATAATAAGGTAGTCCTCTTCATGGTATTCTGTATTAAAATGAAAAAGAACGTCTCTTCAGGCGTTCTTTCTGTTTATTCTTCGTCTATATTTTCTTCATCATCTTCGTCGTCGTCACTCTCGGGCAAGTCGACGATAGGCAACTGCCGATTGATGGCTGCATTGAAGGAGATGATGGTCTCGCTGCGCGACAGGCCCAAGGGCTGAAGTTTGTCGTGTATGATGTTCAGCAAATGGTGGTTGTTGATAGCATAAATCTTGATAAACAGGTCGAAACCACCGGTGGTGTAATGACACTCCACGACTTCCGGGATTTTCTTCAGTGCACTCACCACGTTGTCAAACGTCTCCGGATCTTTCAGATACAGTCCGATATAGGCGCATGTCTCATAGCCTATCTTCTCTGGGTCGATGATAAACTGCGATCCCTTCAGTATGCCGAGATTGGTAAGCTTCTGTATACGCTGATGTATAGCCGCTCCACTTACATTGCATGCTCTAGCCACCTCAAGAAAAGGTATTCTCGCATCTTCGGCGATAAGTCGGAGAATCTGTTTGTCCAATGAATCTAATCGATGTTGTGCCATTTGGTTGTTATTTTGTATTTTGAATACAAAGATATTTAAAATTTATGATTTTTGCAACAAAATAGAAGTAAAAATCGATTTTTAATGATAGAATGTTACAAAAAAAGTACTTTTTTGCTTGATTATTTACGCGACGTGGCCGAATAATTTATTTTCAGGGCATAAGACTGCCGCAATGCCTGCTTCACATCTGTGATGATTCCCATCCGGGTGTTTTTATCGGCCTTGATGGAAACAGTCATCTTTTTCACGTCTTCGGGCGACATACGCGACTTCTCGGCACTGATATAGTCGATGATGTCTGACGTGGATGCATATTTGTCGTTCAACTGTATTCGGGTGGACGTACCGGCATACTGCCGCATGCTCTTCGACGGGGGACCGATATAGATGTACGACACGGTCGACTTCTTGGTAAGTTTCTGCAGTTCTGTACCCTGCGGCACTTTATACTGCACCTTCGGGGTGACGGTACGCATGTGGGTTACGATCATAAAGAAGAACAGAACCGAAAATATCAAGTCGGGAAGCGATGCGGTGTTCAGACCGGGCACTTCTCTTTTATGGTCTCCGAACATACCCATTACTGCTGCCCTCCTCCTTTCTCATCCGGTTCAGTCTCGGATATGCGCTGTGGATAATACTTGCGTATGGCATCTTGCTGCTGAGATGTGCATTGGTTGAAAGGTCTGCCAAACTTTTTCTGGGCGAGACCGTTGCGCAGTTCGTTATAGGCACCCACAATCTCGTTCTGTACATTAAAGTATGTATTGTAACTTGCATCCCTGTCTGCCAATATCGACACGACATGCTGGTCGGTGATGGCGCATCTGCCCAACAAAGGGATATTCTTGATGTGCTTCTCGGGCAGAAGGGCACTGTTGGCGGCATTGTCCACAAACTCCTTCACCCGCTGTCTCACGTTCTTGATATTGATGGGTTTGTCGTTGCACAACAAAACATTGCCACGACTGATGTGCAATGTCATGACATTGCGGGTCTTCATGTCCATCTGTAATGTGGATTTCTCCTGTACGGGCGGGGGCAACTGTCTCGACAATCCTTTGTCGGTATCCATGGAGGTAGTGACAAGGAATAAAATCAGCAACATAAACGATATGTCCGCCGTCGATGTTGTGTTAAGTGCCGGTACCTTGCGGTGACTATGCCCGAACATCATTATTTGTCGTCCTCCTTTTCCTGCATCTTACGGTGATATCTTGAGAAACCGTATATCACACAACCAATGGTCGCCAGCAACATAATCAGGGATGTGTTGACCAGCATATCAGTGGCTTTCAACCAAAAGGTGTCTTTGAACATCGTGCCGTTCACTTTCAAAGGTTCTGACGAACCGAAGAGAAAGGTCAGTATCAGGCAACCGACCAGAAATCCCAATGACGAATAGGCTATCTTGGTAGCGGGAATACCATTGGATACATTATCCCCTTTGTCCCTCTGTCTTATACTCTTGACGACCGAATAGACAGCCGTTATGATGGCAAGCAGTACCAGCAACATCATAAAATATAGGAGTAAGTCGGTAAGTAGCGGGGCATTGAACGAAGGGTCTTCCTCGTAAGGCATATCATAACCTATCAGAAAGAACGCTGCGAATACGACAGCTGTCAGTCCGATAAGGATATACAAGATACGGGTGGAAAATCCTTCGGTGGATAGTTCCCTGAATGGTACAAACTTCAGTTTTTTCATTTCCCAAGTTTATGTTTCATAATGATATCCATCAGCGAGATGGCCGATTCCTCCATCTGGGCTACCAGATGTTCTATCTTGGAAAGGATATAATTGTAGAACAGTTGAAGTATCAGAGCTACGATAATACCAAAAATGGTGGTTATCAGCGCCACCTTCATACCGGCGGCGACAATGGTAGGACTGATATCGCCTGCCTGCTGTATCTGGTCGAAAGCCATCACCATACCTATCACGGTACCGAGGAATCCGAGCGACGGTGCCATAGCGATAAACAGGGTAATCCATGAACAGCCTTTTTCGAGATTGCTCGACTGCACGGCTCCGTAAGACACCACCGAACGTTCGATGTCGTCTATCTTCCCGTCGATGCGGTCCAGTCCCTGATAACAGATGGACGCTACAGGTCCACGGGTGTTTCTGCATATATCCTTGGCTCCCTCTATGTCGTCGGCTTTCACCTTGTCCTCGATGTCCTTCATCAGTTTTTTGGCGTTGATTTCCGATAGACTGAGATAGATGATACGTTCGATGCAGAAAGCCAGACCGATGACCAGTGCCAATGCCACGAGTGACATGAACCCGGCACTACCTTCGATAAATTTTGTTTTGAGTTGTTTATGGAATCCGCCTTCTTCGGGTGCGGCGTCGAATGAGGAGTCGGCGGCCTCTACAGGCGCTTCATCAAGATTATCGGCTGTCGAATCACTGGCAGCGGCGGCAGAATCTTTCGCTGCAACCGGTGCGGCAGGCTTCGCTGTTTTTGCATTCGCCATATCCTTCGGTGCTGCCGGTGCGCCTTTGCCGTCTTTTGGCATTTGCCTACCGTCACGTGGTCCACCAGGACCGCCGGGACCGCCTTCGCCGGGTTCGGGTCTGCCGTCAGGTCCTTCGCCCATCTCTGGTGGAGCATTCCTGTCCATCGCCTTAGCCTTCAAAGTTTTTTGGATTTGCTGTTTTTTGTTACTGGCAGCGTCAGTCTGGTTAGGACTACAAAAGCATAGTCCCATTATTGCAATGATTGCAATCAGTCTGTTCATCTTGTATGAATTTAATATTTCAGCGGAAAGAGGGGGATTCGAACCCCCGAAACCCTTTAGGAGTTTACACGCTTTCCAGGCGTGCCTCTTCAACCACTCGAGCATCTTTCCTTTTCCTCTCTTTCGTTTCGAACTGCAAAATTATTCTTTTTCTGATGATTTTCCACATTATTTTGTGTGAAAATGCTTCTTAACCGTGTTTTTTATAATTCTTTATAACTTTATATTCCGAAAATCCTGTTTACATTGCTATTTGTGGCGTCACATATCTCTTCTTCCGACAGTTGATAACATTCGGCCATCTTCTTGATGACATAGACGACGAACGCACTTTCGTTGCGTTCTCCTCGTCTGGGCACCGGTGCCATATACGGTGAGTCGGTTTCCAGCACAATCCGCTCCAGGGGGATACGGGGGAGCACTTCGGGCAGATGCGATTTCTTGAATGTCAGCACGCCGCCTATGCCCAGCACAAACTTGTCGAACGACAGAAGTTCGGCGGCTTCCTTCTCATTGCCCGTAAAACAGTGGAACACACCGCCAGGCAGTTCCTTCTCATAGCGTCTCAGGATATGAACCATCTCGTTTTGTCCTTTGCGACAATGGATCATGAGCGGTTTACGGTATTCTATCGACCACTTCACCTGTTCTTCGAAGGCGTCCAACTGTTCTTTCTCGTATTCTCTGCTCCAATAGTAATCCAGACCTACCTCGCCTATGGCTATGAACGGGTTATCCGTATCAAGCCTCTTTTTCATCTCCGGCAGTACGGTCTTGTAGTCGGACTTCACCTCTTCGGGATGCAGTCCTATCATGGGATAAGCGAAGTTCTGATATAAAGAACAGGTGTCGAGCACCGTCTTGACCGACGGCAAATCGATGGCGGGGATAAAGACTTTGGTGGCACCGGCTTCTTTTGCCCTTGCTACCACTGCGGCCAGGTCGTCTTTGAATTCTTCACCGTCGAGGTGGGTATGGGTATCTATGAAATTCATTCGGTCTCTTTCATTTTTTCTCGTTCCCTACTTCTGTAGTAGTACACCACACCGTATTTACGGCACTGGTCGAATCGGGTATCCACAGGTTCGCTCTCGAAGTGTTTCTCTATCTGGTTCCACAGATCCAGCAGCACCTTGTCTACCTCCGGGCGAAGCACTTTCAGTGCTTCGAAAGCCTGGTTGGTACGGTTTTGCAGTCGTTTCTGTCCTTCATAAGCCTCTTTGAAAATATCATAATGGGTGGACACCATTCCGATTGTGGGATTGTATATCGGTCGACCGCCTTTCTTCAGACGGGCTTTTTCTCCTTCTATAATATTCTTTCCGACAGTGAGCAGACCTTCATAAGACTTGATATTGGGCAATGAATAGTCGCCGTCCTTCAACTTATACAACTGTTTGTTGACTTCTTTTATCTCTCCTCTCTGCATGGCAAAATACAGCACCTGTATAAAATGGCTGATATACATATCGGCTTTCTTCTGAAGGCGGTCTATCTTACCACTGTTTCTTGTCTGAGCGTTGAAACACATATTATATTGCTGATTGGCGGTAAGCAGTTTCTCATACATCTTCTTGGCATCGTTTAATATCTGCCAGTCGATAAAACGGTTTTTCACCGTATAGATGTCATTACATTCGAGCACCGTCTTGAGCGCTTTCAGTCTGGCTGTATCCGTCTTGGGTAGTCTTCTGTAAGGCATACGGTCAATAGTTACGTTTCATCATCGACTTTGTGAAATCGCGCAGATTCCGCTTTCTGTCTTCGTCTACGTCTACCTGATCGAGGTACTTGTTGGCCTCACCGAAATAGTATGCGATTTTCTTCTCGCAGAGTTCCTTGATACCTATCTGATTATACAGATCGGTAACCGACTTGATCTTTTCCTGTTTATCAAAATCTTTCAGACTGATCCATTTCTGGAGTTCGGCGCGCTGACTGTCGTCTGCGTTCTGATAGGCTTTGATCAACATATATGTTTTCTTGTTGGATGTAATGTCGCCACCGATAGCCTTTCCGAAAACTTTCGGGTCGCCGTAGACATCCAGGAAATCGTCCTGCAACTGAAATGCGAGTCCCATCTGCTCGCCAAACTTATACAGACGTTCTGCGTCTTCGACCGTAGCATCTGCCTGTATGGCGCCCATCTTCATCGCGCAGGCCAGCAGTACACTGGTCTTCAACCGTATCATCTCTATATATTCGTCTTCGGTGACATCCTGGCGATTCTCGAAATCCATATCATACTGCTGTCCCTCGCCTATCTCCAAAGCCGTCTCTGTAAACAGCGCCATAAGCGGTTGCAGTTTACCGGCAGCACAGTTCATCATCCGTTCGTATGCCATCACCAGCATAGAGTCGCCCGACAGGATTGCCGTATTGGCATCCCATTTGCGGTGCACCGTGGGGTGTCCTCTTCGCACGTCGGCATGATCCATCAGGTCGTCGTGGAGCAATGTATAATTATGGTAGGTTTCGAGCGCGCATGCTGTCGGAAGTATCGATTCGGGGTCTTCCTTATATAGGTTGTACGCCAGTAACATCAATACCGGACGTATCCGTTTTCCGCCAAGCGACAGTACATATTTGATAGGTGCATAAAGGGTAGCAGGCTTACGGTCGTAAGGCAACTTGTCAAGATACCCGTTTACTTTGTTTTGAATTTCATTAGCTGTTAACATATTGTTTGTTTAAGTTATCAAGGTTTATAATTTGAATACGATAGGTATACAGAATTTTGTTCTGACCACCTTCCCATGTTCGGTGCCAGGTTTCCACTTAGGCATCATTCGCAGTACACGGAGGGCTTCACGGTCGCAAGAGGGGTCGAGAGACTGTATCACTTTCGAATCCACCGTCGTTCCGTCTTTGTTTACGATAAACTGTACGATGACTTTCCCCTGTACTTTCCTTGTCTGGGCATCGGAGGGATATCTGAGATTTTTGGTCAGCCATTTCATAAACTCCACCATGCCGCCGGGAAAGTCGGGAAGTTCCTCCACTATCTTGAAATTCAGCGGATTGTCATCCAGATCGGTGGCGACGGGAGACAGAGCTGTCGTCTCATCACTCGTGTTGGTGTCTTTACCTTCGCTTTGTCCCTGTCCTTGACTGTTCGACTGGTTCTCGTTGCCTTTGTCCATGATGTCCGGTTGCTCGGCATCCGTGTTGTCTACAATTTTAATCTTATCCGATACCGTTTTTACACGTCTGGGAGCAGCGGCTGCTATCATATTCTTCTGTTGCGCAAGCGGTATTTCCTCCGCATCAAGGTTCATGTCATCAAGAGCCTTCTGGTCATCGTCCGCTTGTTCGTCCCTTGACGTATACTCAAAAGCCACGAACATCAGGGAAAGTGCAAGGATAAGTCCTAAAAGGAACCCTGTAAGACGCGTTTTTTCCAGGTCGGCCTTATGTGCTTTTTTAACTTCCATCAGTTAATTTACTCTTTTTATTAATTTTTAATCCGCACAATATCTCAATTCCGCTGTTTCATACGTTATCTATACGAAAAGTCATCTTCAAATCATCTCCGAATGACAATGAAATTCAAAGAGTGTGCAAATATTCGCCCAATTAGGAAGCAAAGATAGCGCATATATTTGAAAAAAGATGTATCTTTGCCGATTAATTAGAGAAAATAAATGAAAAAAGCCGTTTTTTTCCTCCTTTTAATGTTTATTTCTATAAATATTACAGCACAGGAGAGTCAGACCGATTATAACTTCCTTCGCCTGCCGGTGAGTGCCCATGCGGCGGCTCTGGGTGGTGATAATATTTCGATTATCGAGGACGACCCTACGCTGATGTTCAATAACCCTGCTCTCATTTCTTCGGTCAGCGACAAGACGATGAACCTGAATTACATGACATATATGGAGGGGGTGAAACTGGCCAGTGCTTCTTTCACAAAGGTGATCAACGACAAGGCTACATGGGCGGCTTCGGCACAGTATATCGACTATGGAAATATCAAGGAAGTGACGGCAGACAACGTGGAAGTGGGTACTTTCTCTGCCAGAGACATCTCCATAGCCGGCTATTTCGCTTATACACTGTCGAATAAGTTGGTTGGCGGTATCACTGCGAAATGTATTACTTCTCATATTGCCGGATACAATTCGCTAGCCATGGGTGTAGACCTGGGACTGAATTATTATGATGAAGACCGGGACTTCTCGGCATCGGTCGTGGCGAAGAATCTGGGCGGTCAACTGAAGGCGTACAATGATACATACGAGGCTATTCCGCTCGACTTGCAGATAGGTGCCAGCAAAAGACTGTCCGACGGTCCTTTGAGAATATCGGGTACGCTGGTAGACCTGAACCACTGGGATTATAAGTTTATCAACCACCTCGTACTGGGACTTGATGTCCTGCTCTCCGATAATATATATGTGGCGGGCGGATACAATTTCCGCCGCGTCAACGAGATGCGGATTACGGACACGGATAATGAGGAAAGCGCTCATGCGGCAGGACTGTCTATCGGTGCAGGACTGCAACTGGAACGGTTCCGTCTGCAACTGTCTTATGGCAAATATCATGTATCCTCTTCTTCTTTGCTGATCAATGTTTCTTACTCACTATAAATAAAACTGAATATGAAAAGAATTATCATAGCCGTTGACGGTTTTTCCTCTTGCGGAAAAAGTACAATGGCAAAAGACCTCGCTCGTGAAATAGGTTATATCTATGTGGATACGGGTGCTATGTACCGCGCCGTAACACTTTTTGCCCTGCGCAACGACTGTTTCGTGGACGACAGGAAGGTGGATACCGACAAACTGGAACGGATGATGAAGGATATAGCCATATCCTTCCGACTGAACACAGAAACGGGCCGGCCCGACACTTATCTCAACGGTGAGAATGTGGAAAAAGATATCCGTAACATGGAGGTGTCAAGCAGGGTGAGTCCCATCGCCGCCGTACCATTCGTACGCAAGGCGCTCGTGGAACAGCAGCAGAAAATGGGCGAAGCCAAAGGTATCGTCATGGACGGCCGTGATATCGGTACGACGGTGTTCCCATCGGCGGAACTGAAAATTTATGTCACAGCCAGTGCCGAGGTGCGCGCGCAAAGACGGTTCGACGAACTGAAAGCCAAGGGGATGCCCGCCGACTTCGACGACATCCTTAAAAATGTCAACGAGCGCGACTATATCGACACGCACAGAGATGTGTCACCACTGCGCAAGGCCGATGACGCCATACTGCTGGACAACAGCAATATGACTATCGAGCAACAGAAACAGTGGTTGCTCGACAGATATAACGAAGCTATAAAATAACAGTAATCAGAACTTGCTCGAACCGTCGAAACAGTGTGTACAGATCTGTTCCTTCGGTAACCCGATAGCCTCAACAAGCGTCTCCAACTTATTGAAACGCAAGGATGTGAGACCGAACTTGTTTGCTATGACCTCAACCAATTTCTTATATTGAGGTGAATCGGTCTTGGCATAGAGTTCCAGATTCTTCGAATCGTCGCCCTCCAACTCCTTTATCACACGGCGGGTGATAAGTTCCATATCACTCTTCGAATTGGTGAAAGCGATAAAGGGACAACCATAGATCAGCGGAGGACAGGCTATACGCATGTGAACCTCTTTGGCTCCATAGTCGTAGAACATCTTTACATTATCACGCAACTGGGTACCGCGTACGATGGAATCGTCACAGAAAAGACAGCGTTTGTCCTGTAACATGGCACGGTTGGGAATCAGTTTCATCTTAGCCACCAACGAACGCATTTCCTGATTGCTCGGTGTGAAACTGCGGGGCCACGTCGGTGTATATTTGGAAACAGTACGCTGATACGACACCTTCATCCCTTCGGCATATCCCAGAGCCATACCTATTCCCGAATCAGGAATACCGCAGACGGAATCGACTGGTGTGTCATCGGTGGCACCCATCTTCAATCCGCACTCGCGGCGCACATGTTCCACGCAAACACCTTCATAACAAGAAACCGGGAAACCGTAATACACCCAAAGGAAAGAACAGATCTGCATCTGCTTGTTCGGTTTGCGCATCTGTTCCACACCGTCAGCCTTGATTCGTACGATCTCACCCGGACCGATATAACGTTCTATCTCATAGTCCAGATTAGGGAAGGAGCTCGACTCACTGGTGGCGGCATAAGCGCCGTCTTTCTTACCGATAACGATAGGCGTACGCCCCCACTTGTCACGGGCTGCGATAATGCCATCTTCGGTAAGCAGCAACATCGAACACGAACCCTTGACCTTGTCAAACACCTTTTCTATACCTTCTACATAATCGGCACCCTGTGTTATCAGCAGACCGACAAGTTCGGTAGGATTGGTTTTACCCGAGCTCAGTTCTGAAAGGTGGAGCTTCTTTTCAAGCAGTTCCTTTTCTATCTCCCCAATATTATTGATTTTCGCCACCGTCACAATGGCAAACTTGCCGAGATGCGAATTGAACACAATAGGCTGCGGGTCGTTATCACTGATGATACCTATGCCCGAATTGCCTTCAAACTCATCGAGTTTCTCCTCGAATTTCGTTCTGAAATAAGTATTCTCCAAATTATGTATAGTACGGAAAAAGCCTTTTTCCTTGCTATAAGTTGCCATACCGCCACGCTTCGTACCCAAGTGCGAATTGTAGTCTGTTCCATAAAATAAATCAGTGCGGCACTCATGCTTCGCTATTGTTCCAAAAAAACCACCCATATTGTTATCTTTCTTTTATTGTTGTTTAAGGTGATGCAAATTTAACCAATTTATTTCATTACTTAGAAAGAATTGTTATTTTTTTGATACAACAGTGCAAAAAAAATTAGTTCAGACTTTCCCAAGCCTGAACTAATAACATTAACTTTAATACAACGTTCTTTCACTTTCGCTTCAAGAACAAGGTTTCCTTTCACAGGAACAGGTACAAAGTTAAAGGCAACATCTTTTTTACCTCAATCACTAAGTAAAAAGTTTGTTCTTTGAGTAAAAAAAGAGCCATTTATGAACGATAATACACTATATTTGATTATTTTTTTTAACTTTGCAGAATAATAACTTATACAAATTGATTATAATGAACGAAGAAGACTACACCTTATTTATCTGTGGGGCTACATTCATGTTTTTCTTATGCGCGGGTTACATCATACTATACGTAAAAAAAGCTTCACGTATGAGAGATGTCATAGGTTATTTATCCCTGTATTTCTCTTTATGGACATTGAAGGATCTGTTCGTCTGTTTTAATCCTGATGAATCGGAATATTATAAGAATCTCATCACATATCTTGACGGTTGGTCGGCTGTAGCATACGGTGTGTATATTATAGAACTGTCTACGCCGGGATGGATCAGTATGAAAAAGATAATCTTGGCACTTATACCCTTTGTCGCATTTACTGGTATCCATATTGTACATCCGTCCTCATTGATGTTAGATATCTATATTGTATTCCTGATTATTGCAGGATTAAGTATAGCCATCGTCGCTACTATACGCACTGTGAAATATCTGAAGTACATACGTTCCACATATTCGAGTCTTGAGGATATAGATATCTCATGGCTGAAATTTATATTCGTATGGTTAGTCATGTTACAGATACTGTGGGTATTGGATGCCATCAAACCGACATACTTGTTAGACAGTTTCTATTATATCTGTTTCGCACTGGGATGGTTCAGGATCATTTGGTACAGTCGGAACCTAAAAGCGATTACGATAGAGGAAGAATCGGAAGAGGAGAAAAATGAGATAGAGAAGTCGGAAAGGGAAAACGGTTATGCATTTGCTGGTAAACTGGAAAATATCATTATTGAACAGGAACTGTATAAGAAGGCAGACCTTTCTCTTTACGACCTTACGATTCTAGTCAACACAAACAGGACATATATCAGTGATTATTTCTGTCATGTACTCAACACTACCTTTTATGATTATATCAACTGTCTGAGAATAGAGAAATCTGTCATTCCTTTATTGAAAAACGAAGAAAAAAATCTCACAATAGATGCCATTGCATATATGTCGGGATTCAATTCCATATCTACTTTCAGAAGAGCCTTTATCAAGAACACTGGCATGACACCAAGCAGATACCGGCGACAACTTGTTGTTTAGTTTGTAAACGACCGTCTCACGCAAAGGATTTTTCCATTTGTATTATTTTTAACCATATATTATTCATTTTGAAAATAATACGCTAACTTTGCATCTCAAAATATAACACTTATGAATACAAACAACGACGAAACGAACAAGGAAACAGTCGGTCTGCCCGACAACGCCTTTACAGAACTGAAAGAGGGTGAAGAATACCATCCTATCATGGATCCCCGCAAGGTATATCCTGAAGTGAACGCCTGGTCTGTGACATGGGGTATCATCATGGCGATGCTGTTTTCCGCTGCCGCCGCATACCTGGGACTGAAGGTCGGACAAGTGTTCGAGGCAGCCATCCCTATCGCCATCATTGCCGTAGGAGTATCCACGGCATCCCATCGCAGCAAAGCTCTCGGCGAGAATGTCATCATCCAGAGTATCGGTGCCTGTTCGGGTGCGGTAGTGGCAGGTGCCATCTTCACCTTACCGGCCATTTATATTCTGCAGGCCAAATATCCCGAGATGAGTGCTTCGTTTCTGAAAATATTCATCAGTTCACTGCTTGGCGGTATCATCGGTATCCTATTTCTGATACCCTTCCGCAAGTATTTCGTCAGTGACATGCACGGCAAGTATCCTTTCCCTGAAGCCACAGCCACCACACAGGTTCTTGTTTCAGGTGCCAAGGGTGGCAATCAGGCAAAACCGTTGCTTATCGCCGGACTTGTAGGCGGTCTGTACGACTTCATCGTAGCTACGTTCGGATGGTGGAACGAGAATTTCACAACCCGCGTTGTGGAATGGGGCACCTTACTGGCCGACAAAGCCAAACTGGTGTTCAAGGTCAACACAGGAGCCGCCGTGCTAGGACTCGGTTATATCGTAGGATTGAAATATGCCTTCATCATCTGTCTCGGTTCGGTAGCCGTATGGTGGTTGATCGTACCGGGCATGTCCATGATATTCCACGACCAGATATTGAATTTATGGGATCCGTCGATCCATCAGACCGTAGGCAGCATGTCGCCTGAAATGATATTCAAGGCTTACGGCAAGAGCATCGGTATCGGAGGCATCGCCATGGCCGGCATCATCGGCATCATCAAGTCGTGGGGCATCATCAAGAGTGCCGTCGGTCTGGCAGCCAAAGAGATGAAGGGCAAAACGGATGTCAACAAAGAGCAACTGCGTACGCGTCGCGACATCTCGTTCAAGATTATCGCCGTCGGTTCCATCGTTACCATCCTGATTACCTTTATATTCTTCCTCACAGGAGTGATGGGAGGCAATATCCTGTTTGCCGTAGTAGGTATACTATTGGTAACAGTGATAGCGTTCCTTTTCACCACTGTGGCAGCCAATGCGATAGCCATTGTAGGCAGTAACCCCGTATCAGGAATGACCCTAATGACATTGATATTAGCATCCGTAGTGATGGTCGGCGTAGGACTGAAAGGTCCCGGCGGCATGTTGGCAGCCCTGATTATGGGTGGCGTGGTATGTACCGCATTATCCATGGCCGGCAGTTTTATCACCGACCTGAAGATCGGTTATTGGATGGGTACCACCCCGTCGAAGCAGGAGACATGGAAGTTTCTAGGCACATTGGTATCCGCCGCTACTGTAGGAGGAGTCATGATCCTATTGAATCAAACCTACGGATTTGCCAGTGGACAGTTGGCTGCCCCCCAGGCGAACGCCATGGCAGCCGTCATCGACCCGTTGATGAACGGTGTAGGTGCCCCCTGGATCTTATACGGTATAGGTGCAGCCATCGCCATCATCCTGACATTCTGCAAAGTCCCCGCCCTAGCCTTTGCCCTAGGCATGTTCATCCCCATCGAACTGAACATCCCGTTACTGGTAGGCGGAGCCATCAACTGGTACGTAACGACACGCAGTAAAGACAGCGATACGAACAAGGCCAGAGGAGAGAAAGGCACCCTCATCGCCAGCGGTTTCATAGCCGGTGGAGCCTTGATGGGTGTAGTGAGTGCCCTCCTACGTTTCGGAGGCATCAACCTCGTGAGCGACGCTTGGCTCGCCAACCCTCTCTCAGAGATTTGTTCCCTCATCGCCTACATCCTACTGATCCTCTACTTCATCAAAGCCACAAAGGCAAAATAAAAGATAATCGCAACTCTGTTGCGTCCAGAAAATCGCAATTCTATTGCGTAAGAGATTAAGGTTCACATCAGTCAGACCTCCTTTGGAAGGTCATGAGTGGAGAAAGAAAACTTCTAGAAGGATTTCTTCTTTGACAAAAGAGGAAGTTTTCCTCTACAGAGGGGTTCTCCTTCTCTTCACCGAGGGGGTTCATTCTTCTCTTCACCGAAGAGAAGAAGCAAGAGAAAGTAGCGACGTCCTCGCCACGC
>OBMA010000699.1_pt1 | contig 20339 bp, 14 predicted proteins | sample 1539141 | NCBI WGS metagenome assembly OBMA01 (sample SAMEA3991484, study PRJEB22521) | metagenome | biome: anthropogenic terrestrial biome; feature: sewage plant; material: raw primary sludge | place: Sweden | collected 2012-09-26
CTTGCCGGCTTTTAGTTCTTCTCTTATACGCGCAAATATGATAACGTTCGCATCGACTGCCATACCTATTGAAAGGATGATACCTGCGATGCCGGGAAGTGTCAGTGTAATATCAAATGCATCGAGCAGTATTATCGTAAGTGCTGTATACATGCACAGTGCAAGGCTCGCTGCAAAACCCATGATGTAATAAACTGAGATCATGAATACAACGAGTACGATGAATCCGATCAGTGCTGCCTTAAGACTTGACTGGATCGCGTTCTGTCCGAGCTGAGCTCCGACTACGTTAGAACGCAGTTCCTTAAGTTCGAGCTTAAGTCCGCCGATTCTTATAGTTGAAGCAAGGTTGTTTGCTTCATCGATAGAACTCTCACCTGTTATGATCGCTTTGCCATCTGTTATAGCAGCATCTACTTTCGGAACACTTATGAAAGATCCGTCGTAGTAGATACCAATGCTCTCTCCCGCTTTATAAGCCTTAGTTGTAGCATCAGCAAATTTCTTCGCACCGGCTTCTGTGAAAGTCAGATCAACGACGATCTCCTGGTTGTTCATGCTGTCGTTCTGATATCCTGCCTCAGCGTTTGAAACATCGCTGCCTGACAGTACCGCATCACCGCTCTTTACGAGATCATCGATCGTTTTGCCGTTAAGAACATATGCTGAACCTGAATTAATGTAGTTCTGATTGCCGTCTTTATCAGTCTGTCTTATAAAATAAAGAGAGCCCGGTTTGCCCATCTCTTCAAGTATCGCATTAGCATCAGTGACACCAGGTATCTCGATATCTATACGATTATCGCCTTCCTGATATACATGTGCTTCAGTACTATACTGATCTACACGCTTTTGAAGTTTATAGATAGTATCGCTCATATCCTCGGCGCTTGGTTTCTCGTCGCCTTCAACTTCATATGTGATACTTACACCGCCTGCAAGATCAAGACCAAGCTTGATATCAGATGCAGCGCCGGATTTACTCGATCCCAGCCCATATACTGCGGTATATATCATACCAGCGAGAAGGGCAAAGAAGATGATCAGAGTAATTATCGCTTTTCTCTTTTTCATTTCGAAATCTCTCCTTTTTCCATAAAAATACAACGTATGTAGTATATCATAAAACGTTTTTCAATTAAAGTATATTTTATGCCTTCTTGACACGCAATCCACTCTCATGTAGTCTTTATTTTATATAATGATGTGGGTGTCAAAAGCAATTGTGTTATGATGTTACAAATCGCTACTTGCACAGGGCATTTGCCCGGAACGGAGTATATTCAATGAATACTGCAGGACTTTTGCAGATCATTTTCCTTGTCATACTTATCATACTTTCCGGATTCTTCTCGTCCGCAGAATCCGCATTTACTACGGTAAATAAGATACGTATTCGTGCGCTCGCAGGCGACGGCAATCATAATGCGATGCGCGTTGAAAAGATACTTGGCAGATACAGTAAAATGCTCAGTACCGTGCTTGTCGGCAACAATATCGTCAACATCTCCGCATCTGCTCTTGCGACAACGCTTGCCATCAATATATGGGGCAGCGTAGCTGTAAGTATCATGACCGGTGTTCTCACACTTGTCATCCTTCTGTTTGGCGAAATAATACCCAAGACATGGGCTACCGTAAGAAGCGAGCAGATAGCGCTCTCTTACAGCCGCATCATCTGGGCGCTCATGTTTATCCTGACTCCACTCGTCTATATAATAGATAAAATGTCTCATTTTATAATGAAGATCTTCAAGATTGATACATCAGGCAGTGGAACACAGATCACTGAAAATGAGATAAAGACATACGTTGATGTCGGCCGCGAAGATGGTGTCATCGAATCAGAAGAACAGGAAATGATCAACAATGTCTTTGATTTTTCTGACGCGGTAGCAAAAGACATAATGATACCTCGTATAGACATGACTTCCGTTGATGTGAATACCGATTATTACACGCTAATGAATGTCTTCCGCGATTCGATGTTCACGCGCATCCCGGTATATGACGGCGAGCCCGATCAGATCATCGGTCTTATCAATATCAAGGATTTCTTTCTTGTAAAAGATAAAAAGAATTTCCACATAAAGAGCATCATCCGCACCGCATATTTCACATTTGAATTCAAGAAGATCGCAGATCTCATGATAGAGATGCGCAGCAAGGCATTCAACGTGGCTTTCGTCTTAAGTGAATACGGCACCACTGTTGGCATGATAACAATGGAGGATCTTGTTGAAGAGATCGTCGGAGAGATACGTGACGAATATGACGAAGATGAAAATGAACTGATACAGCAGGTCGATGACAGACAGTATATAGTCGCCGGCAGTGTAAAGCTCGATGACCTTAACGATGTGCTCGGCACTTCGCTAAGCTCTGAGGACTATGACTCCATCGGAGGACTCATGATAGAACAGCTCGAAAGACTGCCTCACAATCACGAGACCATAACTCTCGACTGCGGTATAACTCTGACCGCCCAGGGAATCAGTGACCAGCGAATCGACAAAGTCATACTGCTGTTGTCAGCCGAGGATGATCCAGACAGGAAATCATCCGACACACCTAATGACAAAGACAAAGATAAAAAAGCGGATGAGAAAGAAAATGACGACATAAAAGAAAATGACAAAAACAAAAAGGCACCCGCATAAGCGGATGCCTCTTATATTTCCATGTGCGTATTGTACTATGCCAACGTAGTCCGTGCGGTGCACGTTATTGTACGAAAGCAGAAACGTTGCTGTCCGCTGGTGCTTAGCGAGGTTTTATACGAGCATAGCACCACTGCGGACAGCCGTAGCGAAAGCGGTTCTGCATCGTACATAACGTGGTCACCGCACCGCACTCTCGCTTTATTTCACGATATTAAGCACATCTTCTATCTCTGTGCTGTTTGCCTGAACAGCCTTAATTATCTCGTGCTTGCCATCTTTCGTTATCTCTGCGATGTTATCGTTCTCTTCGCCTTTTTCTATCACAAAATATCTGAGCTCGCTGTCATTTTTCCATGTAATGTAGATTCGAACCGGAATACCAACGACAGCGCCTTTCTCTGGAAGATCGATACGTGTTATCTGTACTTCTTCTGTGATATTAAGCGTCATTACTGTAAAATCATCTTCGGAATACTGGCAAAGTTCTTCCTTGGGATATGCCGATGTGTAAAGTTCAAGCATGAGCGTGCCTTTATCCTTCTGAAGCTTTCTGAGCGCTTCCTGCGGAGCTGCAAATAACATCTTCGGAAGAAGATCCCCGGCTACGCGCATATGAACAAATGACGTAAACTGTGCCGCGGTCATCGTGATAGTCTTCTTTGTCTGTCCCGCGGTCTGACCGTTATTCTCCTGTCCATCCACGCTCTTGACATTTTGTGCGTCCTGTCCGCTCTGCGCATTTTCCATCGCTTTATGATGTTTAGCGATCGCGTTTATGAGCTTTTCTCCAACGACAACGATCTCCGTGAACGGATCAAATACAGCTTCCGTAACTTTGCCGCCACTTGATAATATCATCGAGATACATGACATAAATGGGATTGTCACTATCGCAGGAAATTTTCTGTCTTTAGGAATATCTTCTATCGACGCAAACATTGGCATTGAGAGCGTTTCATCATTCTTTTTAAGAAGGCATGGTGAAAGTGGTGTCCCAGTCTTTGGCACTACCGGTATAGGTCTACCCTCTTTCATCGCTGCAGACATGATCGGTGTCATCTTTATATCCTTTGGCAGAAGGATCGGAACAACAACATTTGAATTTTCCAGAACAGTCACAAACTTATTGAAAGTATCCTGATTTCTGTCTGCTCTGAATTCTTTCGCTGCCATCTCAAGTAATGATGCATCACTCATCTTTTATTTTCCTCAACTTTCAAATTAACAAATCTGATTATATGCTATCTTTATACAACTTAACCACGCATCTCTTTGCAATCATTATCTGCGTTTATGTCATGCCGCGGTATCTGCACGAGCACTATTGCAAGGAACATCAGCACGCATCCAAAAAGTTCACGTCCGCTTAAGTGCTGTCCCTGCAGGAGCCACCCCGCGAGCACTGAAAACACCGACTCCATGCTCATAAGAAGTGAAGCCGCCGTCGGGTTCATTCCCTTCATGCCGACTATCTGAAGTGTATATGCAACTCCACTCGACATTATTCCCGCATATAAGAGTGGAAGCAACGCTGTCCTTAATCCCGCGAGATCAGGATGTTCAAACATGATCATGCATATCATAGAACTTATCATACAGACTATAAACTGACCGAGCGAAAGTTCTATGCCGTCGACACCTCTAATATGTGATCTGCCGCACTTTCTGTCTATATTCCGGCCGTCTTCATCAATACCCGCATCTTTTGAAAAATAATCTATAGAGATTATCTGAAATGCAAATAACAGTGCGCACAATATAAGAAGCACGTCATATATGCTTGTCGCAGAGCCCTTTGTTATACAAAGAAAATAAAGTCCTGCAACAGCTATCGCTACACCTGTCACTACATTTTTCCCAGGCATCTTTCCGGCAAACATCAGTATTATCGGAACGAGGACTATGTATAGCGCTGTCAGGAAACCGCATTTGCCGGTTTCTACATACTGTATCGCATACTGCTGAATAAACGTCGCTGCCGAAAGCAGAAGCCCGCATATAATGCTTGCAGCTATCAGCTTCCTCTTCATCTGACTCATGTTCATTCCAATGTGATTCTTATCAGTTGCAGTATCTGCCTTTTTTTCTGTAGGCATGATATATCCGTATTCATCAGTATATCCCAGTCTCTGCCTTGCTCTCCTTCTCACGATCACAAGAGGGGTAAGCACTACGACCGCCAGAAGCGATCTTACTGCATTAAATGTAAACGGTGGAACACTGTCCGCACCTTTACTCTGTGCAACAAATGCGATGCCCCAGATAAACGCGGCAAGAAGCAATAGAACTGGTTGAATTTTAAATTTATGCTTTTTCAAAATCATGTCACTTTTTCGGTAATGATTCCATAAGCTGTCTGAGTATCTCCATATCATCCGCTGTAAGCTTCAGATTTGACGCGATCTTCTGTCCATCAGGAGTCGTGACATTGACCTCAAAAACGGAACCTTCCTTTACTCCATTTGCCTGAACTGCACTAAGAAACGGCTCAAATTTCGGATGATTCCCCTTAAAACGATTCCACAGATTCATCATCTGCATAAGACCTGCCGGATTAAACATATTACCGCCTCTTTCCAATCATGCGCTCCGTATCATGCGCTCCGTATCATACGCATGTTTCCATTCAACTCTATTTTCTGTCATCGACATTCTGTATATCAATAACAATCTGCCATACCTATTGTAATGTAGAGCAATAACAATCTGCCATGCTCATTGTAATATAGATCAATTAACATTCATCATATATCGGTACTTACAGGTTCAACAAACATATACTATCGGCTCAATGTCAATTACTGCTCAAGCGGCTTGTTATAAAAGTCCTTGAAATCTGAAAACCCTTGTGCTGTAAGCTGTTCTTTTTGGAACTTCTTGTTCTTGTTCATCCTTACAACGAGAACATCTTCTCCTTCAGACCTTACACGCTGAGCCTCTTCGATTATCTTGTAAAGAGCTTCTCCGCTCATACCTTTTTCTATAAGAAATGCTGTCTTCTTTGGCTTATTCGGAATCTTGAATCCGTTCTCCATGAGCAGCATTATGATTCTCTCAAAACCTATTGAAAATCCGCATGCCGGAACACTCTGTCCCGTGAACTTTTCGACCATTTTGTCGTATCTGCCGCCGCCACCGCAGCTTCCACCGTACTGTGGCATCGCAACTTCGAATATCGTTCCTGTATAATATGACATACCGCGAACGAGCGTCGGATCGAACACCATCTTAAAGAAACTTCCCTGTGTCGCTTCGACTGCCGCGACGATCTCCTTAAATGAGTTAACAACTTCACTGTCGATACTGCCTTCTATTTCCCGGGAAATAAAATCGAACGGTTTCTCAGCCTTCTGCGCGCCGTCAAAAAGTGCAAGATACTTGTCAATGCTCTCCGCATTATATCCATGCTCTGTAAGTTCTTCTTTTACGCCGTCTATCCCTATCTTATCCATCTTATCAAGGGAAATGAAAAGGTCATCGTAATCTTTTTCCTCGAATCCTGCGAAAGAAGCCATAGCCTTGAGGATCCGTCTGTCATTTATCCTGATCTGAAAGTCCTTAAATCCAAGCTTTCCAAGTGTCATAGTAGTTGCAAGGATAAGTTCGATCTCAGCAAGATTTGAAGGTTCGCCAAGTATGTCGATATCGCACTGCGTGAATTGGCGGAAGCGTCCTCTCTGAGGTCTGTCCGCACGCCATACGCTTCCGATCTGAAGCGCTTTAAATGGGGTTGGCAGTTCATTTGCATGATTCGAATAATACCTGACAAGCGGTACTGTAAGATCATAGCGAAGTCCGCTGTCGACAAGATCATTCTCTGTCTGCGCATTATCAAGCTGAAGCTTTTCTCCGCGCTTCATGATCTTGAAGATAAGCTTTTCATTTTCGCCGCCAGCCTTGCAGTTGAGATTGTCGATATTCTCAACACATGGTGTCTCGATTGAAGTAAATCCGTATTTTGCATATGTATCTTTGATTATGCCGATGCAGTAATCTCTTATCTCCATCTCATCGGGCATTATGTCTTTCATGCCCGTAACGGGCTTCTTGCTAAGTGCCATTATATCTCCTCGTTTTTAGGCATCACGACTGCGATGTGATCTTCCTCAAGCTGCTTTGGCTCTACTGCTGCCGGAGCACCCATCATGATATCCTGTGCATTCTTGTTCATAGGGAACGGGATTATCTCTCTGATACTGTCGTCGCCTGTGATGAGCATTACCATACGGTCAACGCCCGGCGCGATACCTGCGTGCGGCGGTGCTCCGTAAGTAAATGCGTTGTACATAGCCGGGAACTTCGCGCGGACATCGTCTTCGCCAAGTCCTACTATCTGAAATGCCTTTATCATGATCTCTGGATCATGGTTTCTTACTGCTCCTGATGAAAGTTCTACGCCGTTGCATACAAGATCATACTGATATGCAAGAATCTTGAGCGGATCTTCATTAAACGCATCCATTCCGCCCTGCGGCATTGAGAAAGGATTATGACAGAATTCAAGTTCTCCTGACTCTTCACCTATCTCGTACATCGGAAAATCAACGATCCAGCAGAATTCGTAGCAGTCTTTCTTCATGTGATTCTCGCACGCTGCACCGACCATCCTTCTGAGAACGCCCGCTGTCTTCTGTGCTGCGCCTTTTGTGCCTGCTGAAAATCCTATGAAATCGCCGGGCTTTATGCCAAGTGCTTTTATGACTGCATCTTTATCCGGTGTAAGGAATTTTGCGATACCACCTGCAAATTCGCCATTTTCATCAAGTTTTGCCCAATAAGGCTTTCTGCCTGACTCAACTTCTACATCTTCGCACATCTTGTCGATCTGCTTACGTGATGCTGTATATCCATCAACAACAACGGCTTTTACGCATCCTTCCTTAAATGGATCAAAGCCGCAGTCCTTAAGGACTTCCGTCGCATCCTGAATAATGAGATCAATACGAAGATCCGGCTTATCCGTTCCATATTTTTCGAGTGACTCAAGATAAGGAATCCGCTTAAACGGAGCCTTTGAAGCTTCCGGATAAACTCCATATTTTTCAAATACCGGCGGAATGACCTGTTCAATTATCTCGAATACATCTTCCTGCGAAGCAAAAGCCATCTCCATATCAAGCTGGTAGAATTCACCCGGCGATCTGTCTGCTCTCGCATCCTCATCTCTAAAGCATGGTGCTATCTGGAAATAGCGGTCGAATCCCGATGTCATGAGTATCTGTTTGAACTGCTGCGGTGCCTGTGGAAGAGCATAGAACTTGCCTGGAAAATGTCTTGCCGGAACAAGATAATCTCTTGCGCCTTCTGGTGATGAACATGTAAGGATTGGAGTCGTAACTTCAAGGAATCCCAGATCAGTCATCTCATTTCTCAGATCAGAAACGATACGGCTCCTGAGTACGATCTTATCCTTGACTGCTGGATTTCTAAGGTCTAGATATCTATACTTGAGTCTTGTATTTTCATCAGCATCTTTAGACTGATTTATCTCAAATGGAAGTGCATTATGGAAACATTTGCCAAGAACTTCGATCTTATCTGGAACTACCTCGATCTCACCTGTCGGCATGTTGGCATTCTTGCTTGTACGCTCTCTGACCGTACCTTCAACGCTTATCGTGGATTCTTTATTGACCCCGTCGATGACGTTCATCATCTCTTCAGTCTCGATAACGATCTGTGTTGTGCCATAGAAATCACGAAGCACGATAAATCCGAGGTTTTTGCTCACCTTTCTTATATTTTCGTACCATCCGGAGAGCTTTACTTTCTTGCCTGCATCTGATATGCGCAGTTCTCCGCAGTTATTTGTCCTGGACTGCATATTGCTCCTTCCGCCGCTTATTGGCGTTCTTTTCGCTGCCACCTGTCGCTTGTTGGCATTCTTTTCGCTGCCACCTGTCGCTTGTTGGTGTTCTTTTCGCTGCCACATGTCGCTTGTTGGCATTCTTTTCGCTGCCACCTGCGCTTGTTGGCGTTCTTTTCGCTGCCACCTGTCGCTTGTTGGCATTCTTTTCGCTTCCACCTGTCGCTTGTATATGTGGTGTATTCGCTGATCTTCGGGGTTTCCCGTCAATCTTATCTATTATACTGTACCGGCGCGGTGCTTTCAAGACCTATCGTGCTTGCGCTAAGTCCTTATCGTGCTTGCGCTAAGTCCTTGGGCTGCCCCGTTGCTACGACGCCCCAGATTACTGCAATGGTCTCCAGTTGCTTTATCAGCGGCGCTTGTTTAGTCAGCAATATCAGTCAAATCTGCGATTCAACAATTTAGACCGTAGCAAATTTCTTTTATTCTAATAATATTACGGTCTAATAACTAATAATTTAGTTTAGAACCGTAGCTATTCATCCTGTTTGGGTTTGCAACTACGTTCCATTACCTGTAATTGTATTTTAGTACGTAATTTGTTAATCAAAGCAGTCAACATATCTACGGTCAAAATAAACATATATCTTATTTGACTGTAAAACATCAATCCAAAATCAAAATCAGCTACGGCTCTATATCACTTTTTCTTCTAAGAACCGTAGATTTCACTTTCAGTATTTAAAATCACTACCATCCAAAATTCAAGATACATCATAAGAACCGTAAACTATCAATACAAATACATCAAATCTAAGATTGCATAATTCAAGATACCTCAAAGAACCGTATAATATCCATACACATACATCAAATCTAGGATTGCTTAATTCCATATATCAATAATCGGTAGAAAAATAGTTCATCGTCAAACACTTGGGTTCATGCGTGAACAAGAATCGGTATTCTCGTCTGTACTTACCTTGTCTTGTAATGTCCTCATCTATTACAACTTTCATTCGCGTAGGATTCATATTATTCATAAAATCCGACAGGATTCATTCAATCATCAGCGAGAAGTTTCCTTTTTCTCTCTATCATCTCATCGAGTCATCAGCGAAAAGTTTCCTTTTTCTCTCTATCATCTCATCTATATTGGATATATAAGTTGCGATGTCACGTGCATTCTCGCATCTTTCTATTCGTCCGCTGCCATCTGTATAGACGCGCTTTGTGATTGAGCCTGCGCCGAGTGCGATGATTGTCTGTTTCTCTTCCATGATAAGGATATTGTAGATGCCGTATCTGCCATCGCGTGCATATCCTACATTTTCCATGTTCCCTGTCATGTGCTTCTGACGATACAGATAATACGGCTTCATATCCATTTTAGCGGCGCTATCTCTGACTATCTCGATTGTCTCATCCGTATTGTTAAGTACAGGCACGCCATTCTTCTCGATCCATTTGCTTAGAGCTGAGGACTTTTTTATCGCTAGTGAATGAGCAGTAAGCGAATCTGGTGACATCGCCTCGATCTGTTCCATTGTATTTATGACATCTCTGTCATCTTCTCCAGGAAGTCCTAAGATGATGTCCATATTGATGTTATCAAATCCTGCCGTGCGTGCTGCGTAAAACGCTTCCTTGACTTGCTCTACAGTATGACGTCTTCCAATAAAATCAAGTGTTGCCTGTTTCATCGTCTGCGGATTGACGGATATGCGCGTAATGCCGCATTCTTTCATGACTTTCAGCTTGTCTGAAGTAATGCTGTCTGCTCGTCCGGCTTCAACGGTGAACTCAGCAAGGTGTGAACAATCGAGCGTGTCTCTTATTTTCATGAGAAGTCTTTTCATCTGATCTGCTGAAAGCGATGTCGGTGTACCGCCGCCAATATACACTGTGTCAAGGATCTTGTCTGTATGCTCTTTTGCGACATAATCGATTTCTTTAAAGACTGCATCAAGATACTCATCGACACGATCTTTCCATGATGAAATAGGATACGATGTGAATGAGCAGTACATGCATGTCGTCGGGCAGAACGGAATGCCGATATAGACGCTATAACCGCATCCAGCCGGTGTTGCCACACCCGCCTTAATATTTGCTGATGATGCGCCCATTGCCATCAGTGTGTTGTCTGATGCTAAAACATCTGTCATCTGACTGTTTGATTCCATTGAAATATCTTGTGCTATATCACCCCGAACTGTCGTAACTCTTTCCGGTGACAGTAAAGTCTTAGATGCGTTACTGCTGTTTATGGCTCCACCGATATGTATCGTGCCAAGTATCTCGTGTTCTCTCTTTGCAACATCATATGCAAGCTGTGATTTTCTATCGCTCACTTCGTGGACTGACTTCATGTATTTTAGAATATCTTCTTTTGATTCACCATTCTCAATCTTTTCAAGTGCGATCTTTGTCGGACGTATGCCTGTGATATTTCCCCACGGAAGGCTTCTACCACATACGATGCGTAAACAGTCATATAGAAAAAGTTTGAATGGATTACGGTCCGTACGTTTCTTCCAGCCTGCTGTCCTACTGCAAAAAATATGTACCCTGCATTTCAGTCCCGACTTTTTCTCTTCATCCTTGAACGGTTCTCCAAGCATTATACCCTGTACGCCGTCTTCAGTGTGATACTGCATATCAGTCATTCCGCACGTTCCGCTATTCTCAGTTATGCCGGGTTCTTCGTCCGGCTGGCTGACATAATCATGCTTATCGCGTCTTATACCGTTATCTGCACTTTGTACCGTTGTAATGCCGCTCACAATATCTTCTGTTTCATATATTCTGACTTCAGCGCCATCTTCGCTTACACTTATCTCTATATCTGGATATGTTCCGCGGACACGTCTGTCGCGCACATCTGTCTCCGGTGTCACCGCAATTATCTCACCAGAATAAAACGCGCCGACAAGCGCATGGATATCGTATGTAAGTGAAGGTTCATTATGAAAGATCTTTATCATTGATAATCCTCTGATTTCTGCTGGTTAATTTTGATTTATACTTCTGATTTTTTAAAAGCTACCTTAACATTATACACATTACACTTCTCATAATAAAGAAATATGAATCCTGCCAATTCCACAGGCAATTCAATGCTTACGATTCCTGTTTTTTCGCTACCGTACGTGGCTTTTGAGCCTTGACCTCGTTTTCCCATGTACGTTTCAAAGATTTGCTTGCTGCAAAGATGGTATTTTCGCCACCGCGTACGTGGCTTTTGAGCCTTGACCTCGTTTTCCCATGTACGCTGACAAAAAACACAGATTATGACTCTGCGTATACTATAATAAGTGTCAAAAGTGATTATTATACTATGAAGCCAATAAATCCCACAGACTCTTATTCTGAGTCTGCGGGATTTTCTAAACCTTTGGGATTTATTCTTTATTCCTACAACTATGATGCAACTTTCATGAGCATCTAGCTTTCATTAACATATATCTTTCATGAACTTATAGCTTTCATGAACTTCTAACTTACAAAAACTAATAAGATGATGTGGGTGTCAAAAGCAGCAATTGTGTTATGATGCTGCGAATTGCTTTGCGCAACTTCTGTAAACACTCGGAATCCTCTGATTTGCTACGCAGCCAGCCAAATATAAGCCGTTCATCCTGCCGCGCTAAGTCCCGTGTATAGAGTGTAGTACCTGCCTTTCTCCGCAATAAGTTCATCGTGCGTACCACGCTCTATTATCTCGCCATTTTCAAGCACCATGATGCAGTCACTATTCTTGACTGTGCTGAGTCTGTGCGCAATGACAAATGTCGTACGTCCTTTCATAAGTCTGTCCATGCCTTCCTGAACAAGCTTCTCCGTATGTGTATCAATACTCGAAGTTGCCTCGTCAAGGATAAGCGCCGGTGGATCTGCAACTGCAGTTCTTGCGATCGCTATAAGCTGCCTCTGTCCCTGTGAAAGATTTGAGCCATCTCCGGTAAGCACCGTATTGTACCCGTCAGGAAGACGTGATATAAACCCGTCTGCATTAGCAAGTCTTGCCGCATCAACACATTCCTTGTCAGTAGCTTCAAGCCTTCCATACCTTATGTTATCCATTACTGTTCCGGTAAATAAATGGGTATCCTGAAGCACCATACCAAGCGACCTGCGAAGATCCGGTTTGCATATCTTATTCACGTTTATATCATCGTACCTGATCTTGCCGTCCTGTATATCATAGAAACGATTGATAAGATTCGTTATCGTCGTCTTGCCCGCACCCGTGCTTCCTACAAATGCGATCTTCTGTCCTGGTTCCGCAAACATAGTGATGTGATGAAGTATAGTCTTGTCCGGATTATAGCCAAAATCAACATCATCAAATGTTACCTTGCCGCCTAGTTTCTGATATGTGACCGTCCCGTCAGCCTTATGAGGATGCTTCCATGCCCACACATCTGTCTTTTCAGCAACTTCCGTTATCGAACCATCAGCATTCTCCCTTGCATTTACAAGAGTCACGTATCCTTCATCCTCTTCAGGATTCTCATCCATCATCTTGAATACACGCTCAGCACCCGCAAGTGCCATGATGACGCTGTTAAGCTGACCTGAAATCTGAGCTATAGGCTGATTAAAATTCTTGTTAAGTGAAAGGAATGCAACGAGTGTGCCAAGTGTAAGTCCGCCATATCCATTTATCGCAAGAGCTGCGCCAAACACAGCGCAGAGCGCAAAACTCACATTTCCAAGCTGCGCGTTCACAGGCATAAGTATGTTCGCATAACCATTAGCCTTATTTGCACTGTCCCTGAGCTTATCATTCTTTTCACTAAACTCCGTTTTACATTTCTCCTCATGATTGAAGACTTTAACGACCTTCTGCCCGCCAAGCATCTCTTCGATGTAGCCGTTGACACCCCCAAGATCTTTCTGCTGGGAAATGAAATATTTTGATGACTTTCCCGCAAGTTTCTTCGTAACGATCATCATTACGGCTACCATCACGCATGATAGCAAAGTGAGCGGCAGATCAAGAATGACCATGCTCACAAATACACTTACCACAGTCACCGCACTTGATATAAGCTGCGGCATACTCATACCTATCATCTGGCGAAGCGTATCAATATCATTTGTATATACCGACATGATATCGCCGTGTGCATGCGAGTCAAAATACTTTATCGGAAGCGACTGCATATGTGCGAACAGATCTCTGCGCAGATTCCGCATCGTGCCCTGTCCCACATTTACCATAAGCCTGTTAGTAAGATATGAAGCGACAACGCCTATCAGAAGAAATACTGATATCTTACCTATCGCAAATGCGAGCGGTACAAAGCTAGGATCAGACTGCCCGATAAGCGGTGTTATATAATCGTCGATCAGCTTCTGAAGAAAAAGCTGTGCTTCGACATTCGCTATCGCGGATGCAAAGATGCTCGCTAATACAACAAGACATAATCCCCAATATTTTTTTAATACTATACCCATGAGCCTCTTAAGTATCTTCCCCGGGTTATCTATCTTAGGACGCGGTCCCGCCGGTCCTCTTCCCCTTGGTCCAAAATTATTTACTTTAGGTTGTTTCTCTTCTGCCATATATATCCTCCAAATAATATGCAATGGTCAACGTTGCATTGTATGCCCTGATTCTCTGCATTGTATGCTCTGATCCTCTGCATTGTATACTCTAATTCTCTGCATTGTATGCACTGGTCATAACACCTGCATGATGTCTTTCCATTTCCTGCTTCGAGCTCTTATATTTTATGCTTCAAGCTTGTCGAAGTCTCCGCTGCCCTGCATCTGGCTCTCATATACCGTGCGATAGATTTCATTGTTCATCAGCTCTTCATGTGTGCCGATTCCATCGATCTGACCGTCCCTCATAACGATTATCCTGTCCGCCGTCTGCACACTCGAAATACGCTGCGCAATTATGAACTTCGTCGTATCAGGTATCTCCTTTGCAAATCCTTTTCTTATCTTGGAATCGGTTGCAGTATCGACAGCACTCGTAGAATCATCAAGGATAAGTATCTTAGGTTTTTTCAGAAGTGCTCTTGCGATGCAGAGTCTCTGCTTCTGACCGCCTGATACATTTGCGCCACCCTGCTCTATCTCCGTATCGTAACCTTCCGGCATCTTATCGATAAACTCATCAGCACATGCTATGCTGCATGCTTTCTTGCATTCCTCAAGAGATGCACTTTCATTTCCCCATCTCAGATTATCAAGAATCGTCCCTGAAAATATCTCATTTTTCTGAAGAACTACAGACACGGCGTCCCGAAGTGATTTCATACTGTACTCGCGAACGTCACGGCCGCCAACCTTCACGCTGCCGTCCGTCGCATCATATAGTCTGCTTATAAGGCTCACCATCGTAGATTTCGCGCTGCCCGTTCCGCCTATGACGCCGATCACCTCTCCTGATTTTATGTCAAATGAAACATCATCAAGTACCGGATGTCCCGATCCTTTCTTATAGCTAAAAGATACATGATCGAATTCAACACTTCCGTCCTGAATCTCATTTACCGGATTCTTAGGATCTGTAAGCGTTGCTTTTTCGTTAAGTATCTGTGCAACACGGTCACCGCTTGCCACGCTCATCGTTATCATTACAAATACCATCGAGAGCATCATAAGTGACATCATAATGCTCATGATATATGTGAAGAGACTCGTGAGTTGTCCTGTCGTGAGAGTTCCACCGACTATCATCCTCGCGCCAAGCCATGAAAGCGCCATCATGCATCCATACACAGCTATCATCATGACTGGGCCGTTAAACGCGACAATTGACTCGGCTTTTGTAAATATCTTATATATATCTTCAGCCGAACGATTAAACTTTTTCTTCTCGTAATCCTCACGGACAAATGCTTTTACGACTCTTATCGCTGATACATTTTCCTGAACATCCGAATTTAGATCATCATATTTTTTGAATCCCGCCTGAAACAGCTTTGACGCATTCAGCATGATAATCGCAAGTATCACCGCGAGAAACGCTATAGCAACTACAAATATCATCGAAAGACTTCTGTTTATGATGAGTGCCATAACTAGCGAACAAATGAGCGTCATCGGCGCACGCACACACATCCGAAGTATCATCTGATATGCATTCTGCACATTTGTGACATCCGTCGTCATCCTCGTGATCAGACCTGCCGTCGAGTATTTGTCTATATTTTCAAATGAAAATGTCTGTATGTTCTTATACATGCTCTCTCTCAGATTGCATGCAAGTCCCGTAGAAGCCTTTGCTGCCTGCTTTCCTGCTATGATTCCGAATGTCAGGCTGCACCCCGCCATAAGAACCATGAGAAAACCGTCCTTCATTACATAATTAATATTTCCCGCATTTATTCCTTTATCTATAAGGCTCGCCATCATCATCGGTATTGTGATCTCCATGACAACTTCGAGCGCCGCAAAAAGCGGTGTCAGTATTGATGCCTTCTTATATTGTTTTACATGTGCAAGTATTGTTTTTACCATTCTATGTCCTCTTTTTTATGTGTCTGTCTTAGCCTATGTCTGCCTTGCTCTATGTCTGCCTTGCTCTATGTCTGCCTTGCTCTATATCTGCCTTGCTCTATGTCTGTCTACTTCTGCTCATCCCTATATCGGGCATAGTCTTCTGATAATCCGTCATCAAGTTTTCCGATCAGTTTCAGCAGATGTTCCTGCTCGTCTCGCGAAAGACACTTATCAAGTCTTTTCTCGCCTTCGTCAAAGACACTTTCCAGAAGTTTTTTAATCCTTTCACCTTCCTTGGTTAATTCGATTCGTTTTAAACGTGCGTCACCTTCTACCGCAGTCCGCGTTATATATCCTTTCTGCTCCATCATCTGCACAATGCCAGTGACTGACGATTTCGTGATCCGCATCTCTTTTTCGATATCTTTCTGAAAGACATCCACACCCTTATGATGATATAAAAACATGATGATCCACCCATTCATCATAGTCATATCATCAATGCCTTTTTCATTTGCACGCATGTGCGATGCTCTTCCGATCATTCTGTCAAGATGATGGATGGCAAATCCAATCTGGTGCTCACGCTTATTTTTTATCTCCTTTTCATTCGGCTCCGGATGAATCATCCGATCACAACAATATCTTCCATTTCCTGGCATAATGCTCCTTTCTATAGTGTAATTTCATATAATTTAGTTTCGTGTTGAACTGTTCGTTTGTGAACAGTTCGGTTGTGAACTATATGCTATCTCTTAAAACCATATTTGTCAACAGTTTAACCGCAACTGCATTCAGCATGCATTCAGCATCACACTTTTCCGCTTCCTTAATGCATATGTTAGCTTCTTCCGGTTGAACATGAACTTCATCTTCAAATATTGGAAATAACAACTGAAATACCATGACTCTTTACAGATACTCATAGAAAAACCCAGATCAAAAGAATATAACAAAAATAGTATTCACGAAACTTGGAATCAAAAGAAGTAAACCATTACCTCAATACAGCCCGCCGTTCTTCTCGTGTCCAATAGTTGTCGTATCGCCATGTCCGGTGTACACAACAACATCCTCCGGAAGTTCATAGAGCATACGAAGAGACTTCATCATATCCTCCTGACTCCCTGTCGGAAAATCAGTACGCCCATATGAATCCCTAAATATCGTATCTCCATCGATCAGTATCTTCTCTTTTTCAAAATAATAGCAGCAGCTTCCGACAGTATGTCCCGGAGTCGCAATAACGCGGCATGAAAGTCCCGCTGCTTCGATAGTATCTCCATCTTTAATATACTTGTCAGGCACAACAGTATAGTCTCTGCCGAATTCTTTTGAAAGATTATTTACTTCATCTTCACACAAAGTCTTCTCCGCATCAAGCGCATATATAGGTGCCTTTGTAAGTCTGCGAAGATCATTTGCTCCCCAGATATGATCAAAATGAGCATGCGTAAGAAGAATCTGTTTTACCGTAAACCCCTTCTGCGTAAGCTGACTATATATACGTTCACCCTCGTCTGCGGGATCAAAGAATATACCATCCCCTGAATCCTCTTTATGTACAAAATAACAGTTTGTCGGAATCATTCCCAGGACAAGACATTCAACCTTAATATCACTCATGACACTGCTCCATCTTCGAACCGATATTCCCACATCATCTATGCTTATCTTTCAACTATACCTTCCACATCATTCCGGCTTATCTATCGACTATACGTGCCTTAACGTCAGCTGTTGTTTCTCTCTATATCAAGTACGCTCTCTATCTGGCTAAGCTTTTTGACAATATTATCAAGTTCATCACGCCCTGCGATCTCAAATGACATCGACAGTGTAGCCATGCCCTGTTTGCTCGTGCGCGTATTCATTGAAAGAATATCTATATTGCGCTCGGTCATAGCTTTCGATATATCATTAAGAAGACCACTCCTGTTGCGCGCATATATACTTATCTCAACAAGATACTTCTCATGATTCTTCTCGCTGCTCTCCGGCTGTGCCCATTCAGCATCGATGAGCCTCACTCTGTCTATCTCAGGTAGATTAAGGACATTTACGCAGTCCGTACGATGAATCGACACACCTCTGCCGCGCGTAACAAATCCGACTATCTCATCACCCGGAACAGGTGAACAACACTTCGAGAAACGAACCGCAACATCATGAATGCCTTTTACAACAATACCGCTGGACTTCTTGTGAGGACGCATTTTGGCTGTATTAGCACTTTCCTCTACTTCAGCCATAACCTCAGCATCCGTCATCACCTTTTTATGATCCGTATCATACATCTCGATCATACGGTTGATGATCTGACCTTCTTTAAGACCGCCATGACCGACCGCTGCAAGAAGCGCATCCCAATCCTGAAATCCGTATTTTGTCTCAATGGCTTCCTGATATTTTGCTGCAAATACCTCAGCTGTATTTACCGCATGCGCTTTGCAGTACACCTGCATAGCATCACGTCCACGAAGAACGTTATCATCTTTATTTGCATTCTTGAACCACTGATTGATCTTGTTCTTGGCCTGTGTACTCTTGACCATCGTAAGCCAGTCAAGGCTCGGGCCCTTACTGTTCTGAGATGTGATTACCTCTACTCTGTCACCGTTACAAAGCTCATAATTTATCGGAACAAGTTTGCCGTTTACCCTCGCACCGACCATCTTATTTCCCACAGCACTATGAATGCTATACGCAAAATCTATAGGCGTAGAGCCTGCCGGCAGATCCTTAACATCTCCTGTGGGAGTAAAGCAATAAACATCATCGGCAAATAAGTTCAAGTCACTCTTTAAGAGATTCATGAACTCCTTGTTATCTGACATATCCTGTTGCCACTCAAGTATCTGACGAAGCCATACAAGTTTCTCCTCTTCCTGAGTTTCAACCTTCTTGCCGTCCGCTGCTTCCTTATATTTCCAGTGAGCTGCGATACCATACTCGGCGGCCTTATGCATCTCATATGTGCGGATCTGTATCTCAAAAGGCTGCCCCGATGAACCGATCAGCGTCGTATGAAGCGACTGGTACATATTTGCCTTAGGCATTGCGATATAATCCTTGAAACGTCCCGGAATAGGCTTGTACATCTCATGGATGACACCAAGCGCCGCATAGCAGTCTTTGACCGTATTGACTATTATTCTTACGGCAAATAGATCATATATCTGATCTATCGTCTTATTCTGATTCTTCATCTTCTTGTAGATACTGAAGAAGTGCTTTATACGACCGTCTATCTGAGCCTCAATGCCCGCTTTTTCTATATGCGCGCTGACTTCCACAACGATCTGCTGAATATACTTTTCACGTTCGCTCTTTCTCGTCGCGATCTTATCGACAAGATCATAATATGCATCTGGATCCAGATATTTGAGCGACAGATCATCAAGTTCAACCTTAATCTTGGAAATGCCCAGCCTCTGAGCTATTGGTGAATATATATCAAGGGTTTCCCTTGCTATCTCCTTTTGTTTTTCCGGAGGCTGATATTGAAGTGTACGCATATTATGAAGACGATCGGCCAGCTTTACAAGAATGACTCTTATATCTTTTGCCATCGCTAAAAACATCTTACGAAGATTCTCAGCCTGCGCTTCAAGTTTTGCGCTGTTCTGATCCTTATAATGATCACCCTTGAAATCAAGTTTATCGAGCTTTGTCACACCGTCTACAATAAGTGCAACATCTACTCCAAACATCTCACGGATCTGAACATCCGTAACATTAGTATCCTCAACGACATCATGAAGAAGACCTGCCGCTATCGACTCTTTATCGAGTTCGATATCAGCCAGGATTATCGCAACACAGAGCGGATGGATAATATATGGTTCCCCTGATTTACGCAACTGATCCTTATGCGCCTCATCTGCTACATGATACGCTTTCTCAATAAGCGAGATATCATCAGATGGATGATATTTTCTGACACGTTCAATAAGCTCCTTAAAAAGCTGATCAGGGCTCTGATACTCTCTGATCTCTTCGATACGGCCATCATCCAGTATAAGTTTCTTCTTCTCCTGCGGAGACAGATCCTTACTGTCATGAGTCGCCGTAAGCTGCTTTGCGATAGCAGAAACCGCCTCAAGCTGACTTCTTGTAGCAGCTGCGTCAGAAGACTCTGTATTATTCAGTTTTATCTCGTCCAAGACTGCATCTGTATTCTGATCTGCAGTCTTCGGAGTCATATCCGTCGCATCTGTCATAGGCACACTCCATGAAGAAAATTATATTTCATTATACATTTTTAATACATTTATGTCCACCGCAACCATTTTATTGATGCAGCTACCATTTTATTGATGCAGCTACCATTTCATTGATGCAACTACCATTTTATTGATGCAGCTACCATTTCATTGATGCAACTACCATTTTATTGA